>Ga0210019_1004957_pt1 | contig 11296 bp, 15 predicted proteins | sample CryGeyCG2114_020_2_FD_183969 | JGI IMG/M metagenome (GOLD analysis project Ga0210019, IMG submission 183969) | Groundwater microbial communities from aquifer - Crystal Geyser CG11_big_fil_rev_8/21/14_0.20 (SPAdes) (version 2) | ecosystem: Environmental > Aquatic > Deep subsurface > Groundwater ...
TTCCGGAGAAAATTTTGAGGACAAGAAAAATTTTCTCAAAAAGATTGGCTCGAACCCCCTCCTCGCGAAAAGAGCTCTGCAATTCTCTCCGAAAAAATCGTGGGAAATCCTTTTGAATTCTTGGGATTCTGCCACTCCCGCCACACACACTCGCGCTTCGCGCGAGCCGAGTTTTGGGCTTCATACTGACTGGCTCCGCGGACAGGGCTCGAACCTGTGACCTACCCGTTAACAGCGGGTTGCTCTACCAACTGAGCTACCGCGGAATATTGCTTTTTAACCTCTAAAGAGAGGCAAGTAAAAGATATCAAATTTCAAGTGAGAATCAAACTGATTTTGGATATGATATAATGGAAAAACATGAAGAGCAAAAGAGATTTAAAGAAAGAATCCCTTGAAATTCTAAAAGAATTGGAAGCTCGCTCAATTGCCACCATTGCAACAGCCAGAGAAAACCGTCCTTATTCAGCCGCCATACACTACACTGTGGCCGGAAGCTTTGTTTACTTTATCACCGGAGAAGGAACTCAAAAAAGTAAAAATCTTTCAGGAAACCCTTATGTCAGTTTGGCGGTTATAGAAAAAAGCGAATTACCCATTGGCATACAGGCGGAAGGTAAAGCCAGTATTGTAACGGATAAAGACGAGGCCAACCGGGTGCTCGCCAACTTTACCAAGGTTTGGTACGCCATAGACTATACGCCTCCGGTCATGAATATTCCGAAAGGCAAAGCTCTTTTGATCAGAATAGACATAAAAAATATTCAGTGGTTTCAGACTGCCGAGAAACCGGAGAATATAAAGATGAAAAAAATTGAGTTTAATTACACAAAAAATTAAAATAATTATATAAATTTAATCACGCAAAAAATGTTGAAATTATATGTAAAAACAGGTTGCCCCTTCTGTGCTAAGGTTGAGAAAAAACTGCAAGAACTCGGGTTTGAGTATGATGCAAAAAATGTAACCGAAGACGAAGAGTCGCGGGGAGAACTTATTCGGCTGGGGGGCAAATTTCAGGCCCCGTTTCTTTTGGACGAAGACTCTCCTTTGTTCGCAAACCGGCAAACTACGGGTGGACGAAGTAAAGGAGTTTCCATGTATGAATCGGATGACATAATAAGTTATTTGGAAAAAAGGAGCCCGGGTCTTCAGGAAAAAAGGGACGATTCTTCCGAAAAAGCTTCAAATACATGTACCTTAGAGTAAAGGTTTTTCCGAAAAGCAAGAAAGAATCCTTTGAAAAAAGGGGAGATGACGAATTTTTGATCTCCGTCAAAGAGCCGGCGCAGAAGAATTTGGCAAATAAAAAAGTTTTGGAAATCTTGTCTCAAAATCTGAAAATTCCTCTTAAAAATATCAGGATAATAAATGGACATCACTCAAGAACCAAGTTAATAAGTATCAGAGGAAAATGATAAATCTTAAAATGACAGGTCTTGATTTAAATAACAAGGCCAAAGCCTATCTGAACAAGAGGCTAAAAATTTTGGAGAAATTTGCAGACATAAAAAACGCCAATTCAATTCTGGATATAGAAATTGGAAAGATAAGCGAACATCATCAAAAAGGTGATATTTTTAGAACGGAACTGAACCTGCATACGGGCCGAAACCATTATCGCGCCGTTTGCGAGGGTTCAGATTCTTATTCTTCCATTGATGAGGCGGTGGCTGATTTGGCGAGACAAGTCGGGAGAGACAGAAAAAAGCGCTTTGCTATGATAAAAAAAGGCGGCCGGAAACTAAAACAGATGCTTCGCAGGGGATTCAGGAGAGAGAAATAAAATTAGTTGTTCCAATTTTTTTATAACCTTTTATTTATAATTTTTTATTCTCTATTTTTTCTTTTCGGCAATCTTCCGCGATATTTTCCCATGATAACTATTCTAGTATTCTATAGAATACTAGAATAGTTATCAATTATTTTGATTGATATTCCAATTGATATTTCATTTGATAATAGCTCATCTGATATTCCATTTTAATTAACACCCACTTTAACAGCTCAAAAGTTTAAAAGATGTCGGGGTAATTTCAACAAAAACGAGCGCCCCGGGAAGACCCCCTGGTCTTCCCGGGGCTATCCGGATTTACGGTATGGAACATAGAGGCTGTAATAAGAGTCTATCGTGGAAACATGAAGACCTTCCGTAGAAATACGGCGACCTTCCTTAGAGACATGGGGCCCTTCGCTAATCAAGAGCCAGGCCGTTCGTGTCTCCGGATAAAACTCTACCAGACGGCAGATGATGGCGTCAGCTCTCAGCCAGCATCCGACGAAAGTTTCGAGGACGGCGGCTTTCTCCTCCGTGAGTTTCCGCCCGGGAAATTCCTTGTCGGTAACTTGCCACCAAAAGATATCTTTCGCCGAAAGCCCTTTCTTTGCCCACCCGTACTGGCTTTTTCCCTTTAGCCGAATGAAGACCTTCACAACAGCCTCCTTTCATCCGTATTCTTATAACTTTTTTATTTTTATTTAGTTTCGGATTATTTTAGTTAAAAAGGCAGAGTTCAGAAATTCAGCCATCTGATTTTTTACTAATCTCGGAGCGCCATTCGTCAAATTCTCTACGAGACATTTCTTTTTTTCCTTCGGGCAGAACTTTTTTCAAAACAAGGACGCCGTCTTCAACCGCGGCTTCTTTGACGATAACTCGTATTTTTTTATCGTTCTTTTTAATAAAAAAATAAGCCCTCGGCCAGCCTTCGTAGGCGTAAATTTTGCGCAGATTTTTTTCGGGGTTGTCCCCGAAGTCAAGCAAGGCATCCTCTTTTTTTATCATTTTTGTGTAAGTAGCCTTGTCGTGTTTTTGTTCTTTTTTATTCAGATTGCCATTGACCCAAGCGTTTATTGTTTTGACAAGCAATTTGCCTCCGGTTTCATTTAGATTTTTAAATATTTCGTTTTTTGCAAGCGGCCATTTCTTAAATTCCACCGATTCCTGCATTAAAATTGGGCCGTGGTCCATTTTCTCATCCATAAGTATTGTACTAACTCCCGTAGGATTGATATCTTCAAGAAGAGCGCCTTCAACGGGAGCGGGACCGCGAAGGCGGGGCAGGAGAGAGTAGTGCAGATTGATTGAACCCCTCTTTGGCATATCTAAAATTTCTTTGGGCAAGATGACTCCATAAGCTACCACCACAAAGACATCGGGTTTCTCTCTGGGAAATTCTTTTTTCAGATTATCCGTAAAATCTTTATCGGCTTTTTTCGGCTGAAGAACTTTGATGTTATGCTTACCCGCCCAAACTTTGACGGGACTTGGTTTTATTTCCATCCCCCGCCCCCTTGGTTTATCGGAAGAAGTTACAACAAGAACGGGGGCTAGATTTTTTTCTTTCAATATATCCAAAATTTTAGCAGAAACATCAGATGTGCCAAAATATGCAAATTTAATATCCTTATTTTCCTTCATCATGAATCTTACTCGATCTTATTTCTTATTCCAATGTTTTGCAAAATGTCAGAATAGCTCGACCCCTGTCTGTAAGTTTGTGTCTGACATCTCTATCACTATTTCTTTTGGCCACCAAACCGGCAATAGACAGGCGCCTAATGTGGTCGCTTGCGGTATTATAGTTTATTTTTAATTTCTCGGTTATCTCTGCGACAGATAGTTCCGGTGTCTTTTCTAACAATTCTAAGATTTGAATTCTTCGGTGGTTTGAGAAACCTCGAACTATGTTTTCAATTTTTTTATAAGATTTCATATCGTCTGATTATTTAGTTTATTTAGTGATTATATTATACTAATGTTTTGCAAAATGTCGGTATAAAGTTGTGTGGAGAGCGGTGGCGAGGCTTGAATAATTTTCTTACCCATTCGTATTCAGGTCTTTGGGTTCCACTTTATGGAGATTGATGGCTCTGTCGGTAAAAAGAATGCCGTCCAGATGGTCAACTTCGTGCTGGAAAATCTGAGCCAAAAGACCGGAGGCTTCCATCTTAAACTTCCGGCCATCTTCGTCATAAGCTTGAAGGACAACCTTGCGGGCTCTTTCCACCTCCCCGTATTTCCATCTGACCGAAAGACAGCCTTCATCCAAAAAAACCTTTTCTTCGGACAATTTCAAAATTTTCGGATTAATGTAAGCTCTTGGAATATTCTTTATCTTTTTGTCAAAAATTTTATCGGCTACAAGAAAAATTCTCTTAGAGTAGCCGATCTGGGGAGCGGCGATGGCAACGCCGTCATCGCTCTTATCCAAAGCTTCTTTCATTTCTTTAAGAATTTTAAGCAAGGCTGAAGTTTTAACTTCAAAAAGAACCGCCTCTTCGGCTTTTTTTCTCAAGACGGGGCTCCCGATTTGAAGGATTTTTTTCATAATTGAAGTTTATCTTGACTTGCAAATAATTCAAGTTTGAATTATTCTTTAGCGAGTATGGCGATGGAGGCCTAACCTCCAAACGCTCTGGCCGGGCGTTCCGCGAAGCACTTTTTGTCCAATTGGGACTAGGGCAAAGAGCGAGGAAACTCTTAAAAGCGGCGGCAGAAGAGTCCTGAAGCAAGGTGGAGGCCTCCGATTCTCTCCCCGAGAACAGCTGGAGAGAGAATTCCATAGACCACCCAAGGACTCATAGGCTTTGGCCCGGTGGCGCTCACGCGCCGTCGGGCCAACATTTTTAATTTCAAAAGATTTCCTAGAGCAAATTGTCGGGATTGACATCCACGGAAAATTTAGGCGGTAAAGACAAAATTTTCTTTTTCAAATTCGGTTCTATCCGTGAATTTTTATCCATCTTGATAATGGCGTTTCTGATATATTTATTTTTGACTTTAGACACAAAGCCCGGATAAACACTGATGTCAAAAGCATTAAAATATTCTTTCAATTTTTCCCCCTCTTTCAAAACCTCCTCGCTTCGCCCGGAAAAAACAATTTTTATAAAAACAGAAAAGGGCGGGAAGCCGAATTTTTTTCTTTCCTCTATTTCTTTTCTGTAAAAATCCATAACATAACCGCTTTTGATAAATTCCAAAACGGGTTGTTCCGGATCGCGCGTTTGGATAATCATGGTTTTTTTTGTTTTTTCCCTGATGCGCAAGCTCAAGTTGAGAATTTTTTCGTTGATATGAAAATCCGGTATGGAAAAGAAAGAATCCATGGAAACGATTCCCGAGTAAGAAACAGGGGTAAGATAATTGACGGCCATTTCCGTGCCAATCAGGAGGCCCCCTTCTTCTTTTTCAAATTCGTCGAGAACTTTGGTGGCTTTTGAGAAAGTGGGGGAGACATCGCCGTCAATTCTGAAAATTTTCAGGCCCCGAAAGTTCTCCTTCAGTTTTTTCTCCAAAAGTTCAATGCCAATGCCCAAAGGGACAAGCTTCCAGCTGTTGCATTTTTTGCATCTTTCTTCGGCGCTCCTGGAGCGACCGCATTTATGGCAGAGAAAAAAATTCTTTGAACCCGCTTTGTGCAGAACGACAGGAGAAGAGCATCTTTCGCAGGAAACGCTTTTGCCGCAATCCCCGCAGACGGTTACGGGATGAAGGCCATGCCTTGCGACAAACAAAAATATTTTTTCTCGTTCTTTGAGAGATTTTTTTATAAGCGATTCCAATTCTTTGCCGACAATTTTGAAACCTCCGGCTTTTTTAACCTTCTGTCTCATATCAACGAGCCTTGCTTCATTGGAGAAATTCAGGTTAGTTTTCGGCGGCAGAAACTCAATAATTTCCCCGGCTTCAAAACGCCAGAGAGTTTCCGTTCTTAAATATAAGTCTCCCAGGAAAAGCTTGGCTTTGATTTTTTTTGAAAAAATCTCGGCAAAATCGCGAATATCGGTATAAGGCCTTTTTTTCTCTTTATAGAAAGACGAATTTTCTCCATCCAAAATAATGGCTCCGATGTCCGAGCGCGGAATTGACAAGAATTTTCCGGTTGTGATAAGAACCAGAGGCTTGGGCGAAAATAAAATTTCCTCAACAATGCGATAAATTTTCTTTTTACCCATAGCCGAGTGAATAAGACGGCAGTGAGCGCCGATGCCTTTGGCCAATTTCTCGTAAGCCTTTTCGGAAAGGGCGATTGAAGGAGAAAGAAAAACAACCGATCTTTTTTGGGCAAGTTGTTCTCTTAATATGTTTTTGTAATGGGAAAATCTTTCTTCTTGCGACGCTTGGATGATATATTTTTCGTGGATATAACCTTTCTGTTTTGTTTTCTTTTTCTTCAAAAGCTCATGCGGCAAGGAAAGAAAGACGCTCGGGACAAGCGAATGGATGACGCTTCCTAAGGGATGCAGAGAAAAATCAGAGAGTTCCGCGGCGCTTTCAAAAAAAGAATCGGAGAAAAGATATTGCGGCTTCGGGTCGGCCACTTTTCTTAAGGAAAAACGCTGTTGTCGAAGTTCCGACTTGGAAGAAGAAACGCTCTTTTTTGAAATAACAAGACCTTTGATTTCTTTTTTTCGCAAAGGAACAGAGATAATTGAACCGCAGGCAACCTTCTTTCCGGTGAAATAAAAAAGGCTCTCTTTGGGGACCGATTTTGAAATTGGAATAACCTCAATAAGCTGCATCAGGCTTATTATAACGCAACTTGAAGGAGAAGATTATTGTCTAGGACATAAATTGAACTCTCATCTCCGGAAATAAACTGCGGGTTTTCTCCTTCAAAAATCGGCTGAAAATTCTGATTGCCCGTCGGGTCGGCATCAAGGGCAAAAACTCCGGTGCCAAAAGCGATAACAAAAACATCGTCTCTTTTTTTATAAAAATCAACATTTCTGATATCTCCTCCCACGCCGAATGGAACCATAACATTATGGCATCCGAATTCATTGCAGAAATACGGAGGCCTTTCTTCTTCTTCACCGAGCCATTCGGTAAAAAGACTGCCTCCCTCAACCCAGATGGCTCGCCGACCGCTTTCGGAAATTTTCTTGTCTGAAAAAGAGGGCAAGGCAATGGTCTCGAAATTCGCTCTGATTTTTTCGTATTGGGGGTCTTCTTCCGTTACGATAAGACCGCTCCCGTTCTGCAAAACAAAAAACGGTTCAAGAACGAGAGTTTCGGCCTCAGCCAGCCCGACTTCTTTAAGCCATGGCCAAAAACCCTCTTTGGCTATTAAAACGGCGTGAAAACCCGGAGTGATATTCTTAAGGGCCAAATTTTTATTGACTCCCGAAACGGTTTTTTCTTCCACTCCGTCAATAAAAATGGAGACTTCCCCTTCAAGATTTGGAATGACAATTTTAGCGGATTGATTGTCTCCTTTTGACAAAAGGACGGCAAAGATCAAGACCAAAGCCAAAGCTCCGACAATAAGGCCGAGATTTTTTGGTTTTTTACGGGTTTTAGACATTCATATACATCTTACTAAAACAAAAAAGCCTGTAAAGGAGATTTGCCACGAGGCCGGAGGTGGAATAAAATTGGATTGATGGAAGAAAAAAAATTTTTTATTCGGGGTCTCGGACACCAAAGAACTTTGAGGGGAGAAGTTTTTATTAGCGGCGCAAAAAACGCCGTTCTGAAAATTATGGCCGCCTCTCTTTTGTTTGAAGACGACCTTCACATAGAAAATATACCAAAAGTTGAGGATGTGGAAAGGATGAAAGAACTCTTGATTGACCTGGGGGCCGAAATCAGACAAACAGGAGAACGCTCCATAAAAATCAACACCGCCGGAGTAAAAAAGACCGAACTTCACACGGAAATTTCACAAAAAATGAGAGCCTCAATTGTTCTCTCCGGAGCGATGCTCGGACGCTTCGGCCAAGTTCATTTTCCCCATCCGGGAGGATGCGTTATCGGCGAGAGGCCCATCAGTATGTTCTTAAACGCTTACCGAGGCATGGGAACGGAAATAGAGAGAGATGAAGAGGGAATTTATCATCTCAAGGCACCAGAGGGGTTGAAAGCAAAAGCGACTTTTCTCAACAAACAAAGTGTGGGGGTAACGGAAACTTTAATTATGGCCTCTATTTTGGCCAAGGGCCGAAGTGTTATCAAAAATGCCGCTCTTGAACCCGAAGTTGTCGATGTCGCCGGCTTTCTTCAAAAATGCGGAGCAAAAATATCGGGGCTCGGCACGACAACAATAACAATAGAGGGCGGAAAACCGCTTAAATCCGGAGGCAAAGTCTATAAAGTTATGCCTGACAGACTTGAGGCCGGAAGTTTCCTAGTTCTCGGAGCTTTGGCTTCAAACGACCTCCTCATTAAAAACTGCCAGCCGGAACATCTGGAAGCTCTGACCAGCATTCTTCGCTTCTCCGGTTTGAGGATGGAGGCGGGGAAAGATTACATAAAAGTTTTGAACAACGAAGGCGCGGAATTCAAACCTCTGGAAATAAAAACGCACGAGTATCCCGGATTTCCGACAGACCTGCAAGCGCCGATGGCCGTTTTTATGACTCAAGTAAAAGGAGAAAGCAGTATTTTTGAAACTATTTTTGAAAACAGGTTTGGATATACCGAAGATTTGAACAAAATGGGAGCAAGAATCCGCCTTTGGCATCCGCAGAAAATATCCATTGAAGGGCCGAGCCGTCTCAAAGGCGGCACGCTCCACGGCCCGGACCTAAGAGCGGGACTGGCTTTTATCATCGCAGCCATTTTAGCTCAAGGTGACTCCGTCATAGAAAACGCGTATTATGTTGACAGAGGCTATGAAGCCATAGAAAAAAAGCTGCAAAAAATAGGAGTTTCAATAGAAAGGGCCAAATAAATTTAGATGTCTTTTTTTAAAAAAAAATTGGGAATAGATCTCGGCACGGCAAACACTTTGGTTTATCTGCCCGGAGAAGGAATCGTTTTGAACGAACCATCCGTCGTGGCCGTCTCGGAGAGCGATAACAGAATTGTGGCCGTCGGGCTGGAAGCCAAGGAAATGATAGGCAAGACGCCGGACGATATTGTCGCTTACAGGCCGATGAAAGACGGGGTTATTGCCGATTACAGGGTAACCGAAGCTATGCTTAATTACTATATAAACAAAGCTCTGGGCAGATGGAATATCTGGAAACCGGAAGTAATGGTTTCGGTTCCGGCCGGCGTAACTTCCACGGAAAGAAGGGCGGTCATAGAGGCGGCCATGAAAGCGGGCGCCAAGCAAGCGTATATCGTCAAAGAACCGATTTTGGCGGCCATCGGCGCCGGTATTCCGATTTATGACGCGGAGGGCCATATGGTTGTGGACATCGGGGGTGGGACGACGGATGTGGCCGTTATTTCCTTGGGAGGAATTGTAGCCTCGACTTCGGTGAAATGCGCCGGCAATAAGATTGACTCGGCCATCGCTGATTACGTCAAAAAAACCTACAATCTCGGAATCGGAGACCGAATGTCGGAAGAAATCAAAATTGCCATCGGCTCGGCTGTGCCGCTTGATGAAGAACTTTCAATGAAAATCAAAGGGAGGGACCTCATAACCGGATTGCCGAAGATTATGGAAATTGGAACGAATGAAATCGTCAGGGGAATAAATAAAGAACTTCGCGAAATCATCAAATCCATCAAGGATGTCTTTCAAGAAACGCCGCCGGAGCTCTCGGCCGATATTATTGATAAAGGTATCATCATGACCGGGGGCTCGTCCCAACTTCGCAATCTGCCTGAACTTATTTACAGAAGAACGGGCGTTAAGGCTTATCTGGCGGACGACGCCCTTTTCTGCGTGGCCAAAGGAACCGGCATCGCCCTTCTTCATCTGGAAACATACAAGAAATCAATTATAGCCAAAAGATAGCGATAATTCGTTTCTTGAGTTGAAAGTTTGTGAAGTAAAACCTTGAGAGCTAGCCAAGGAAGAAAGACAAGAAAGCATTTAGAAAAATTGTAGAAAAATATAGAAGATAACATTTGATTTTATAAACTTTATGAATTTTGTGGATTGGAAACATCACGCGCATTGTTTTGAAGGCGATTTTGCGGAAGTCAAAAAGATTCTGTTTGAAGAATTGGAAAATCTCGGTATAAGAACAAGGGGAAATCCGGACATTTTTTCCGGAGCGTATGAGACATTCGGCATCAATGAAAGCAAGGAAGTCATCGGCTTTGAATCAAGAAAAGCTTTTAGCGGAGGCAAAAAGATTATTCTTCTGGAGATTATCAATATGACAACGGAAGCGCAGAACGCTCTTCTTAAAATCCTGGAAGAGCCGAGTCTTGAGACGCACTTTTTTATTATCGTTTCCTCAAGTGAAAATCTTTTGCCAACATTCAAATCAAGGCTTCGCATTACGAAAGTCTTCTCAAAAACGAATTTTTCCGAGGCTGAAAAATTTATCAGAGCGGAAGAAGAGGAAAGGCTCAAAATAGCCGAAGAAATCGGCGAAGAAAAAAACAGAATGAGAGCCCTTAAGCTTTTGGATGGTCTGGAAAACATTTTTTACAAAGAAGAAAACATCAAAGAAGCCGATAGAGAAAAAAAAAAGTATTTGAAAACTCTTTTGAAATTCAGAGGTTTTTTGCGCGACCGTTCGCCTTCCATCAAGCAAATTTTGGAACACATAGCTTTGATTACTCCTTCAAGACGGGTAGAATAATCTGATATGAATTACGATTTTTCAAAATTAAAGCAAAAAATAAAAGAGACGGAAGAATGGTTCAAAAAAGAACTTGGAACTTTGAGAACCGGTAGGGCGACGCCCGCTATCCTTGACGGAGTGGTAGTGGATAATTACGGGGCTAAAAGCCCCATTAGTCAGGTGGCGGGGATAGGGATAGAAGATCCCCGGACTTTGAGAATTTCTCCTTATAATCCGGAACAGGCCAAAGAAATTGAAAGAGGCATTTCGGAAGCCGGGCTCGGCCTTTCCGTCGGCGCAGATGACAAAGGCATTAGGGTAGTTTTTCCGGAATTGACTTCGGAAAGGAGAGAATCTTTAATAAGACTTTCCAAAGAAAAGCTGGAAAAAGCCAGAATTGGAATAAGGGGGGAAAGAGACGATGTTTGGAACGAAATCCAAAAAAAACAAAAAGCTGGAGAAATCACGGAAGATGAAAAATTCAAGCTGAAAGACGAGATGCAAAAAATTATTGACCAAAACACCAAAACCTTGGAGGAGATGGCCAAGAGAAAAGAAACCGAAATTCAAAACTGATTTCGAAAATCGATAAAGGCAGAGAAAAAAGCCGGATGATATATGCTATAATATATATTATAATACATAGCATAATATATACTATATAAACTTTTTAACTTTCTAACTTTCTAAACTTTATAAACTTCAAATGACAATAATTATTTTTATAATAATTCTGGCTATTTTAGTTTTAGTCCATGAACTCGGGCATTTCCTCTTGGCCAAAAAAACCGGCATTAGAGTGGATGAATTTGGC
>Ga0210019_1004962_pt1 | contig 11281 bp, 12 predicted proteins | sample CryGeyCG2114_020_2_FD_183969 | JGI IMG/M metagenome (GOLD analysis project Ga0210019, IMG submission 183969) | Groundwater microbial communities from aquifer - Crystal Geyser CG11_big_fil_rev_8/21/14_0.20 (SPAdes) (version 2) | ecosystem: Environmental > Aquatic > Deep subsurface > Groundwater ...
TAAAGCAAGCGGCAGATATTTTAAATGGTAAAAAATTTGTTTTTACAGGGGAATTAGTTGCCGTGACGCGCGCTCAAGCAGGCAGTGCTGTTAAAAAATTAGGTGGAGATGTTTTATCAAGTGTCAGTAAAAATACAGATTTTGTGGTTATAGGAAAATCCCCAGGTTCAAAATATAAGAAAGCATTGGAGTTGGGTGTAAAAGTTATTAACGAAAAACAATTTCAGGAGATGATCAATGTCTAATCAAAAACATGTGCATATAAAAATATGGCCTATTATCGGATTGCTGAGTATTTTTATGGTTACTTCATTTGGATGTGAACCTTTACGAAAAAAATTTACACGTAAGAAAAAAGAGGACAAAGTAAGTCAGGGATTTATTCCCGTCCTGGATCCAATCGAATATGACCGCAAAAGAGTGTCATCCAAGGAAAAATATGCCTATCATTTCTCGATGTGGCGCATATGGCAGAGAGAGCTAAGTCAAGTTTTAGAAACTGATTCAAACGATAAGCGTCAGCGTTATTTAATCGCGCAGTTAGTTATTCAGATGGAGGAAATGGATAAATGGGTTGAAGGCGCGACAAAGGATCGTGTCAATGAGTACTTGGGTGAGTTGAGAGAAATAAATAAAGAATTAGATCGTCCGGCTGAATTGCAGAATAAAATATCTATTGAGAGAAAATTAACAAGAATTTCAAGCAAAGTCCGAAATAATCTTAATCCTAAAAAAGAGCAAAACTATAAACCAAATGAATGAGTTTATTGATGATTTTATTAATTTCTTAGGAGTTGAAAGAGGTTTAGCTCACAATACTCTTTTAGCCTATCGGCGAGATTTGTCGAAATATGTTAAGTATTTAGATAAAAAAAGTCTGAAGAGTCCAGATCATATTAAGCGTGATGACATTACTAAGTATATGTTTTCACAAAAAGAGATCGGACTTTCTGCCAGTTCAATTTGCCGAAGTTTAGCGGCTATTAAGATGTTTCATCGATTTCTGGTTCGTGAGCGATTGGCAAAAGAAGAGCCGTCACATTTGGTTGACACGCCAAAATTATGGAAAAAAGTTCCGGAGGTGTTAACATCAAATGAAATTGAGGCTATGCTGGCAGCTTCTAAGGGAAAGGGATGGCAGGCTATTAGGGATAGGGCGGTTTTGGAATTATTTTACGCAAGCGGCATGCGCGTTTCAGAATTGGTTGATTTAAAATTAGAAAATATTAATCTGGAAGTCGGTTATGTGCGCTGCATTGGAAAAGGGCGCAAAGAAAGAATTATTCCTATTGGAAGGCAGGCTTGTGTTTCTGTCGGCAGGTACATAGAAACATCAAGAAAGAGATTATTAAAGGATGATTTAACGCACGCGCTATTTTTAAGCCGCTTAGGCAAAAAGATCAGTCGGCAAAGTATTTGGAAAGTTATTAAACAATGCGCCCAAAAAGCTAATATTAAAAAGGAAATTAAACCGCATACTCTGAGACATTCTTTCGCGACTCATCTTTTGGAACATGGGGCGGATTTGCGCTCTGTTCAGGAAATGCTAGGGCATTCTGATATTTCGACAACGCAAATTTATACGCATGTGGACAGAGAACGGCTGAAATCAATACATAAAGAATTTCATCCAAGGTCATGAAAAATTATTTATCCAATATTGATAAAAAACTTTTAGATCAAATTAAAATTATCGGGCGTGAAGCAGATGCGTGTAAAATATCCGCCTATCTCGTTGGTGGAGCTGTTCGAGATGTTCTTTTAAAAAAAGGTAATTTGGATATTGATGTTGTCGTTGAGGCGGATGCTACTCAGTTTGCCAAATATTTATCTACTCAGCTAAAGACTAAGTTGAGCGTTTATAAAAAATATAAAACAGCATCGCTAATTCTTACCAAAGATGCGCGTATTGATTTGACCACTGCGCGAACAGAAACATTCGAAAGAAGCGGCGCGCAGCCTGTAGTTGAGGAGGCTAAGCTTGAAGACGACCTTTTTCGTAGAGATATTACCATTAACGCGATGGCGATTGTTATCAATAAGCACAATTTTGGTCGATTAATTGATATTTTTGGTGGACGCAATGATTTAAAACTTAAAAAAATCCGTATTCTTCATAATCAAAGTTTTCAAGATGATCCAACGCGTATTTTAAGAGTAATACGTTTTGAACAGCGGTTTAATTTTAGAATTGAACATAAAACAATGCGACTTTTGAATGAAGCTATTGAAAATAAATTACTCAATAACGCGCAAAAATCTCGATACGCGTATGAATTGAAAAAAATATCAACAGAAGTAAATAGTAAAAAGTGTTTAAAAAGATTAAATCAGTTAGGAGTTGCCCTATGAGCCGTATTGAAAAAGTCAACCAACAAGTAAAGCGAGAGGTTGGTTTAATTATCCAGCAGGAATTAAGCGATCCGCGTTTAGAATTTGTAACGATTAACAAAGTCGACGTCAGTAAGGATTTAAAGAACGCGAGAATATATTTTAGTGTATTAGGTCAAGAAAATGAGATAAAGAATGCGGAAAACGCGTTTCGTTCTGCGGCTGGCGCTATTCGTCGATTTTTAGCAAAGCGACTCGATTTACGTTTCACGCCTAACTTACTTTTTAGTTATGATGATTCAATCCAATTTAGCGCTAAAATTGATGAGACCTTAAGGGAGGTAAATCGTGAGCATGAAGAAAATTCTTCAGACAATTAAGAAGTATAAGACGTTTGTCATTTCAACGCATGTTAATCCCGACCCTGATGCGTTATGTTCTGAGCTGGCCATGGCAGCATATCTTCACTCTATTGGGAAAAAGGCTTATGTTATCAATGAGAAAACAGTGCCGGATCGATTTTCGTTTTTCCCCGGATCGTCAAAGATCAAGGAATATTCGCCGGAATCAAAATTGAAATTTGATGCTGTCATTGTTCTTGATTGCGGTGATTTAAGCCGGATTGGAAAGGTTGAAGGTTTAATTGAGAAAAATCATCGCGTTATCAACATTGATCACCACGTTACAAATGATTCTTTTGGTGATGTTAACTATGTTAATCCCAAAGCTTCTTCGACAGCAGAAATACTTTATGAAATGCTAAAAATGGGAAGATGTAAGTTTACTAAAAATATAGCTCTGTGTCTTTATGCCGGAATTATGACGGATACAGGATCATTTCGCTTTGCCAATACAACTCCGAAAACGCATAAGATCGTTAGTGAGTTGGTCAAATTCAAGTTTTCAACATATGGCATTTACCGAAAGATTTATGAAAATATTCCGTTGTCTGATTTGAAGGAATTTACGCAGGTGATTAGCCGTTTTGATACTTTATACGATGGTAAGGTTCTTTGTGTGGAGTTAAAGAAAAATGTCTTAGAAAAATTCTCTGATTATTTCGATTTGCGTGATACAATCTTTAAATTTTTACGATCCACAAGAGGCGCCGAGGCGTTTGTTATTTTTACAGAAGTTTCATCCAAGTTGACGCGTATTAATTTACGATCAACCGGCAAAGTCAATGTTGCTAAACTTGCAAATCAGTTCTCAGGCGGGGGGCATAAAAATGCGAGTGGTTGTCAATTTGAGTCTGATCTTAAACATACTCGCAAGGTATTTTTAACAGCAATGCGGAGGGCCCTTTGATGGAAGGCGTTATCGTTATTAATAAACCCAGCGGCATTACATCGCATGATGTTGTTGCGCGTATTCGAAAAAAGTTTTCTATTAAAAAAGTCGGCCACGCGGGCACTTTGGATCCGTTAGCGACGGGGGTTCTTGTTGTTTTGGTTGGAAAAGCAACAAAATTATCCAATCAATTTGTTGGTTTTGACAAATCCTATCGGTCAACAATGATTCTTGGGACTACTACAGATTCGGCAGATATTGAAGGGGAAATTCTAAAACACGCGACCTATGATCATATTCGAGAAAGTGATATCGAAGAAACTTTTAAGAAATTTACGGGAAATATTGAACAAGTGCCTCCAATGTATTCCGCTGTCAAGGTTGGCGGGAAAAAGCTTTATGAATTAGCAAGAAAAGGTATTGTCATTGAGCGGCAAGCGCGATCTATTGTTGTTAATCGTCTTGAGTTGGAATCTGTAGAATTACCTGAAGTTAAATTTTTTCTTGATTGTTCAAAAGGAACTTATGTTCGGCAAATTGCCGAAGATATTGGGCGAGAATTAGGGTGCGGGGCGTGCATTACACAAATCCAACGTACTAAAGTCGGCCCTTTTTCCATAGAGCAATCTGTTCACTTAGAGGATGTTGATGAAAGTCATTTACGGAATTGGAAAAGTTCCTAAGAAAATTCAAAATGCCGTTTTAGCTATGGGAGTATTTGATGGGCTGCATCTAGGCCATCAGCAGCTTATTCGTCGAGCAATTAAGCAAGCAAAGGCTATTAATGGGCAAACGTTGGTGATGACTTTTCACCCTCATCCGGTTCACGTACTGCGTCCCGACGCGGCGTTGCCGCTGATTGTTTCCTTATCACATCGTTTAAAGTTAATTGAAGACATGGGTGTTGCCAAGTGTATCGTGATTAATTTTACTAAGCAATTTGCTAAGTTATCACCTCAAAAATTTATAAAGCGATATTTTGTGGATCATATTTGTCCAAAAGAAATATTTGTCGGCGAAGATTTTCGATTTGGTAAAGATAGAGGCGGAGGCTTAAATTGTTTCAAAATGATTGGTCAGAAATATGGATTTAAAGTTAATGATGTTAAACATGTTAATTTAAAAGAATCCAGAGGAAAAATCGGCAGCACACTTATACGCCAGTTAATTATTGACGGTAAATTAAAGCAGGCGGAAAAACTTCTTGGCCGTAAAATTTCTGTTATGGGAAAAGTCGTGAAAGGTGATTCCCGAGGAAAAATATTGGGCTTTCCAACGGCAAATATTCTCCCTGAGAACGAAGTTGTTTTACCGCTTGGCGTTTATGCCGTAAAAGTATTGCTAAAGAAAAAGTGGTATCACGGCATGGCCAATGTTGGCCAAAGACCTTCCTTTCAACCATCGTCCAATGCTGTACACACGGAAGTTCATATATTTGATTTCAATCGCAACATATATGGTCAAAACATCTTCATGGAATTTACTAAAAAAATCCGCAGCGAAAAAATATTTCCTACCCAAGAAAGTCTTATCTCTCAACTAAAACGCGATGAGCATAAGGCTAGATCTATTTTTACTCTTTCACGCTCTTCATAATTACCAAAAGTCACTTTTTAAGCAAATTTAACTTGATTATACAATTATGGCTTATTTTTTGTATGTGCCTGAATTTAGGTAATTTACATATTGACTTTCCCATGCTCATCTGTATACTGTGTATATAAGTGGAGCAAAGTGGAGGAGAGTGGTTTAAGTATATGTTTTACGGAGAATACACACATAATATTGATCGAAAAGGACGGCTGATTTTGCCGGCTAAATTTCGAGACGTTTGCAAAGAATGTGCCATTGAGCGATTTTTTATTACCCGGGGTCTCGATAAGTGTATTTTTATGTTTACGGACGATGAATGGCGTTTGCAAGAGCAAAAATTTAGAAACATGTCGTTTACTAAAGGTGAGACGCGAAGTTTCAATCGAATGTTTTTTTCAGGCGCTATTGATGTTACTCCAGATAAGCAGGGTCGATTTATTATTCCGCCATATCTCAAGGATTATGCTGGTATAAAACGTGAAACGATTGTTATCGGCGTATCCAATCGTATTGAGATTTGGGATTACAATATGTGGCAGGAATTTTATAAAAATTCCAGCGGAAGCTTTGAGCAAATCGCTGAAAATATGCTGAATTTATGAATTAATTAAAGGATTATATTTTGTCAATGGCACTTATGACAGAAATGGAGTTGGACGTGGATCAAAAACCAGAAATTCATATTCCTGTCATGTTAAGTGAGATTATTGAATATTTGAATTTGAAATCCGGCGGAACATATGTTGATGGAACGTTAGGTATGGCCGGGCATTCTCAGGCGATTCTTAATCAGATTGGTGCAAAAGGACGACTTGTCGGGATTGATTGTGACGCGCAGTCATTGGCAATGGCTAAAGAAAGATTGAAACCTTTTGCCAACCAATGCTATTTAGTTAACAGTAATTTTTCGAAAATTGATACGGTTTTAGAAGATTTGAAGATTGCGAAAGTGGATGGAATATTGCTGGATTTGGGAATTTCCAGCTTCCAGATTGAAAATCCAGAAAGAGGATTTAGTTTCCGTCAAGAGGAGCCGTTAGATATGCGCTTGGATCAAAACATTTCAATGTCTGCTTATGATTTGGTTAATTCATTGTCAGAAAAAGAAATTTCAAAAATTCTCAGAGACTACGGGCAAGAGCGTTGGCACAACAGAATCGCAAAATATATTATTACGCAAAGAGCAAAAAACGCCATTGAAACTACAGATGATTTGAGCCGAATTGTATTAAAAGCTATTGGGCAAGGACAGAAATGGCAGAAAATTCATCCGGCAACGCGAACTTTTCAGGCGTTTCGTATTGCTGTGAATAGAGAGTTGGATGTTTTAAAAGAAGCTCTGGAGAAATGTGTCGAAGTTTTAGATGTTGGTGGACGAGTAGCTGTCATATCTTTTCATTCTTTAGAGGACGCGATTGTGAAACATTATTTTCGATTATGTGCCAAAGAAGAAAAAATTAAAATTATTACTACAAAACCACTTCGCCCAACGGATGAAGAATCAGAGCGTAATCCGAGATCACGAAGCGCGCGTTTACGCGTCGCTGAAAGGATTTAAATGAGATTATCAGTGCTAATAAAAACTTTAGGATCGGTGACAGTGCTAGCATTGGTTTATATCAATATGCAGATGCAGATTATTGAGTTAGCGTATCGGGGCAAAGCAAAAGAAGTAGAGATTAGACACCTCGTTGAATTAAATGGAGCAGCAACTTATACAATTTTGACATTAAAATCATCAAATAATTTAGGCATTAATTTATTATCAGAAAATTCTGACATGGAGTTTATTGATCCTAGCAATATTATGCAAATATCCGCGCCAGCAGGATATCTTCTAGAAAATCAACTCTATGAGCAAACAGTCCAAGCAAAAGAGTCAAAGGGTTTATTAAGCTTCCTGTCATTAAATAGATAAGCCGGGAAACAAGCGTTTATTAAATTAAGAAATGTAACGTGCCGATTAGAAAACATGCTCTCCGTTTTAGTTTAGTCTTTCTGACATTTATTGTCTGCCTTGGTATTTTTTCCGTAAAACTTGTATTAATCCAGATTTTTAAATCCGACCATTTAGCAAGTCTTGCCGATAAGCAACATAATCATTTTATAGAATTAGAGCCGATTCGTGGAGGCGTGTATGACCGCAAGAATCGTCCATTGGCTATTAATGTTCCAGCTCATTCACTATATGCCAATCCCAGAATGATGTCTATCGAGGACAAGCAGAGAACTCTTCGGTATCTTACCAATGAATTTGGTTTTGATCCTATTGAAGTTCAGAAAGCATTAGATAAAAACAAATATTTTGTTTGGCTTGAGCGAAAGCTTTCTTTGGAAACGGCTAATAAAATTAAATCGCAAAAGATGAGAGGTTTAGGTTTTATTAACGAAACAAAGCGATATTATCCAAACGCGGAATTGGCCGCGCATATCATTGGATTTGCGGGAATTGATAACGAGGGGTTGGAGGGGTTAGAGCTCTACTATAATGAGAAATTAAAAGGAAAATCCGGTCAGGCTCGAATTTTAAGAGATGCCAGACAGCAGGATTTGCTCATTGAAACAAGCTTTCTCCCCCCGGAAGACGGTCTTCACTTAGTCTTAACTATTGATGAAACCATTCAGTATATCGCTGAAAGAGCGCTGGAAAAAGCATACATTAAACATAAGGCTAAAGGAGCCACAATTATTGTTATTGATACGCGCACTGGCGAGATTCTGGCTTTAGCAAATAGACCGACGTATAACTTGGAGAAGGCATCCAGCAGCACCGTTGCCAATCGCACTAATCGAGCGATAAGTTTTGTGTATGAGCCCGGATCAGTTTTTAAGATTGTGACAGCGGCAGCAGCGTTGGAAGAAGAAAAATTTATTGAAGAAGATCAAATATTCTGTGAAAATGGAGAGTACAGATTAACTCGGGGGTATGTTTTGCATGATCATCATCCTCACGGGACTTTGAGTTTTAAAAAGGTTTTTGAACAATCAAGCAACATTGGAGTATCAAAGATTGCCCAAAAATTAGGACCGGAAATCATTTATAAATACGCCAAACGATTTAGGTTTGGTGATAAAACAGGTATCAGTTTAAGGGGGGAAGTAAATGGTTGGATGAAGCATCCCTCTAAATGGTCTAAGACATCCATTGGAGCCATTCCGATGGGTCAAGAAGTGACAGTAACGCCGCTACAATTGGTTTATGCGCTTGCGGCCATTGCAAATGACGGATTGTATATGAAGCCGTATATTGTTAAAGCGATCACGAATTATCAGGATGAGGTTATTGAGGCGTTTTCTCCTCAAATTGTGGATCGAGTTATCAGTGCTGATACAGCGAGAAGAGTTAGAGAAATTCTGATTGGTGCGGTTGAAAATGGTACGGGAACAAAGGCCAAGATTAACGGAATGAAGGTTGCGGGAAAAACAGGAACAGCTCAAAAGGTTGAAAATCGTACTTATTCACATAGTAAGTTTTATGCCACATTTATGGGTTTTGCTCCGGCCGATAATCCTCGTCTAGCTGCGATAGTCGTTTTCGATGAACCCAGACCAGCTCATTTTGGCGGAACGGTTTCCGCGCCGGTGTTTAAAGAAGTTATTGAAAACGCGCTTAAATATTTGGAAAGTTCCAGTTAACATTTATGAATTTAAAACAGTTGCTTGAAAATATATACGACGGGAATATTGACCAATCGTATCAAGATTGGAATATTTCCTCTTTAAGCTGTGATTCACGAGCGATAGAGAAAAATAGTTTATTTGTAGCGCTTAGCGGAGCTCAGTTTGATGGAAAAGAGTTTATTGCTCAAGCGGTTGATAAAGGAGCCTGTGTCGTTGTAGCAGATGATCCATTATTGAATCGTCAATCAACTGAGAAAGTGTGTTATCTATACGATAGTCAGCCGTTTGTTTTTTTGCGTAAATTAGCGCAGAAATATTTTGGGAAATCATCGGATAAAATCAGGGTTATCGGCGTTACCGGAACCAACGGCAAGACGACCATTGTTTATTTGATGGAATCCATTTTAAAGTCTGCCGGATTAAATAGCGGCATTATCGGAACAATCAACTATCGCATTGGAAACAAGACTACCCCGTCACTTAATACCACTCCAGGATTCTTGCAAAATCAGAATTTACTTGCCGAGATGGTCCGCGAGCATACTGATTATTGCATTATGGAGGTGTCTTCTCATGCCCTCGATCAAGGCCGAGTGGATTTAATTGATTTTAAAACGGCAATTTTTACCAATTTAACGAGTGATCATATGGATTATCACAAAACACGGGAAAATTATTTTAATGCCAAGTCAAAGCTTTTTACGGAGCTTTCAAGTGGCGCGAACGCTGTTATCAATGTGGATGATGGCCATGGGCGAAAGTTAATCTCAATGACAGATGCGAATATCATAACTTACGGGATTGATAATCAAGCGGATGTTATGGCAAAGGATATTCAAGCGCATATTTCCGGAACACAGTTTAAGTTGGTTTGTCCGGAAGGTCAGGCGAATATTCGCACAAATCTTGTTGGACGATATAACATTTCCAACATTCTTGCCGCGGCAGCAGCTGGTTTGGCGGAAGGATTAAGCTTAGATCAAATTAAAAAAGGCATTGAGCAGTTGCGCATGGTATCTGGACGGTTGGAAAAAATTGAATATGGGCAGGATTTTACTATCTTGATTGATTACGCGCATACTCAAGACGCGCTCGAAAATGTTTTAGAAACCATTCGTGAAACAAGTGACGCGAAAATCATTCTTGTGTTTGGATGCGGAGGCGATCGAGATAAAACGAAGCGGTCTAAAATGGGTCATGTTGCTGATCAGCTAGCTGATCGTATTATTATTACCAATGATAATCCTCGCACGGAAGATCCTCAATCCATCATTGATGATATTGTTGCCGGAATTCACGGTGATCATCATGAGGTAATTATTAATCGTGAGGAAGCGATCCAAAAGGCAATGGACATTGCGCGACCAGGGGATGTTGTCTTGATTACGGGTAAAGGACATGAGCGCTACCAAATTTTTAATGACAAAACGATCAATTTTGATGAACGTCAGATCATACGAGAGTATTTGCGATGTTAACGATTTCTGATATTTGTAAATCAACAAAGGGAAGGTTTATTAACAAAGAGAAAAATGTCAGTTTGCGCGGAATTTCTATTAATACCCGAACTATGAAAAAGGGAGATATTTTTATTGCCATTAAAGGTGATCGGTTTGATGGGCACGATTTTATTGATCAAGCAATTAAAAAAGGGGCTAGCGCTCTGGTTGTTTCAAAAAAAATATCAAAAACTAAACATCCGGTTATCCTTTGCGTTGCGGATACAACAAAGGCGTTAGGTCAAATAGCATCGCTGCATCGTCAGCAGTTTAATATTCCCATTATTGCCATTACCGGCAGCGCTGGCAAGACTACGACAAAAGAATTAGTTGCCGCTGTTCTTAAAAGCAAATATAAAGTTCTAAAAAACGTTAAGACGGAAAATAACCACATCGGTGTTCCGCTGACATTATTGCGTCTCCAACCATCACATCAGGTGGTTGTATTGGAATTGGGAACAAATACGCCGGGAGACATTGTTTGGCTGTCTAAAATTGTTGAGCCAACAGTCGCTTTATTTACAAATATTGGAGAGTCGCATTTGCTTGGACTTAAGAGCGTCAGCGGAGTTTTTCGGGAGAAATTTCAGCTTGTAAAGTATATGGATTCAAAAGGAACGATTATTTTCAACAGGGATAATAAGTATTTAGGAAAAATTGAAGGGATAAAAACCACCCAGAAAAAAGTGAGCTATGCGGTTAATTCCAAAGCTTTATTTCATGCCGAAAATATCAATCGGCGTCGACAGACAGTTTCATTTTCAATAAAAGGGAAAAAGTATGTTTTACACACTCTCGCGCGGCATAATGTTTCTAATGCATTAGCTGCAATTTGTTGTGGTTCGCTGTTTAAAATTGAGTATAATGAGGCCAGTGCTGCTATCAAAAGATTTCGGTTTTCAGACCAACGTCAAGCTGTTAAAAAGATTAAGAATATTTATCTAATT
>Ga0210019_1004965_pt1 | contig 11276 bp, 10 predicted proteins | sample CryGeyCG2114_020_2_FD_183969 | JGI IMG/M metagenome (GOLD analysis project Ga0210019, IMG submission 183969) | Groundwater microbial communities from aquifer - Crystal Geyser CG11_big_fil_rev_8/21/14_0.20 (SPAdes) (version 2) | ecosystem: Environmental > Aquatic > Deep subsurface > Groundwater ...
TGCTGTTATTGGTAAGCCTTTCGTAGTGTTCTTTCATTTTAAAGATATACATTGTTTTATCTTCTTCGTTCCAGTAACAACGGATGCCTTCAAAGATTCCTGTTCCGTACTGGAATGCATGGGTCATTAGACTTATTTTTGCATCTTTAAGCGGAATGAATTCGTCATTAAAATAGCAGTAATTTTCCATATCTACCTTACCTTTAGGGACTTCTATTTTTTCAACAGTTTGTTTGGGCATAATTATATTATAGCTTAACGCTTATCACTTATCGTTTTTTTATTAAGCGGTATCCTTATAATCTCTGTATTATCCAACGGATCTAATAAAACAAGATCGTAATCATATTTATGATTTGTAATTGTAAACGCTATGGATATATCCAATGCTTCACCTGGTTCTAAAGTTTTTAATGCACTGCTCCCGCTTAAAATTACATCTGGGTGCACTGGATATATTTCATCCTTGCTTATTAAAACCAAATCAGATAAATTTAGATTTGTATTTGAATTATTGTTTATATTTAAATCAAGCGTAATGTAATTCCCGTATTTTTTATCACTTTCTTTTTTGATACTCTTGATTTTAATTGTTATCTCTTCTTTTTTTATTGGCTTATTAAAACGAAAGCCTTTAAATTCTTCTGCATTATTTATCTCTGCTTTGTTATCTTCTAAGAGTGGTAGTGCTCCAAACACCACCAGATCATTTTTTAGCTTAACGTCAGATGGAATTATATTTGATATTGAGGGAATCTTTCCTTTTCTTGCAAATGATCCTATAAGCCCGAAAGTAGCACCAACGCCAGCACCTGCTAACACACTTATACCATCTGATGATATTACAAGAGGAACTCCTCCGAGTTGAACTCCTGCTAATGCTCCATGAAGTGCACCGTATGATGTTAGCGCTACATCATAAGATAAAGTCTTTGCTATTTTTGTTGGGACAGATGTTGTGTCTGAAGAAACCGTTGCATGTATTGGAATAATTTTTTTATCTGGTGTAATGATTTGACTAAAGTCAATTTCAAATTCACCATCGATACCGAGCCTTTTTGGTTTTTGAATGTTTGTGATTACTCCTTCAAGCCTGCTTCCTTTTGGAATATAATATTTGTTTCCTATTACAATATCTTTTGGTATAAATGCTGCTACTTTGTCTCCTGGCAAACTAAAATAAAAATTAATGGGGGTGTTTAAATTAATTTTTATTGCCTCACCCTTTTTTATTACAGAACTTATGGAGCCCTTTAGAATAGTTTGAGGCAGGCAGCTTATGGGCTTAGAAAAGCTAAATAGCAATGTAAAAATAATAAATAAACATTGTTTTTTTGGTCTAAAATTAATTTCAGATATTAATTTTTTCATAAGTAGAAATTTATACTCAATAAAATGATATAACTTGCTATTACTAAAAAATTTTGTTCCAATGTAAGGGAAAAATAGTAATGTTTGTCATTGTTTAAAACGAAAGATTACCTGTTTTTGGCTTTACTGGCCTTGAAAATCATGAAAATATACGTAATGTCATAAATTTTGTAAAAAAATGTTGTTATAAAGCACTAAATAAGATAACAAGCTGGTTTAATTATCGTCTGTAGAGCCGGGTAAATTTTAGAAATAAAGGAGCAGATAGTATGAAAAAGTCAATATTACTTTCTCTATTATTAGTAGCAACTATAGCAATTACTCCTCCCGCTGCAAGAGCTGATGAATGGTCACTTGGGTCAACTGGTGATCTTCTCAAATGGATAATCAGCCTTCCAGTACAGGCAGTAAATGCTTCAGTTGGATTAGCAACAGGAGTTGTTGTTGGTACACTTTCAGGCTTCGTAGAAGGAGCAAAAGAAGGAACTAACACGGTTGCTGGAGCACTAGGGAATGAAAATGGAGCAGTTGAATCATTAGTTGGACTTGCAGTTGGTGCACCAATTGGTGGAGCTGTTCATGGCATAACAGATGGTCTCACCTGGGGTATGAAAGGATTTGAAGCAGGTTGGGATAAAGGTTTTGACGGAGAACTTGCTTCTATCTTAACTGGTATTCCTGAAACCATTGAGTGGACCGTAGAAAACGCATCTTAATGCCTAGAGCTAGTTAGCTTTAGTAAAATTAATTAAGAAGATATAATAAAAGCCGGTGTGAAAATGCCGGCTTTTATTTATGAATAAATATGTAGTACTCTTATCTATTTTTCTAGGTATCTTAATTGGTGCTTATATATCGCTTCCTAGCGTAAATAGAGTGCTTGGCCTTCCTGAAATAGGGGATCTTACTGAATACCAGCCAATTAGTTCTATAGAGCTTTATGACTACAGGGACTCCTTTGTTGGATTTTTACAGGGCGAAGAGGACAGGCAGGTAGTTTCTTTAAGCGAGATCTCACCTAATTTAATAAGAGCCGTACTTGCTATTGAAGATAAAGATTTTTATGATCACTTTGGAATAGATCCTATTGGCATTGTTAGAGCTTTTTTTGTCAACCTTAAAGCAGGCAAAATTGTTGAAGGTGGGAGCACAATAACCCAACAGTTGGTAAAAAACCTTTTAATTCCTGAGAAAGAAAGAAGAAGAACTTTTAGCAGAAAATTTAAAGAAGTATTTTTAGCTTTGGAATTGGAAAGAAAAGTAAATAAGGATAAGATCTTAGAACTTTATTTGAATCAGGTCTATTGGGGACATAGAGCTTATGGTATTCAAAGAGCTGCACAGAGATATTTCAATAAAACAGTAACAGAATTAGATCTTGCCGAATCTGCTTATTTAGGAGGATTATTGCAGGCACCAAGCAGATTATCAGCTGATTTTAAAGCAGCTAGGACAAGACAGATTCTCGTCTTAAATAAAATGCTTGAATTCGGTTTTATTACTAAAGAGCAACTTAAGGAAGCAAAAAAGAAAAAATTAAAATTTAGTTCATCTCCCGGGCATTTGGAATTATACCCATATTATTTTTCTTATGTATTAGAAGAATTAAAAGAAAGATTTGATATGAGAGAACTGAAAGAGAAGGGATATAAAGTTTATACCGGGCTGGATCCAAGTGCACAAAGAATAACAGAAGAAGTATTAAATGCTGAGATTAAAAATGCTCCGTATGGAGTGACACAATTAGCTCTTGCTGCAATAGATGTAAAAACAGGACAAGTTAGGGCACTGGTAGGAGGGGTTGGTGGTTTTTGGGAACACCAGTGGAATAGGGCTACTAATCCTCATACGATAGGGTCTGCTTTTAAACCATTTACATATTTAACTGCTTTTGAAAAAGGAATTGCTACTCCCGATACGATTATTAAAGATTCTAGGGTTAAGATTCCTGATGGGGTAGATATGGTTTGGGAGCCAAAGAATTTTGACAAAAAATTCTGGGGCAAAATGACTGTTAGAAAAGCTTTGACTTATTCCAGGAATCTTCCTGCAGTGAAAGTTGCTAAAAAAGTAGGAATTGAAGAAGTAATAAAGACAGCCAAAGCATGCGGAATTGAAACAGAGCTAGAACCTCATCTTTCTTTAGCTCTTGGTAGTGCTGCATTTTCTCCGCTTGAAGTAGCTTCAGCGTATTCTACTTTTGCCAGACAGGGAGTTTATATTAAACCCATATTAATTAGAAAAATAGAAGATCCTAAGGGACGTATAATAGAAAAAAATGATCCTATTCCACAAAGAGCAGCATCTTCTATTGCAACCTCATATCTTGTAAGTATTCTTCAAGATGTTGTTCAGAAGGGTACTGGTACACTTGCAAGGTTAGAAGATCGAGCAGTGGCAGGTAAAACAGGAACATCTGATGAATCAAGAGATGTGTGGTTTATTGGATTTACCCCCGATCTTTCTTGTGCGATTTGGGGTGGAAATGATCATAATCAGTCAATTTATGGTCAACATGTAACAGGAGGTGCAATTGTTGCCAGAATATGGAAAATAGTTGCTGAAGAATATTATGCAGACAAGGATATCCCACCTGCTGAATTTCCAGGGACTCCTGGTATGAAGGAATTACTGGTGGATCCACTAACAGGACTTTTAGCTACGGAATATACGCCAAACCCAATAAAGAAAAGATTTGTGCCTGGTTCTGAACCTACAGAATATGCTCCGGTTCCCCCAGGAGCAAAAAAAATAAACCCAATTAAAAAGCTTTTCTATGGGCCGTTTTTCAGTAAGCTTGGCGGGGGTGATACATTTGAGATTAAAGAAGAAACAGATGAAGATAAAGTTGCTCACGAGGATGAATTTGAAGAAGACGAGGAAACTTCTTCAACTTTTCTTAGAAGCAAAATTAAAATTTTCAAAGAAAATCTAACTAAGCAAAAGATAGATTCTAGAGATGATAGTGAAGAAATAGAAGGAAGTGATCAACTTGAGGGGGAAATAGAGGATGAGAATGCTGTTAAGCTGGATAGTAGTGAAACCAGTACCAGTGAAGTGATTATAGAGGAAGTCCAGGATAATCAAGAAGAAACTGTGCTTAGAGAATAATTATGAATTTACAGGCTGAAAGCACTGCATATGATTTAGTCTTTGGGAAAGGTCCTGTGTTGGAAGTTCTTGAAAATGGTAATCTTACGGTTAATAAAATATGGATAAGTGAAAGTTTACAGGATAGAGATACTAAATCAAGAATAGTTGATTTTGCTAAAGAAAACAAAGTCCCGTATTTTAAAGTTCCTTTGCAAAAATTAGATAATTTAACAAAAGGGCAAAATCATCAGGGACTTGTGGTCAGTATATCTCCTATAAAGATTTTATCTGTAGCTGAGTTAATTGATTCTTCTTATAAATTAAATAAAAATACGGACGTAATGCTTATAGCACATGAGATAGAAGATACTCATAATATTGGAGCACTTATTAGGACACTGGTAGCAAGTGGTGGGAGCGGAGTAATTCTGACAGGCAGGAAAAATACAGGTGTCAATGCAACGATTATTAAGACAAGTGCTGGAACAGTATTTCAAACGAAACTTGCCAGGGCTAGTAATTGTAGTCAGGTCATAAAAAAATTACAAGATAGCGGATATTGGATTGTTGCAGCTGATAATTCAGACGATGCGCAAGTAGTAAGCAAGATAGATTTCCCGGACAAGATTGCAATAATAGTTGGTAATGAACATGAAGGACTTGGTGATTTGGTCTTAAAAAACAGTGACTTTAGGGCAAAGATTCCTATTAGCAATAAGGTAGATTCTTTAAATGTATCAGTAGCATTCAGTATTGTTCTGTATGAATTTCTAAGACAAAAAAATTATTCTACGATACAGATTTAACTATTTTATTTCTGCCAGTTTTTTTGTTTCAAGATTATAACCTAATGTATTCATCATGGGCTCAATCATAGGATAAACGTTTTTAAGCAATTTTTCATTTTTCTTCCATTTGTCTTCTTTAGGTTTATCTTTGTTCGGAGTGCTTACTACAGGAGGTTTTTGGGCAAACCTTTTTATTCCTTTTTCATAAGGAATATCTATAAAGTCACAAACCTTTTTAATTATATTTGGAGTACTTTGTGTGAGCTCTTCATAGCTAATGGCATATTTTCTTGTTTCTTCAATATCACTTAATCCTTCAATTGCAGCTTTGTTGGAGCTTATCCATTGAAATGCACAAACTTCTTCTAATGGTTTATCTATGTAATTTTCCCAGCCAGGTGGTAAAACATATCTCCATTTTCCATGCTCATCGCCTTTAATATTTAATGGAATGGCTGGTCTTGGGACTCGTGCATAATCTGAAGGTCTTTTCCAGCCTTCAATTAACGAACTAATATTTGTTCTGCCGTCACGTCTTAAATAAATGAACTTTGCATCTGGGAAAAGTTTATTTATAAAAGAGATTCTAAAGCAATCTCTTGGATTCTTTTCTACAATTCTGTATTCTTTGGAGAAGCTTTTTTTGTAAGCTAAATTGGTGTTAGTTACAATTGATGCAAAACCCTCCAAGAGATCGTTTTTTAAAAAATATTCCCTCATTAAATAGCCAACAGGTCTTAAATTTAATGCATATTTATGAAATTCACCAAGCATAAAATCTTTTACATCGTCTGTTAAATCTTCTTCTTTAAGAGCATCATTATCAAATACTTTGTATGTCTTAGCTTTTCTTCTGTAAAAGCTATCAAAGATATCCTGACTTTCTCTATATAGAGAATAAAGTTGGTTGCTTTCGCTTAGTATTGTGAATAAAAGGCTGGTTCCTGACCTAGGACATCCGAGTATAATAATTGGTTTAACAAACCTTAAGCTCATTTTGTAAAAATCATGCTTTTAATTAGCTTATGCAGGAATTTAATAATATACAAAGTAAGCATAATGACCTTTAAAAACTATTAATGCAACCTTTAGATTATAACTTAAAGCCTCTATTTCTCAATTAAATATTTATATTAAAGAAATTTAATGAAATTATGACTTTAAAAAGCGAATTAACCTAAATTTAGGTTAAAAGTACTGTCAACTGAAAGACCTATTCTTCTTTTTATTATGTGAAAGGGATATATAAAAATGGAAAATGAATTGTATATGTTAAAAGACAGTCACTCAATAGATAGCCAGGAACTTTTGACAAGGTTTATTTATAGTTGTAAAAAAACAGTTAAGGACAACGGATCAAAATCTCCGCTTTTGTCTTTTGCAGATATAGTAACGGCTGTTTACTACTATAGAAAATATCCTGATATTAATCAATTTGTAGTTAAGTATCTTACCGAATGTCAAGATTATTTTATGCTCCAGTGGGTTAGAAGTACATGGGCAAGTTTAGACAAGATGTCACCGGAAGAAATAAGCAATCTTGTTATAAATCAAATTACTTTAGTTGCTAATTCTATCGATGAGCAATAACATAAAAGCTAGAACTTGCAATTGATGCAGTTTAGTTTTTATGCGCAAAAAACAATCGCTTTCTAAAAAACTTTTTTTTGGAATTATTTATTTATTTTCAAGCTCTATAATTACGATTGGAATTAAGGTTGTCACTATAGCCTATATTGCACGAAGGCTTGGGGTAGAGCAGTTTGGTTTATACTCAGCTTTAATAGCATTTATAGGATTATTTCAGTTTATAAGCGATTTTGGATTAAATAAAACCTTACTTAAATACGGTTCAAAAAATTTACACCAGGCAAGTATTAGTTTTGGCAATGCACTCTTTGCAAAAAGTATTTTAATATTGCCCCTTTTAATTTGCGTAGGAATTAGTGGATATTTTGCTGGATATAAAAATGATACATATCTTTCTCTGATACTTTTTGCTACCAGCATGATTTTTGATAGTTATGCACATGTGTTTAGCAGCATAAGGAGAATTACGGGTAGCTTTAAATTAATTTCTTTTTTCAGAATTGTAAAAACATTAGTCACTCTTGCTGTTTATGTATATGTTCTTTATGTTTATAATTCTGTATTTGTTCTTGCGCTTGCAACGCTGCTTTTAACTATGTTTATGTTTGTTGTTTCACTGATAAATACTGTAATGCTGTTGAAACCAAGATTAAAATTAAGCATTTTAAAAGATTTCTTTCAAGATTCAATACTGTTTAGCTTAAATGATTTGTTTATCAATATTTATGCAAGGATTGGAATTGTAATTCTATCGTTTTTTAATGAGCTTTTTGTGGTGGGTGTTTATAGTGCAGCGCTTAGATTTACAAAGATCGCTATTTTGCTTCCGAGGCAAATCAGATTTGCAATGCTTCCCACTATGTATAGGCTGCTTGATGATAAATCTTCTATAGAAGAAAAGATTGAACCAATAGATCCTGAGGTTGATGATGTTGCAATAAGTAGCGAAGCCTTAATAGAAGGCGATCTTAAAAAATCAAAAAAAGTATTTAATTTAATGCTTAAATATATGTCGTTTTTTTCAACTCCAGTAGCTATTCTTATATTTTATTTTAGTGAATCAATAATCCATTTAATATTTGGCAGTAAATATGATTCTTCTATTCCTTTTGTGCAACTTTTTACTGTATTTATTTTCTTTAGGTTTATAGAAACACCTTTTGGTCTTTATTATTTGGGGTTAAATAGACACAAGGATTTAATTATTCTTCAGGGGATTGCAAGTGCTATAAATATACTTTTGTGCTTTTTGCTGATCCCTTCTCTTGCTGGTTTTGGGGCAGCTATGTCAACAAATATAAGCGAAATTATTTTTGTAGTTCTTGTGCTCTTGTTTGGTATTCAATTTAAAATTTGGGATGTAGTAGGTTCACTTTCAAGAATATGTTTACCGTTTATTGTTGGACTGGTTTCACTTTTTATTACTGTGAAAACTTGTGGATCTGTGAATATAATAGTTCAACTTTTTGTATTTGCTTTGAGCTATTTGTGCCTTCTTATTGTCTCAAGGCAATTTGGCAAAGAGGATACTCTGTTTTTTAAAAAAGTTTTTTTGAAAAAATAACATGCTATTTATTTAGCCCCCAAAGCATTGCATGTTTTTTGCTTAGATGAAGTTCTGTAATTGATGCACATTCTGCTTTTAAGTACCAAAACTTAGTAATATGCATTTTTAATGCAATGAGCACAAGCATTTTAATTGGTCCTGAATGACTTACTACTATGATGCTTTGACCTGGATATTTTTTTAATATATTCTTATAGAATCTGTTTACTCTTATTCTCAATTCTTCAATTGATTCTCCTTTCGGGGGTCTTATGTAAAATGGATTTTTAATCCATCTCTTGTAATTTATTGGATCCTGCTTGCGTGCTTGCCAGTAATTCATTCCTTCCCAAACCCCTTCGGATTTTTCAATTAAATCTTTATTGATTATTATTTTTTTTATTTTAAGTTTCTTTCCGATAATTTTTGAAGTGCTTTTTGCTCTTCTGAGAGGACTGGTGATAATACATTTAATATCTCCTTTTTTTGTAAGCAATTGAAGTTTTTTTGCTGTTTTTTCAGCTTGTTGTCTACCGGTTTTGTTTAGATCCCAGTCAAGATGCCCAAATAAAAGATTGTGCACGTTAGCTTTTGTCTCTCCATGGCGTACCAAATATATTTTTGTAATTGGTTCCTTATAATCCAGTACATCTGCTGGATCTTTGCCTTTTGTAAGTCTTATTTCTCTATCCATTTTTGTGTTTACTACCTACCATTAAAGACATAATAATTGCAGTTACAGGTACAGCAATTATAAGTCCTATGCTGCCTGCAATTGCTGCTGTAACCTCTGAAACTACAAGCTCAAGATTTAAAAATTTTATTGGATTGCTTTCATTGCTAATTAGTATAAGTAATGGGAGTGCCATGCCAGTATAAGCGAGAACTAATGTATTAGTCATTGTTCCTATTATGTCGTTTCCTACATTCATTCCTGAAGTAAAAAGTTGTTTTCCTGAATAAGAAGGATTTGCAATTTTAATTTCTTGGATAGAGCTTGCAATTGAAATTGCAACATCCATTACAGCACCGAGACAGGAAACAATCATTCCTGCTGCTAATAGTCCTTTAAAATTTAAATTAAAAAGCTGATTTCCCCAAAGAATCATTGCTTCTGTATTAGCTAAGCCTGATAGTGGTGCCATGTTTATTACAAATGTAGCAATAAGTCCGCTAATAGCTACACCAACACCTGTTCCTAAAGTAGCAGCTAGAGATTTTAAATTTTTACCTGCAACAAGTAACATTGTAATTCCAGTGGCAAGGATAGAAATGATTACAGCACTTAATAATGGATTTACCCCTCGCTCAATAGAAGGGATAAGTAAAAATGCAATAAAAGCAATTGTGATAATTAATGAGATTATTGTTCTTATGCCCTTAAATCTAGCAACTACAATTACCACTATAAAAAATAAACCTATTAAAAAGAAAACAAATGACTGGCGATAGTAATCAACTATAAAATAATCTTCTTTTCCATCATCTACACTTTCAATTTTAGTTACAAGGTATTTTTTCCCAACATTACCTACAATTGCAAATGCTGGATTATCAGGCACTACATTTACTGAAATCCTTTCTTTTCCCTTATCATTTCCTGAAAGAACCTTTAATAAAAGATGTTGCACTCTTTGTTTATTGCCACCTGGCAAATCTTCTTCAATATCTGCAAGGACTTTGAGAACTTTTACAACTAAGTATGTTTCTTTGATTTCACCTGAGGTATTAATATCCAGATCTTCAATATCTGCTTTTGGTGTATTGCTTTTAATCTCATCTTTTGGAATTGAAATACCATAGCTAAACAGTGAAAGGATAATCACAAGTAGTGCAAGAGAATTTTTTAAAGCTTTGTGCATATGAATAGATTGTAACAAAATAATTTGTTAATGAGGTTATAAGTTATGAAGTTTTTCTGCATGGTAAGAACTTCTAACAAGAGGACCACTAAAAACTTTTTTAAAGCCAGTGCTGTAAGCGACTTCTTCAAAATCTTCAAATTCCTCTGGTAAAACATATCTTTTTACTGAAATGCTGTCTATGCTTGGTTGCATATATTGTCCTAAAGTCAAATAGTCACAATTATGTTCTACAAGATCGTGCATCACTTGCTTTATTTCATCATATGTTTCTCCAAGCCCAAGCATAATCCCTGATTTAGTAATAATTTTTTCATTTAGTTTTTTGACATATTTTAATAACTCTAGTGAACGCTCATATATGGCACCAGGTCTTACAATTTTATAAAGTCTTGGTACTGTTTCAAGGTTATGGTTGTAAATATCAGGACCTGCATCAACAACAGTTTTAATACAAGTTTTATCACCTTTAAAATCAGGGGTTAGTACTTCAATGAGTCCGTTTGGAGTTTTATTTTTCAGTTCATTTATTGTTTGTGCAAAATGCGTAGATCCTTGATCAGGAAGATCATCTCTATTTACTGAGGTTATCACTATATGTTTTAAATTCATTATTTGTGCAGCAGTTGCAACATTCATCGGTTCTAATTTGTTGGGTAGTTCCGATGGCTTTCCTTTTGGAACACTGCAAAATGTGCAACCACGAGTGCATGTATTGCCTAAGATCATAAATGTTGCAGTTCCGCTTGAAAAGCACTCATCTCTATTTGGACAACGTGCACTTTGACATACAGTGTTTAAGTTAAATTCTCTAATCAAAGAATAAATATTTCTAGATTTCTCATTTAAAAGAACATTGCGCTTTAGCCACTCTGGTAAGCGTTTAATATCTTTTGTTTCAGGATTTTTTAATGCCATTGTGTTATTGTAAAAAATTTAATGGATTTTGTGGTTTTCCATATTTCCTAACTTCAAAATGCAAATGAGGACCTGTAGAATACCCCGTTTGTCCTTCATAGCCTACTA
>Ga0210019_1004968_pt1 | contig 11271 bp, 12 predicted proteins | sample CryGeyCG2114_020_2_FD_183969 | JGI IMG/M metagenome (GOLD analysis project Ga0210019, IMG submission 183969) | Groundwater microbial communities from aquifer - Crystal Geyser CG11_big_fil_rev_8/21/14_0.20 (SPAdes) (version 2) | ecosystem: Environmental > Aquatic > Deep subsurface > Groundwater ...
AAAACAGGTCAGGAAATGGAAACGAGCCTGTCAGCTACGCCTGATTGAAGAGCGAAACCCTGATTTGATTTCTGGATTCCCGCCTGCGCGGGAATGACGGACGCCTTTAGATTCATGTAAGGGCGAACGGCCGTTCGCCCCTACTGGATTCCCGCCTGCGCGGGAATGACGTAGTAGGTTAACGGGAATGACGGAGATCCACTTACCAGAATCGGAGAAAACTCCCGCCCTCCACGTTCCCCTGATTTTTTGTGGTGCTCACGCAATATGCAGGTTAACGCCCCCAAACCATGATTGAAAAATAGATCAATCGGGTTTTAACGCAAAAAATCCAAAAGAGTCGGTTGCAAAACCTGAGCTGTCGCGCTCAAAGTTGCCTGGAGCGCAAACTGTAAATTAGCCAGATCCGCAACGCTTTTAACGGTATCTGCATCCTCAATATTTGACAACTGCTGTGATTGATTAACAATATCCTGCTCATGAGTATTATTTGTTGTGTTGACCCGACTCAGCGAGGCCCCAATAATCGCCCGGTTATTATTGATGGACGCAAGGCTCGAATCCAGGTTTTCCAGCGATGCCAGAATTGCTAAAGTGTCATCACGGTTAAGAGCATCTCTCAACTTGAATAACGTTGCGAACACGTTTTTCCCACCGCCCAAACCCAAATTTTCCGCTGTTTCATCCGTACCCACATTTTTTATGATAGCAACGGTTGCGGAATTATTGGAATTGACCAGAAGAGAGTTTCCCGCGCTGTTGATGGATGCCGTGACATTGAAAGATGAACTGTTAATCAGGTTGATGACATCTCCAATAGTCGTCGCCGAACTTAATGTGATCGCTCCAGAGGTGGAACCATTAACAATACCGATTTGATTTAGCGTCAACCCATCGCCCCCATTCAAATCGGAGATCAAGGTCGATGAAGTGACCACTGGGTTCAGGTCTGAACCCGATATATTTCCATCCCTCTGGCCCAAAATTCCAAGCTCCAGGGCGGTACTTCCTCCCGAGACCTCCCCTATAGTCAAGGACTGGGAAATTACAGAACTTCCATCCGTCAACTGGAGACCGGTTCCGTTTGAATTTATTGAAGCAGTAACATTACCGCCCAACGCGTTAATTTTTGAAATTAAAGTACCAACCGTATCCGTCGTGGTTACGCTTACCGTTCCTGAGTTGCCTGACCTGTCTGTGACGGTGAATGAACCGGGCGTAATTCCCACCCCGGCATTTAAAGTTGAAAGTTGAGTTGCGCTTGTTAGTTGCGGATTTAAATCATTCGCCAATACTTCCGATCCGGGAAGCGTGAAATCCGCATTGGTGTTTGATCCCACCGCGATTTCAAACCTTTCCGTGTTTCCCAAGTAAATAGCTCCCGACGCACTTTGCTCAAAAGGTTGAGTCCTGAACGCCGTTCCCGCAAAGACAAACTGGTTTTTTACTTTTATATTTGCTGACTCAAAAACCTGAGAAATTATCTGGTCGAATTCATTCGCGGCAAAACCTCTGGTTTCCGCAGAGGCCAAGCCTCCCAATTCACTCACCGCCAATTCCTTGGCTCGAATCAGGTTGATATCCACCGACTCCAGGGCAGAATCTGTTGCCTGGATATAAATGCGATTGCTATCAATATTTCGGCTAAACTGGGTAGTCTTGGAAATGCTGGTGCGCAGTAAAAGGGCGTCCCTGATGCCAGCCGGGTCATCGGATGGTCTGGTGATCCGCTTTCCCGAGGCAATTTCTTGTTGGGCCTTAAAAAGATTTTCCGTAATCCGGAATATATTTTGTAGCGAATTGGCCTGTTGCGCCTGGTTAGTAACGCGTGTAACCATTCCGGTTCTCCCTATTTATAAAGCATTAACGCCTTAGACTTGAGAAATTATTGTATCCAGAAGCTCGTCCGCAACCCCGATGAGACGAGCGGCGGCATTATAGGCTTGTTGGAACTTAATCATGTTGATCATTTCCTCATCTATTGAAACGCCTGCGATGCTCTCCCGTCTTGCATTCAATTGAAGAAGAATTCCATCCTGCTGGGACAAGGTAGACCGGGAAGAAAATGACTGGATTCCAACTGTACTGACTATCGAACTATAAAACTCATCAAATGTGAACGTCCCTGAACCTGCTTTCAGAGTAACGCTATCGAATACTAATTTGGATTGCAACTCCATCAACTTCGAAGCATTGGCGCCATCTGTACTGGAGTTGAGTCCCGCTGATACTTTATTGGAATTGGATAACACTCCGTTTGAAACTGAAAAGTCCCGGGCCGCGCTTTCTGAAACCGAAAGTTTAAACTTATCCCCCACAGCCGGAGTTCCTGAAATTGTGACCGCAAAACCATTTGCAAGGTTAAACGTAGAACCCGATGTAAAAGTGAATGTTCCTGAACTGGCCCCCGTTGTTAAATTTGCCAATGAAAATGAATTTGTACCTGTTAGAGTGATTTCATATTTATCTATTGAAATATTCGAGGGATCTCCGTTGGACGCCGTTAATGTGGCCGATCCGGTATTATTGACATTGGTCAATACGGTCGTTTTTAAAGCGGTAAAAAAATTGTTTCCTGTTGATCCGTCAATTCCAAATCCCTGCTGGTGAATTTCGTTGAACTCCTGGACAAAACCTGCCGCCAGCCGGTCCAGTTTATCTCTCACAGCTTCCACTTCCGTATCGCGCATATCCAGATAACCCCTGAGAGTTCCCCCGGTGATCGACGAAGTGATATTCGTGCTGTTTCCCGCAGAGTCCTGGATTCCAATATCGAGAAAAGATTTGTTATTTCCGTTTATGGAAGTGTCCATAGTAAAAGCTGTGGACTGTAATACCAGAGGAGTCCCGTCATCCAGAGTCAGGCTGATTTGCCCATCCTGTTCGTCAACAAAATTCAAATCAATCAATTCAGAAAGTTCTTTTACTTTCAGATCCCTTTTATCTCGCAAATCATTGGCGCTGAATGTGGTGGGCTCATTGGCATGGATGGATTTGTTCAATGCCGCAATTTCCTGGGCAAGACTGTTTATTTTTGCCACTTCCACCGAAATTGCCGAATCCAGATTTTGCTGAATTTGAAATAATGATTCGCCAAGATAATTAAAAGCCGAGGCCAGGTTTTGCGCCTCTGCAAGAAGGCTGGAACGTTCAGGCAAGCCGGTGGGATTAGAAGCCAAATCTTGCAGTCCATCAAAAAACTTACTTAAGGATTGATTGAGGCTTTGTCCGTTGGTTTCGCTGAGTAATAATTCGAGCTGGTCGAAAACATCTTTTCTTATCTGAAACCTGCCCAGTGTGTCGCCTTCGCTTAAAATTTGCGAAAATAAAAATTTATCATGGGCACGCTCAATGCCCGCAACGCGAACCCCGGTGCCAAGTTGCCCTAAACTGAAGCTTCTGGGGTTCATGGCTTCAAAATTGACCTCCTGACGCGAGTAACCTTCAGTTTGCACATTGGCAATATTCTGCCCAGTAACTTCGATGGCTAACTGCTGGGCCAGTAACCCCAATTTTGCGGTATTCAGTACGCTGAATATATTGGATGTCATTAAAGCGGACCTCTTAAAACCAGTTGGATAAAATCAAAGTTTCAACCTGATTCCTGTTAAACATCCATGCTCACCATTTTACCCTCGGCGCGCCCCTGCATCACCCGGCCATTGGCCAAATAGGGAGACTGCGCCTTTTCATCGGCAGAGTGGATATAGGCCAATGATTTTTTTAATGACAGAGCAGAATGATCCATCAAATTTCTGACCCTTTCACTCCATTCATTGATTTGTTTAATTTGGAAAAGTAACTTCTTTCTGCACTGCGCCAGATTATTTTTATAGGGATTTCCTTTTATTTGGATCAATTTTTTAAGAGTCAAACTTGATGGACGCACTTGCAGTTTCTCCGCTATTTTCTTCATTAAGCAAGAGCGGCTGTTTTCCAGCGACTGCATTTGCAGAACCTGGTCTTCTTTTTTGGCAATAATTTCCTGCAAAGAGTCGTAGGAATAATTGGAGACACAAACCCATTCGTTTTCCAAAAGCTTAGTGAAATTTTCATAAAGCTTGATTTTTTGTTTTAGTAAATCTTCAAGATTCTTATATAACCGGTTCATATCTTATTCTCCCAATTCATTTCCGGTTTTTAGAGTCATGGGTATTTGGGAGGTTGAAGAGGAAAGTGCCTCACCTCGAAGGATTTTATCCATCTTGCTTAAATCTTTATAGACCATTTCTCCCAGCCCCATTCCCTTTCGCTCAGACATATTTTTAGCCATTTCCTGATCCATCATCGACTGATACATTTCCATAGCCGAACTATCAAAAAGACCTGATTTGGGGATCGCTTTCCTCATAGACTCAAACAATTTGTTAACAAAAACCGATTCGAAATCCCGTGCCACTTTTTCCATGTCTTTATCGGAGCCAAGTTTGCCAAATTTCGATTGGCCTCTCATACGCTCCAAATTCTTCTCTGTCAGTTGGTTAAACAAAGTATTTTGGATTTGAGCTGATTTGATGGAATCCATATTGTCCTCGTTTTAAATCTCTTTAATAAATTTTTGCAAGCAACGTACCAAAATCTCCCATCAAAGCAGAAGCCCGAACCGACAACATAAGTCTTTTAAATGCAATTGGTTACAAGCATTACTGGTAAATGGTTGGCGGAGAAGCCCTGGGTGATTCAGGGTGCGGGGAGGCAAAAATTTCCGGAATTTCATGGGACCTTAAATAATTTCCAAGCGAGCGTGCAGGGCTCCCGAAGCTTTGATAGCCTGAAGGATGGAAATCAAATCCCTTGGCGTGACCCCAATCGAGTTCAACCCCTTGACAACATCTCCCAAGGATACACTTTTAGGAATGACAAGAAGTTTGTCTTGCCCTTCTCCCACTCCTATCCGGGTTCGGGGAAGAATGACCGTTTCCGCATTTTCCGGCGCCAGCGGAGGAGGTTGGGAAGCTATCGTTTCCTCCTTAATATGGATGAATAAGGCCCCGTGGGCGACTGCGACAGAGGAAATTTTTACATTTTCTCCCATCACCACCGTTCCGGTGCGCTCATCAATGATGACTTTGGCTTCTGAGTCGGGATTGACATCCAGATTCTCAATTCTTGTAACAAAACCCGAAGTATTTTTCTGAAATAATTCGGGGACCTTTACCCGAACAGTCCCCCCATCAATCATAGAGGCCAGAGTGTCCTTCATGTCATCATTGATAGCTTTGCTAATTCTACTTGCGGTGGTGAAGTCTGTTTTTTTCAATGCCAGAATGATTTCATCTTTGACATTAAAGTTGTATTTTATTTCCCTTTCAACCAAAGCGCCATTTGCAATTCTTCCAACCGTCAGGTGGTTTTTCTGAACCCCCCGGGCACCTCCCGCTACAGCAAAACCTCCTATCGAGATGGGTCCCTGGGCTACCGCATAGGTATTGGTGTCCGGACCTTTGAGCGGTGTCATTAAAAGCGTTCCACCTTGAAGGCTTTTGGAATCACCCAACGACGACACCGTCACATCAATATGATCTCCCTGTGATGCAAATGCAGGAAGGTCGGCTGTGACGATAACTGTTGCGATATTTTTAAATTTCAACTGGTCAACTTCTGCGGTGGGAACGGTTACCCCCATCTTTTTCAGCATGCTGACAATCGTCTGAATGGAGAAAAATACGTTGGTCGCGCTGTCACCGGTTCCCGTCAACCCGATTACCAATCCCAAACCGATCAATTGGTTGCTTCGGACTCCTTTTATGCCGGATAAATCTTTGATCCGCGCAGAATGAGCCGGGCTTGCGAGAAAAAATACCAGTATTAAAACTGCCCAGAATTTTTGTCCGAAATAATGATTAACCATAGTTTCCCCAGTTTGAGATTTAGACTGTATCTGCCTGGAATACATATGTGAGCGTACCCTTATTGCTGTTGCCCGTGTCGGTAACAGTAATCGTGAAAGTCTGATTGCCCTGGGCCAGAGTCGGCAAAGTCGCTGGCGAAGTGAGCGTAAACGTTGTTCCCGTGGTTGCTGAGAAAGTGGGTTTTAATATAAAAGTTGATCCGGTATCGTTGTTGACAACAGTGGCCGTAAAACCCGCTCCCGAACCATTTGCCGTTACCGTAATCACATCATCTGTGTTTACAGCTACCTGTGTTACTCCGGTCGGGTCGAAAGTCAAGGCAAGGCCAGGAATAGTTACCGATGCTGTGGCAACATTGCCCACCGCATCAACAGCAGTTACAGTAGTAGTACCCTGTGTTGTACCGGCTGTGAACACGCCCGTGTTCACAACAATGGTGCCTATGCTCGTGTTGGAACTGGTCCAGGAAAATGGTGCCGTTCCGCCAAAAGGTACAAAAGTTAAAGTGTCTCCTGTTGTCACAACGGATGTGGTGGGTAAAATTTTAAATACAGAAGTGGAAGGGCCGAATGGCGTTCCATCTTCAAGCGCCCCCTGGCATGCCACAAAGACCCCGATGGATAAAAGAAGGAAAAGGATCCCCTCCTTCCCTTTGCTCTTAAATCGTTCTATGGAATTTTTTATGAAATCAGACATAAAACCCTGGATTAAAAGCTTATTATCGGAACGGATGTCGTTGCGCTGACGTTGTCTACCGTGGCTGTTACGAATGCTGTGCCCGTAGTCGTTCCTGAAGTTAGTGTTGTAGTCGCCGCACCACCTGCCCCTGTGGTCAATGAAGCCGAAGCCAAAGTTCCCAAGGTTGTTGTCAACGTAACCGTGGCGCCGGTTACCGGAACATTGTCCACCGTAAAGACCTCTACCTTTATCGTTGCCTGGCTGGCACCATCATTTTTTATTCCAGCGCCTCCAAACAGTCCCTGAATTCCTAACCTGTTTCCCAGACTGCTGGGACCTGTCAAATCTTCCACTACAGCCTGGCAACCCCAGGAAATTCCGCCCGCTATCAATAGTAACGATATTAGTTTTTTAATGGTCATATTTGGCTTCATAAAAACTCACTTAAAAGGGCCATACCTTGCTCAATATTTTTGCCAGCCAGCCTTTTCTTTGCTCATCGTCAACCACGCCTTCACCCGTTAAACTTATTGAGGCATCGGCTATCCATACTGATAAAATTGTGTTATCAAAATTTATGTCCTGAGGTCGAATAATTCCGCGCAAAACCAAAATTTGTTCCTCGTAATTCACCGTTACCGAACGGCGACCCTCTATCCGGAAGTTTCCGCTCGGCAAAATTTCAGTAATAATTGCCGAAATATTTCCCGTTAAACTCCCATTACGAGTTACTGTTCCATTTCCCTGATTGGAGTTAGAAACACTGGCATTAACCGTTGGATCAAACTGGTTTCCCAGACCTAAAAAATTCTGCACTCCCAGGCTGGTCGGCAGGCCCAGCAAGGAAGTTGCCCGCATATCCATTGAAGTATTTTTGGAAGTGTTGGTGGTTGCCGATTGGCTAGAAGTTGCCGTTTCGTTAATCGTTACGGTGACAATGTCACCGACCTTCCGCGCCTTATTGTCCTGGAATAAAAGATTTTCTGAGGTATCTCCCGGCCAAATGGCACCTTCTTGTATAACGGGCTTGGTTTTCTCGGGATATAAATGCTTGGGAATCACCGTGGAAGCGCTATCCACTGCACGATGAGAAGTTGAACAAGCCGGAAGGAACAGCAATAAACAAAACACCACCGACCAAAACAGTTTAATGTTTAACAAAATGTTTAGGGATTTGGTTTTCATTAAAAACTCACTTTCACCGTATTGGCATCTATTAACCGTCCATAAACTGTTTTTTTGGATTCCATATTTAATACTTCCACCATGCCATCTTCATAGCCGTCCTCTTTTAATATTCCTGGCGCGGTTATTTTCATTCCGGCCTTTTCCGCTAATATTAAAATCTTGTCGCCCTTATTTCCCAGAGCCGGTTTTTTCAAAACCTTTTGGGTCAATATTTTTCCACTTGGCAGGTTTCTACTTGCCTCATAACCTAATACCTGTTCAGGACTCTCCAGCGCATTTTTCCAGGGGCGTTCCGTTTGAATTGTTTCCACTTGAATATTTTCATCTGTAAAACTTTCCCCTCTGTTTATTCGGCGAACTGTTTTAACTACTGATTGTGAAACCAGAACCCGGCTATTTATCCTGAGTCTTTTTTTATAGTTTTCATCAACCCTGACTAAAAGGGTCAAAGGAATTCTCCCTGCTTGTTTTTTACTCCCCATTACTTCGTAGATTAATTTCTTTTTTCCCGGTGGCAGGGTGATATCGTTGCCTTCATAGTCAACATTTATTTCCAGCAATTTCCTTTCCCAGGGGAGAATGCTCGCCAAATGGTCCTCCGCGCCTTTTTCGATTTCCTCCACAGTCAGAACTTGCGGTTCCGAGGCCCTTGCCGTACTTGCAAAAGTTTGGAATACACACAAGAAAAGAATTAATATCAAATTTAACGAAAGGATTTTTTTATCAAAAGCCATTTCCCTTACCGTTTCATATTGTTGGCGATTTGTAACATTTCATCCGCTGTTTGAACCGTACGCGAGTTCACTTCATAGGCCCGTTGTGCTGAAATCAGGTTTACCAATTCCTCAACAACACTTACGTTAGAAAGCTCGACAAAACCTTGCTGGGTGGCCCCACGGTCATCACTCTGCGGGTTTCCTATCGTTGGCGTTCCCGAAGCATCTGTTTCCGTAAACAAGTTAAATCCCTGTGCCTGGAGGCCCGCTTCATTCTGGAAGGTTGCCAACTGAATCGTTCCTACCGTTGTCGGGGCTGTGGCGCCAGGCTGAATCACTGCCACACTTCCCTGCGAATCAATGGATATGGATAATGCGTCAGCCGGTATCGTTATTGCCGGCTCCATTGCCAGACCATCTGATGTTACTATCTGCCCTGTGTTGTCCAATTTGAAAGAACCTGCGCGGGTATAACCAATCGTTCCATCTGGTTGTGAAATTTGAAAAAAACCTTTTCCCTGAATAGCTATATCCAAAGGATTTTGTGTCTGCGAAAAATCTCCCTGGATAAAAATTTTCTGAATCGACGCGGTTTTAGTTCCCAATCCTAATTGCGCGCCTGTCGGGATCTGCTGACCGTTTGGCGAAAGCGTTCCTACCAATCTCAAGTTTTGATATAAGAGATCTTGAAATTCAGGACGGCTTCTTTTAAATCCAACCGTATTTACGTTCGCCAGGTTGTTGGCAATCACGCTCACATTTAAATCCTGAGCATTCATCCCCGTCGAAGCAGTGTATAAAGATCGAATCATTTTTTAGATCCCTTTCAGTTAAAATCCATTTTCAGGAAAAAGTTAACCCACTCTTCCAATATTATTTACCGATTGATCGTCCATACTGTCTATGGATTGGATCATTTTTTGATATGTTTCAAATAGCCTGAGGGTTGCCAGCATGTCTGTCATCTCTTCCACACTGGACACATTCGAATTTTCCAGGAATCCCTGTCTTATTGCAGTGCCTGTAGCTGGTTTCTCTTCAGCATTTGGGTCACTTTGGTAAAATAATCCATCTCCTGTTTTTTCCAGGGAATTTGGGTTTTCAAAATTAACCATTTTTATATTTCCGATGGGAATGTTTGTTAAACCCCTTCCTGCCGAAATATTTCCATCCTGGTCAATATAAATATCCGCCCCTGGAGCATCGATAACTATTGGTTGGTTCTGTTGATCCAACACCGGCTGGCCCTTCTGATTCACCAAACGGTTTTGCGTATCCAGCCGGAAATTTCCGTTTCTTGTAAAACGAACGCCTTCCTCCGTTGAAACACTGAAGTAACCTTGTCCATCAAGAGCCAGATCAAGGGTTCCCTCGGTCTGTTTGAAAACCCCTGGTGCAAAATCTGTAAATTGATCTGTTACTGCAACATAAGAGACATTGGAATTTGACTTGTCAGGCGGCAATAATACGTTTTTTCCTGCTTCCAAACCTGAGTCCGGAGGAAACGGAGGCATTAATTCCTTGAAGGCCAAACGGTCCCGCTTGAAACCAGTATTATTTACGTTGGCCAGGTTGTTCGCTATAACCTCCAGTTTTTTGCCCTGTTTTATTCCCGCAGAAGCGGCTATGTAAATTCCTTCGTGCATCTAATTAATCCTTTGGATTCTTTTTTTAGTTAAAAAGCAATATTTGTACCAAAGGAAAATAAGTTCACAGCTTTTTGGAGTGTCCGACCCAAAGGCTTTAAATAAAATAAGTTATAAGCTCAAAAAAATTATTTTAGTTTTAAAATATTTGCCTCCGTCAAAGAAACCCTGGCAATTTATTCCTTAACCAGTCAAAAATCCCCCTTCTTATTTTTTTTCTTTCCTTACTTTCCCTTCATATAGTTATGAATCTTTTTCTTCGTGATATAATCCAACAATTGGTAAGTTACCTAGTTTTATGAACCATTTTTTGTGAGGGTGTGATGGAGATTATTTCTATCGATGAATTGCAAGCCAAACTGCAACATATAGGAGAGAACGATTTAATCCTCGATGTAAGGTCCGCTGAGGAATATGCGGCAGGGCATATTGAAGGATCTCAGAATACCCCTCATGAAGAAGTTAACGGTATTGCAGAAGACCTAAGCAGTTATGATAATGTCTATGTCCATTGCAAAATGGGTGGGCGTGCCAAAATTGCTTCTCAGAACTTGATCAATACCGGTCTGGATAATATCGTTTGCGTTGGAAATGGGGGGATGGAACGCTGGATTCAAATGGGCTGGCCCATTGAAAAATAAAAGTTAAAAATGAACAACCCCGTAGCAGACTACGAGGTATTTTAAAGGAATAATTTATAACCTCCCCTAACCCGGAATACTGCATGAAACGGCAAATCCCTTTCAAGCCTTTGAAACAAGGCTGACCTGGCAATCAAAAAAAGGAATCCGCCGGACAGTCAGAACGTCATTTACCCCTGTTTTCGCGGGTGATCGGTCATGTCTTCGTGTTGTTCGAAGTAGGGGCGAACGGCCGTTCGCCCTTACATGAATCGCCCCCCACGGCGGCCCCGTCCCACGGAGGCTGTGTCATAATTACGCGGGCGAATTGGACGGGGGGTAAAACCTGAGAAAAACAAAAAGGCAAATCACCCCAGCCCCTCTTTGGAAAAGAGGGGTCCATTGAAGCTCCCCCTTCTACGAAGGGGGTTGGGGGGATTTGGTCTCCCTGTTTTTGAACAGGACGGTAATTTTTCAAAAACACATTTTGTAATTCAAAAAATATTCGGAATGCAACCGTTTGCCCTTACAAAACCTGTATTTGCTCATGTTAAACTTTTTACTCATGCAA
>Ga0210019_1004969_pt1 | contig 11271 bp, 8 predicted proteins | sample CryGeyCG2114_020_2_FD_183969 | JGI IMG/M metagenome (GOLD analysis project Ga0210019, IMG submission 183969) | Groundwater microbial communities from aquifer - Crystal Geyser CG11_big_fil_rev_8/21/14_0.20 (SPAdes) (version 2) | ecosystem: Environmental > Aquatic > Deep subsurface > Groundwater ...
AAGTAGCTATAATTGAGCGGTGAGCGCGCAATTTTTCAGCAGCTTGCAAATTTTAACCTGATAGCGAATATCCAGGTGGGAGACCGGCTCGTCCAGCATCAGAAGCCTTGGCTCCTGGGCCAGAGCCCTGGCAATCGCGACCCGTTGGAATTCACCGCCAGAAAGCTCTGTAACTGATCGATCCTTAAGTTTTTCAATCCCCAGCTCTTTGATCGCCCACTGCACAGCATCGTAATCATCTTCATTTTCAAAAGAGAAACGGTCAAAATACGGGGTGCGGCCAAGCAAGACAAGTTCTTCAACCGTAAATCCCTCAACCGGCTCCATCAGCTGGGGGACAAAAGCAATCCTCCTGGCCAGCTCTCTTCTGCTTAGATTTTCGATCCGGTGGTTGCCAATAATAATTGAGCCTGCCTCTTTGACAAGCAGTCCAATAATCGTGCGAAGAAGGGTGGTTTTACCACAGCCGTTAGGCCCGACAATGCCGACAAAGTGCCCCTCTTTAACATTAAAAGAGATCCCCTTAAGGATTGGTTTGCGAGGGATGTAGCCGGCTACTAAATCTTCAATCTGGATAACGGTCATTTACCTTCCATCCTCCTGCGCCGCAATAAATAGAGGAAAAACGGAGCCCCAAGCAAGGCCATGATAATGCCGATAGGAATCTCCATAGGGGCTAAAATAGTGCGCGACAGCGTATCAGCAAAAACCATGAGGATCATACCGGATAAGCCAGCAACCGGGACTAATAAACGATGGTTTGGCCCAATTAGTAAACGAATCCAGTGGGGAATAATTAAACCAACAAAACCAATTAACCCTGAAACAGAGACCGCGGCCGCTGCCATAAGTGAGGCAGCACAAACCAGGATCAGCCTGGTCTTTTCAACCTCAATCCCCAGGGTAATGGCCATCTCTTCGCCGAGCAACAAGGCATTGAGCTCTTTGGAAAAAAAGTAAGCCACAGCAGACCCAGCAATGACATATGGGATAACTGTAACAACATTCCCCCAGCTGGCAGAAGAGAGGCTCCCAAGCAGCCAAAAGTAAATCGACTGGAGACTGCCGGTTATAATAATAATTAAGGAAAGGATAGCCGAGGCAAAAGCAGATAAGGCCACACCAGCTAAAATTAAGGTTTCAGGAGCGGTGCGGCCAGCGACCTGCGATAGTTTATAGACCACAAAAACCGCGGCCAGGGAAAAAAGAAAAGCCGAGGCCGGAACCGAGCTGACCCCTAAAATAACAAACTTAGCCCCTAACGCAATGGAAATCGCCGCCCCCACTGCCCCACCGGCAGAGATACCCAAAATATAAGGGTCAGCCAACGGATTACGCAGCACCCCTTGGAGAATAACCCCAGAGAGAGAGAGGAGCAAGCCGATCAAGGCAGCCAAAAGAACTCTTGGCAATCTTATTTGCCACAAGATATCACTCTGCCACAAATCTTTGGGATTGATAAAAACTGAACCAAGCAAAAGCGAAATCAACATCGCAAAAATCAACAGGAAAAATAAACCGGCGATCAGCAGGCGTCCCTCTACTTGAGTAAGCTTCTTTGCCATAAAGGTATTTTACTCTAGGAGCCTTAAAAAGGCAACCAATCCCTTATCAATAAGCAAACTCAGCAATCTGCTCAACCGCGTCAACCACGCGCGGTCCAGGCCGGGAAATGATATCAGGATTGATAAACATAATCTTATTACCCCTAACTGCTTTTAAGCTCTGCCACTGCTTATCATTTACCAGCTCTTTACGATTAATCAAACCTTCGGTAATAATTAGGTTATCAGGATCATCAGAAACCAGCTTTTCAAAACTGTATTGGGGAAACTCCCCCATAGTTGCTTCAGCCGCGTTATCAACACAGGCTGATTTTAAAATGTCATCAATAAAGGTGTTCTGGCCAGCGACAACCAGGGGTTTCAGGCCAATAATAACCAACGCCTTTTGGCGCCTGGTCGGCCGCTTTTCCCAAAAACGGAGGGCGCTTAAAAGCCCAGGCTTAAATCTGGTCCGCACCATGGCCAAGCGGTCTTGCAGGCTTTGGGCCACAGCTTCTGCTGAATCAGCCCGGCCAATAGCAAAACCCAAACGCTTAATCGCACTAACTACTTGGTCAACGGTTTTAGGCTCCATAGTGTAAACCGGCAAGCCGTATTTTTTAAGCTTTTCTATATCCTTAGCTTGCGCCCCGCTATGCATAACTACCAAGTCAGGCTTGAGCGAAGCAACTTTTTCCAAATTAATATCAAACCCGCCCACCTTTTCCTTCTTCTTGGCTTCCGGCGGATAATTGCAGTTAAGAGTTACGCCAATTACCTGGCTTTCTGCCCCAATAGCAAAAAGGATCTCGGTGGCAGAGGGGATGGCCGAGACAATGCGTTGGGGAGGAGCGGGAATGGCCAATGACAAATGACAAATTAAAAATGTCAAATGAAGGAAGAGTATTATTAAAAATCTAAGCATTAAGTTTAGCTAACACCCAGGCCAGCCAAAGACTCGGTATTCGCCAAAATCCTGCGCGGTTTGTTTTCGCCTTCAGGGGCAGAGACAATCCCAGCTGCCTCCATCTCATCCATTAAGCGGGCGGCGCGGTTGTAGCCAATCCTAAACTTGCGCTGGATATATGAGGTTGAAGCCTGGCCAGTGGCCACAATTAATTTTGCAACTTCGCCAAACAAGACATCTTTGCCGTCTTCAGCACTTTCCCCTGGCCCGCCCAATCCCCCGCCATCCCCTTTCCTATCTAAATCCAACGCCTTAATGGTCTGAATCTCTTCAATATACTCTGCTTCACACTGGTTTTGCACATGCCCCACAACATCATCAATCTCTTTATCCGTCAAAAAGCACCCTTGGGCCCGGGTCGGCTTCATCGCCCCAATCGGATTATAAAGCATATCGCCTTTGCCTAAGAGTTTTTCAGCACCAGAAGTATCAAGGATAACCCGTGAGTCAATCTGGGTCGCCACTGCAAAGGCAATGCGCGAGGGGATGTTGGCTTTAATCAAGCCGGTAATAACGTCAACCGAGGGGCGCTGGGTGGCAATAATCATGTGAATCCCGGTCGCCCGCGCCATCTGGGCAATGCGGCAGATTGATTGCTCCACCTCATTAGCCGCAGCCATCATCAGGTCTGCCAGCTCGTCAACAATTACCACCAGGTACGGCAAGCGATCTTCAGGGTTACCCATTTTTTTGTTATACGCGGCAATGTTCCTGGCCCCCCGGCCATGAAATAGCTCGTAGCGCCGGTTCATCTCCTGCAAAACCCAAACCTTAAGGGTCATAGCAGCTTTCTTAACATTAGTGACAACCGGTGTTAAAAGATGGGCAATACCATTATATACAGAGAGCTCAACCATCTTAGGGTCAATCATAATAAATTTAAGCTCGTTAGGAGCGGTCCTAAGTAAGAAGCTGGTAATAATTGAATTAAGGCAGACACTCTTACCAGAGCCAGTGGTGCCGGCAATTAAAAGGTGGGGCATACACTCCAGATCACCAATAATCGGCGCGCCAGAGAGGTCTTTGCCAATACAAAAAGCCAGTTTTGAGGGGTGCTGCTGGAATTTTTTGCTGGCAGCAATCTCTTTGAGCCGCACCGGGGTCACAACAGGGTTAGGAACCTCTATTCCGACCACAGATTTGCCAGGCACAGGAGCTTCGATGCGAATCCCTTGAGTAGCCATGGCGAGCGAGATATCATTGCTTAGGGCATGAATCCGGCTCACCTTAACTCCAGGTTCTGGCTGCAGCTCATAGCGGGTAACAGCAGGGCCTTGAAAGATCGCAGTGACGTGCGCCCCAATCCCAAAGTCACGCAACGCCTTTTCCAGTTGATCCTTGCGCGAATTGATCTGGGCCTGCATATCTTGGGCTTTTTTACGTTCCTCCAGGGTCTGATCTTCAAGCATTGATAGCGGCGGCAGTTCGTAATCACCGACAACCGTGACTTTTTCCTGGATAATAGTCGGTTCTTTATGAACAGTTAAGTACGGCTCTTTTTTATCTTTAAAATCTCTTTCCTCTCGAGTTACTGTCGAAGAGATAATAACAGGAGGAGGTGGTGGTGGCGGCTCTTTCAGCTCTTCTTCTTTCCCTTGCGCCTTATCCAGCGATTTTTTAATTGGCAGCGGCAGCTGAAAAACCGGTTTGGCCTTGACCGCAGCTATGGCTTCTCCCGCTTCCTCTTCCTTATCCTCTTCCTCTTTCCTTTCCCCAAAAGCAAACAGCCCCTTAATAAAATCAACCAAAGCTAAGACAGTAACATTAGAAAGCATTAAAAGACCGATAAAACCAAGGGCCCCCATTACAATATATGCGCCCCAGAGGCCAACGATCCTGGTTAAAACATAACTAGCCGCATAACCAACAGCCCCACCGGCGCCGGCAAAGTATAAATTAATCGCGTTCTCGCCAAAGTAATTAGGGGCAGCAAACTGGGCCACGGCAATATAGTCAACAAAGAGGAGCACTATCCCCATCAAACGCACTGTCAACTCTTTCACTTCGTGGCGCAGGAGGAGGATCAAGCCATAAAGGCTGATAAACAAGGGCAAAACTAAAACGCCAATACCAATCGCCGAACGCATCAGGGTCTTGACCACAAAAAGGCCCAAAAGACCGGTGGATGATGAAAGGTTAGCGGTAAAAACAAAGATCCCCAAGGCAATCAAAAGGATCCCAATTACATCCTGTTTAAATTTTGAATGCGCAGCCGGCTCATCTTGACCAGCCTTTTTACGTGTAGTTGTCTTCTTGCGCGGCATCCTCTGGAGTATAGCAAAATCAGCTTAAAGGCTCAAGGGAGGTTCTGCCCTGCTGTCACAAAAGCAGCAATTCCAATTATAGCAAGTGTCTCCAAAGCATCAACTTCAGCTGGCGGAAGCTTTAGTTGTGCGGCAACGTCTCCAACCGAATAGCCCCTGAAACGCAGCTGAAGAACTGTTTTTTCCTGGTCAGCTAAGACGGCAAAACAATCTTTAACTGTCTTGTTATATCGCATCGCTTCTAGGAGCAACCAGGGAAATTTTTCCTCTAAAACCTGTTCTGTCTCAACCATTTCTGTTGGGATTTTCGTTCTCGCAGGCAATGAAGCAATTCCCCAATCATCAATTTCTGTTTTAAGTATTTCTTCTGCCCGTGCTTGATAGTTTTTGATTGTTTGATACGACAGCCCCATCATCGTAGCCAACTCGCGAAAGGTAAAGCTGTCCTGGCCTGGCCAAATCCCGTAACGCAATTTAATTACCCGTCGCAAGTCAGTCGGTAATGTTTCTACCCAGGCCTTTATTTGTTCTCTTTTTTGCTCGCCAATCATTAAATCATCTGGAGAAGGATTCGGCGCCGCCACCCTTTCGTAGATTGCCCCCTTTTCTGAATCCTCTCTTTTAATCGGCGCGTCTAAATCAACAAGAATGCGTGTCTGCTCCGCCATGCTGAGTCGAACAGCTTGTCTTTCTAAAGTAGCCCTCATTTCTCTAATTTCTTCCTCGGTCGGTAGCCGTTCTTCCCTTTTAACAAAGCTCTCTATCTTTGCCTCAAGGACTCCCTGCATTAGCACTGTTTGAGGCGGATCTTTTCCATCTTGGGCATAACCAATTTTTCTTAGTCGCTCCTGCTGGAGGGATAAGACATGTAAATTATGCGGCAAGACCACAAGCCTCCCCTCCTCATAAATAAATCTTTGGATTTTATGCCTTGCCCACCAACCGAAATATCCAATAAAGTCACCACGACTAGGGTCATACCTGCGAATCGCAGGTTCAAGTCCGTTCAACCCCGCAGCCTTTAAAACAGCAAAGGGATAACCGCTGGCCAATTGCCCTCGAGCAATCAAACAAAGCAAGGAATCTACCCTTCTAGCTAATTCTTTTTGGGCCAAAATTCTCCGCGGCCCATCTCCCCTGGCAATAAATACTAATTGTTCAGATGAAAGTGCTCGCCCCGTAAAATTGGTCGCCACTACATGTTCGACAGAGCTCATTACCATTAATCATGTCACCTCTTGATATTTTCGGTCATAAAATCAAATTATTTCACCTGTTTTGTAAAATTTTGTAAAATTATTCTCTCCCCTTTCGAAAATTAATTATGCAAGACCAAGGATGCCAGGCTCTCCTACAACATATTAGGTTATAATTAGACAATGCCCCCATGCAAAATATGCTCAAGCAAAACTAAAACCATCTTTGACCAGCAATATAACCAGAACTATTACTATTGCCCGTGTTGCGAGTTTATCTTTTTAGACGAGCGCAAAATCATCTCACCCGAACAAGAAAAAGCATTGTATGAATTCCACAATAACAGCCCGGACAACCAAGGCTATGTAAACATGTTCCAAGATTTTATAGCTCAAGCTATCAGCCCTTACAAAAGCCAGATTAACACAGCCCTAGACTTTGGCAGCGGCCCTGGCCCGGTATTGGCCAAGCTTTTGCAGCAAGAGGGCTTTGACGTTGATATCTATGACAAGCATTTTGCGCCGGAAAAAGTTTACGCAAACAAAAAGTACGACCTGATAACCGCTACCGAAGTTTTTGAACATCTTCAAGAACCCATGGAAACGCTGAAGCTACTTAAATCTCTGCTCAATCCAAACGGGATACTAGCCATCATGACTTTATTCCACAACAATAATGAGGAAGATTTTAAAAAGTGGTGGTACAGGCGGGATTCAACGCACATCTGTTTTTATACGCCAAAAACTTTTCAAGTTATGGGGGATAAGCTGGGGCTCAAACTGCGCTTTAATGACAACAAGAGGATTTGTGTATTAAAAAACTAAGCGCTTTCCCACTTCCTCACACAAGACCGCAAACGCTTTAAAGCCGACCACTCCATTAATAAAACAAGATTAGGGGCAAGCTGGCATTCTTGACCAACTTTTTTTATTGTACAACCTCGAAAACGGAGCGCCAAAACCTGCCTGGGTAATCGCGGCAATGCATTATAACAATCCTCAAGAGAATGGCCTGTTGACATCCCCCTTACCAGCAAGGCTGGCAGCCAATCATCTAAAATATGGTTATCATCCGTTGCTGGCACAAATTTGCTAGGTAGACGACCAGCCATTATATCTGGAGCGTGTTCAATTAAATACTTTTTGCTGCTGTCTCTCTTCTGCTGCACTCTCTGGTAAGAAATTCCCATCATTAAACCTATATCTTTAAGGGAAAAAATTCGCTGATCAGCCCAAAAGCCATAAAATAATTTTACAACCCTGCGGCTAATTACTGGCAAGCTCTCCACCCAATGGGAAAAAATCTCTAATTCACCTTTAGCAAGTAAATAATCGAGTGTCAAAGCCTCATTGGTCCTCACCCGCTCCTGCAAAGATCCGGCGGCTGGATCATCAATAAATATTGGCAATTGTAAACTAATTGCCTCTTGAGCAAGCCTGGCAAGACGTAAATCATCAATTTCCTCTTTTGTCAACTCCTGCTGCGCCATCAATTCTTCATCAGTTGGCCATCTGCCTGTGCGCAAAAGAAACAACTGCCTAAACCTATCACACCGTTGCTCCCTCTCCTGAATATAGATCGGCACTTTAATAGGCGAGACCCCCTCTTTTTCCATTGCTCGTGAAATCGAGTGCTTGATCCACCAAGTGGCATATGAAGTAAACCTATTGTCACGTGTTAAATCAAACTTATCGATTGCGTGATTCAACCCAATCAATCCGCTTGCTCTTGCCAGATCAAACGACAAACTACAACCTTCAACCCCCATTGCCCTGACAATGATGTGAACATAATTAGTAAACTTTCTAATCAAGATAGCCCTTGCCAGTTTTCCAGGACGTCCTCCTTGCTGAGCCAAAGAAATCAAGCGCCTTTCTTGATCGAAAGTCAGGCGACCTTTGGTTTGCAAATCCGCAACACCGATTGTAACCACAAAAACAACTCCTCTCTAAATTCTAAAAATTATATTAATTTATCGCCAGAAGAAAACAAAAATTTCACCAAAAAAGCAATAATCTTTTATAAGAGGAATATTTGGTTGGCAGACCACCTGAAAAACGAACCTTCTCTATAATTATACCTAATATCATTCATGGATGTAAGGCTCATCTTACCAGAAGATCCCGCCCAATCTCTGTATAGTCTATTATTGTGCGTACGTATTGCTACATAAAGAGGGTTATTTTGCTGGAGCTTGAGCTTCATTATAAAGGAGAAAGAAAAAGCATGAGGTATGAGCTGTGCGCTGTGGATGGGTTTTATAATCAACAATCAATGAGCTTTGTTTGATTAAATGGTTGGTCTTTGTTTATGATTAGGTTTTTTGTTTTGTGCTATTTGGTGGAAAGTTACCTTACTTGTCAGGTTGTTAATTGTTGTGTCAGAAGTTTATCGGCGCTCCTCCTACGGTGGACAAACGCTTCGTAGTATAGTGGTTGGTTTATGAGAGTTTATATTTAGGAAGAGGAAGAGGGGCTTGGAAATGAGGGGTGCTGTGCCCCGCCGTGAAAAGCCCTTGGCTGCGTTGTGAGGTTTGTGGTTGGCAAAAGTTTGTTCTGGCTTGAATAGAAAGAAGGGATTAAAGCTTTCGGCTGCGTTGTGAGGTTTGTGATTGGCCAAAGCCTGATAAAAGTTTGATAGATTTTCTGGGTTCCTCTCTGCTTTGTTTTCCAAACCCCACCCCGGACTCGAATAAGGCAAGGGAAGGGAGAAAAAAGAAAAATCACTGACCAGCTCCTAGATGTTAGCTTTTTAATGAAAAGTCGCACTATGAGCATGGAAAAGTGGAACTATCTAACAGGAAAGTCTCACAAAGACATCAAATCTTTTCAATATAAATTTTCAGTTGTGATTCCCAATAACTTTGCCCACAGAACTATTCTATTAAAATACAAATTACCAATGAGACACCTTAAACACTATTATATTTCCTATTTATCGTTGCGCCGTAATGCACTGATTAACCTGGTTGAAACATCTGGTGAAAGATGAACTCTAGTAGAATAATAAATTTCACTTTCATGCTGGTGAATAGCAGCTAAAAGATCATAAGCAGCATGACGAACATCTTCATTTTCATCATTAAGCAGAACAATAACAGGATCAACCATTCTCTCCTTCATAGGGACTGAGGTTCCTTGAGTTATCATACTAGACATCGCACCTAGCGTGCCTATTCTAACTGCCACATTCCTATGTCTCAAAGCAGCTAAAAATCCATCTAATATTCTATAATTCAAGCTCAAAGGGAATAGATAACCACCAATACTCCGAGGCCTTAATAGATCTAACAAGCGATCTCTGCCTAAATCCCGAAGCTCCTGCCGACTATTGGTTAGAAGGCTCAAAAATGCATCAGTTATCTCTAAATGAACATCCACACCAGAGCTAAGATAGCTAAATATTGCAAGATCGCTCAACTTATAAGAAGCCTCATTCCTAATTCCCTCATTGCTATGTCGCATTTGACCGACAAGAAATCTAACAATTTGTTCTCTTAGAGAATTTTCAATATTTGACCTAGCAAGGCTATGCAAAACATTGATTATCGCAAGTCTTACCCTATTGTCCCCTCGTTCAAAGGCAGCAACCAATTGCTGAAACATCCAACCTTTCAAAGGTGAAGATATTTCAGACTCAGCAACAGCGTCTAAAGCTTCTGATCCTGAAGATTCATCTTGTTGCAACTCATTTATCAAGGATTCTACAACAGAGGTAACAATTCTTTGTTGACTTGGCGCAGAAATATCAGATTCCGCCAGCCTAATAAGGACATCTGTGGATCGAAATTCTTGATGAAGCCAAGCATTAAGCAACGGAGTAACCATTCTTTCCTTTGCATCACTTGAGATATCTGATTCGACTAATGATTCCAACACATTGATAGTATTATAAACATTATCGTTAGAAAAACCTCTAGATTCCTGCTCACTGATAGCCAAAGTCAGTGCTGCCATAAGAGGCTCAACCATTGTTTCCTTCAAGTCAGGAGAGATATCAGATTCGGCAAGTCTTCTTAGTATTTCTAGCGAAGAAACTCGAATATCAGCTTCGTCATCTGTAATACGATTAAGCATTGGACGAACCATTCTAGCCTTCAGATCACAAGAAAGGCTTGACCAAATAACAAGATTTTTCAAAACATTAGTTGCATATAAACGTACAATAGGAACTTCATCGCTAGTTGCAGCAAAAAAACCATCAAAAATTCTATTAGTGATAGCAGGATCAGCCTCGAAATCAATTAATTGTTCTAGAGGACGTGTAACTGCCTGACGGACAAATTGAATTTCACTTCTGAATGCAACAAGAAAACCATCAACAATCCTGATTATTAAATCAGGGGCAAGTGCCTCCGACTGAGATAATCTTGTCAACACGCTTACCTCGGGCGAAGGAAGAGAGTTCTCTTGCTCACCTAATGTAGCCACAAGTGCATCAACAATCCTAGTTTTTAGAGTATTATCAATGTTCTCAGACTGTACAAGCTGTTCTAACGCCTCATCGGCAGCATCACGGTAAAACCCTTTTGTTTCCACAACAGTGATAAGAGCCTCAACAATCCTTGTTTTTTGTTCAAGAGAAACATCTGATTCTGCAATTCTGGCTAAATCCCTAGCTACGGTTGATTCAAGAGCAATAAAAGACGGAATAGGACTTGTTCCATTCTCTAAATGCCTAAGAAGTGGATCAATTTTATCTTCTTGCGAACAAGCACCCAGTCCCAAAACGGTTATGCCAGCTACAACTTCAAATCCTTGGCGAATAGATGTTAATGCTTGTCGGCGGCTCATACCGTAACCCATTTGATCAATGTTCCTAGGTCGTCCTTTAAAAAAGCTTGCTATTTCTCCAATTTTCATATTTTTACCTCCCATAATAAAAAGACCCATTCAAGCTGAACTCAAATAGGTCTTTTAAGACTCGGGTCCTCTTACTTGTTTTTTCGACACCTTATGGAGAAAATTTCACCCTATTTTTTGCCCCCTGGCCTGCCTGTCGCAGCCTGGCAATAACCTTGCTACTCTCGTATAAGTATGGCTAATCCTAACCAAGAGAAGAGCAAAAACGTCGAAATCCCGACACCCCCCTGTCGAAATCTCGACACCCGGGAGGCAAATCATGCAGATTGAGTACCTAACACTAAGTGAGATCAACGCCCTGCTTCATAATATCGATAATGTCCGCGACCAGGCAATCATCACCTTAATCATCAATACCGGCATCTTTCTCAACGAACTTCCCCTCTTAACAACTGAATCAGTTAACTGGGATGAAAAAATTCTCACCATCCCCGGCA
>Ga0210019_1004972_pt1 | contig 11268 bp, 15 predicted proteins | sample CryGeyCG2114_020_2_FD_183969 | JGI IMG/M metagenome (GOLD analysis project Ga0210019, IMG submission 183969) | Groundwater microbial communities from aquifer - Crystal Geyser CG11_big_fil_rev_8/21/14_0.20 (SPAdes) (version 2) | ecosystem: Environmental > Aquatic > Deep subsurface > Groundwater ...
TACCGTGAACAATTGCAGGGGAAAAAAGTTTTCCTTGATGCAACAGAATTCAACTCTGGTTTTTTCAAAAAAAGATTCCCAAGCGTTTACAAAGAGCTTATTGCAAATAGCATTAACCCTGAAAAGGACAGGATAGAAATAGAATCAGCCGCACATTATACAATTGGCGGGGTAAAAACGGATTCCGAGTCAATGACAACAATAAAAGGATTATTTGCCGCAGGGGAATGCACAAATTCAGGGTTGCATGGGGCAAACAGGCTTGCATCAAATTCGCTCCTTGAAGGGCTTGTAATGGGAAAAATTGCGGGCAAAAATGCAGCAGACATTAAAAACATAAAAGTGAAAGTTTCTGAAACAACAGAAAAAGAAATTTTTGGTTCGGAAACAAAAACTGTTTTTGATGCGATGAAAAAAGTCATGTGGAGATGCTGTAGCGTTATAAGAGATGAAGCGAACCTAAAAGATGGCTTGGCGGGCATCAGGGCACTGAAAAACAAAGTAGAAGTTAATGGAAAAGAAGAGAACTTTGCCGCAAGAAAAGCCCTGATTGTGTGCGAAAAAACATTTGAAGCGGCACTTACAAGGAAAGAAAGTGTCGGAACGCATTATAGGGAAAACTGAAATATAACACTTAATAAAAACAAAAGGTATAATTTCTAAATGGAAATTAAACTGGTTGTTGTAATTTTTTTGATTTTTTTAATTTCAGGGTGCTCGCAGGAAAAAACCGTTAAAATAACTGTTTCAATAGTCGGGGAAAACGGCTTTGCGATTGAAGATACATCAGTTATTTTGATAAATGAACAATCATGAATGAATAAAACCATGAAATCAAATGAAAATGGAATTTTATATCTGGATTTAGCGGCAGGAAAATACAAAGTTATTGTGGCAAAAGAAGGTTATTTTTCAGAAATAATTTACACGGAAATTGATGAAGAGAACAACTCAATCCAACTACAGCTTAAAAAATTCCGAACCCCGGAAGAATTTAAAGTTGGAGAATACAGATACCAAGAATGGGGCATTTATGATGGCACAGGCAATGTCAGTGTTGTTTATGATGAGGACGCAAAAGAAAATGTATTTGAATTCACAGGAAGCGAAGATTCTGCATTTATTCTTGGGGATAATGCAAAGGACGAATTAAATTACAATGATTCACCGTGGAAATATATTAATTCCAAATAAATAAGCTGGCGAATGAAAATTGCAGGAAAAACAAAAATTTATATAAGTGCAACAACAAGCAAAGGGCAAAAATATGTTACTTATGGAACCGGGAACGAACAGGAAAAAGAATATATACTAACAGAAACTGATTACCCTGAAAATAAATGGATAACTGAACAAAGAAATATTGAAAGTGAAATAAAAAAAACAGATGCTGAAAATGAATTGTATTCAATAGACGGTTTTCTTATTAGGGGAAAAGGAAGAATATATGACATTAAAGTAAGCTAAAAATCATTTTCCAATTTTTATCATTTCATCAAGTGTAATCTGCGCTTTCTTCCTGATTTTTTCAGGAATGTTTACAACAAACTTTTCCTTTTCAAGCGATTCAAGAACATTTTCCAAATTAATTTTTTTCATATATGGGCAAATAGAACAAGGATTAATGAATTGCTTTTCAGGGAAGCGTGCACGGAGCAAATCGGACATCCCGCATTCGGTTACAAGCATGAACTGCTTTGCATCGCTTTTCTTAATGTAATTGTACATGTCGCTTGTTCCCCCTGCAAGGTCGGAAAGGGCAATTACCTCAGGAGGGCATTCAAGATGCGCAAGAACTTTCATTTCAGGGAACTGCTTTTTGTAGGCGTTTATCTGTTCAGGGGTAAATGATTCATGCACAATGCACGTACCGTCCCAAAGAATGAGATTTTTTTTTGTCTGCATTTGCAGGTTTGCACCCATGAATTTATCAGGGAGGAAAATCACATCATTTGAAGACATTGCATCTATAACTTTCAATGCATTTGCGGAAGTACAGCATGTGTCGCACTCTGCCTTTACATCCGCAGTTGTATTCACATAGCAGACAACCTTTGCATTTGGGTGTTTTTTCTTGATGCCGACAACATCTTTTGCCGTAATGCTGTCCGCAAGAGAACAGCCCGCTTCAAGGGAAGAAATAAGCACCTTCTTTTTAGGGGAAAGAATTTTCGCGGTTTCTGCCATGAAGTTCACTCCGCAAAAAAGAATTATATCGGCAACAGTTTTCTTTGCCTCAACACTCAATCCAAAAGAATCGCCCGTAAAATCGGCAACTCCAAATAGTATTTCCGGACGCTGGTAATTGTGGGCAAGAATAACCGCATTCTTTTCCTTTTTAAGGCGGTTGATTTCAAGGGTAATGGGGGCAAAAATGAGGCACTCATTCAGGGAATAATCAAGATGCCTCATGTTTTCGTAAAGGCGCTTTGCTTCCTCATGAACAGCTATTGGAATGGTTTTCTGCATAATAATTAAGCGCCATGGAAAGGTTAAAAGGGTTTTGGGTCAGGGGAAAAAACGGCAATAAACGCAAGGCCATTGCATTGAATTTTTATTCATTTCAACACTTTCATTAATTGCGAGCAGAGAATCATGAAGGAATTTGAACAGGTTAAAGAGGAACTTGAGCAAGCCATAATGAACAAGGACATGGCCATAATCATAGGCAATTGCTTTGTTGATTATGATGGAAGGGCAATTTCAAAGCTCCCTAATGGAAAGAGAATGGTGCTCATCAAAGGGGATAATTCCATTTCAATTCACCAGAACAGGCTTGTAAGGCCGACCAATTATATGATGAATACCAAAATTGGCGCGGAGATAATCGACGGCACATTAGTAATAAAGGCAAATAGGATAAAACCCATGGAGAGGCTTACAATAACCTTCCACCACGTGCATGATTTCCAGAGATATGAAATAAATGTAACTGATGATCTAAGGCTAAGCGGCTCTGAAAAGGATTTGAATGAACTTTTAATGCAGGATCTTTCAATGTTAGAGCCGGGATTAAAACCAGTGAATCAGCAGCAGCATTTCAGGAAAGGAATTGCGGATATAATTGCGGAGGACAAGGACGGGAACTTTGTTATTATTGAACTAAAACGGAGGCAAGCGGATTTTGCATCGGTTACACAGCTGCAAAGGTACATGAGGGAAGTTGAAAACCTCAAAAAAATCAAAACCAGGGGAATATTACTCGCACCGGATATAAGAAAAAATGCAAAGGAACTCCTTGACCAATCAGGCCTTGAATTCAAAAAACTTGAGTTTGAATTGACGCCTCATGAAAAGCAAAAGGCGAAAATAAAGGGAATGGAAATGAAACAGCAGACGCTTTTTGATCAGGTGAAAAACAGCAAATAAAGCAATAAATACCAGAACGCACAATTATTTTACATGGCTTTGAGCAGAAACCAGATTGTGGGCATATTGCTTCTTGTTTCACTTGCAATGCTTTACCTTGATGTGCCGTTTGTGGATCAGAGGGCAATATCATCGCTAATTCTCCTTGGCGCGGGCATATATCTTATTGCGGTAAAATAACCGATTTAAAAGCCAACTGAAAAAAAAAGTCATTTGAAAATCCTGAGGCGTTCTATTCTCGGACCGTCCATTTTTTCAACAACAAATTTTAATTCTGAAATAACAACTTCGTCCTTCTCTTTTGGAACGCGGTCAAGGGCGCCGATAACAAGACCGCCCACAGTATCAAATTCTTCCGATTTTAAGGAAACACCGAGAGCCTTATTAACACGCTCAAGGGACGAATGTCCTTCAACAAGAAATTCCTTTGGCTTAACTTTTTTCACAAGCGACTCAACATCTGTTTCGTCAACAATCTCTCCGACAATTTCCTCCAAAAGATCCTCTATTGTTACAAGACCAATTGTTCCGCCGTATTCATCCACAACAATTGCCATGTGGGATTTCTTCCGCTGGAATTCCTTCAAAAGCTTGTCAATTTTTTTGTTACCGTAAACAAACAAAGCCGGCCTGAGAAAATTATCCACGGCAGAATTGCTTTTGTTCTTTATTTTGCTGCCCAAAAAATCCCTGGCATGGAAAATCCCGAGAATCTCATCAAGATCCTCCTTGTAAACAGGAATCCTTGAATGTTCCCTGAGAATCGCAGCATCAATTTGGGAAATTTTGGTTCCTGATTCCACGCCGGCAATTTCGCTTCTGGAAGTCATGACATCCTCAACCATTATATCGTTGAATCGGAAAATCCTGTGAATCATTTCCTTTTCCTCTTTCTGGATTGCACCTTCCTCCGCACCAAGGGAAACCACTGTTTTTACCTCTTCCTCAGTGAGGATGTTTTCCATTTTATCAGCACCAAAAAAAGAAACAAAAACTGTTGTGATTTTGTCCAGAACAAAAATCAGCGGAGAAAAAATAACTGAAAAAACTTTAATTATAGGTGCGGAATAAAGCGCAATGAATTCATTGTGTTTAAGTGCCAAGGATTTTGGAGTAATTTCCCCGAAAATCAGGATTCCCAAGGTTATGACTCCGGTCGCAATTGCAATCCCAACACCAACATCGGATTTGAAAAACTGAAGCGAAAGTGCTGTTGCAATTGAAGCGGCGGAAATATTCACAAGATTATTGCCTATAAGGATTGTTGTAAGGAGCTTTTGCGGAGTTGCCTTTAAATCCAAAAGGGTTTTTGAATTAGGCCTGTTTGCGGCAACAAGGCGGCGCATTTTCAATTTGCCTATTGAAAAAACCGCAAGCTCAACACTTGAAAAAAAACCGGATAAAATGACAAGAATTGCAAGTAAAATAAGGTTAAGTTCCAGTGAAAGCGCCATTAAGTATCACAGATTGAAAAATAGGTGCTTTTTTATTAAAAAAGCTTACCCCCGAACAATACTTTGCCATTTTCAGCCAACTCTTCCTCGATTCTGAGAAGGCGGTTGTACTTGGCTGTTCTTTCGCTCCTTGCGGGTGCACCGAACTTGCTTTGCCCGGATCCCAAACCAACAACAAGATCAGCAATGAACGAATCCTCTGTTTCACCGGATCTATGGGAAACAACAACCGTCCAATCATTCTTTGTTGCAAGCAAAGAAGCGTCAATTGATTCTGTTACTGTGCCAATTTGATTCACCTTTAATAAAAGGGAATTGCAGGTACCAAGTTCTATGCCTTTTTTGATTCGTTCAACATTTGTCACAAGAAGATCATCGCCAACCAACTGAATTTTTGAACCGAGCTTTTTATTCTGCTCAACCCAGCCATCCCAGTCATCCTCAGCAAATCCATCCTCTATTGAAACAATATCATAGGTTGATGCAAGCTCACCATAAAAGTCAATCAGCTCGCCTGAAGAAAACTTTTTGTCACCAATGAAATAATTTCCATTTTCAAAAAATTCTGAGCTTGCAGAATCAAGAGCGATTTTTATTTTATCCTTATAACCTGCTTCCTCTATTGCGGCAAGCATCAGTTCAAGGCGATTATGGACGCTTTCCATCGGAGGCACAAAACCACCTTCATCTCCTAGAAGCGTTGCGGTTGCACCGAACTTTTTTTTCAGCATTTTTTTCAAAACATGATAGGATTCGATTCCACCCTGCAAAGCCTCTGAAAATGAGCTGAAGCCGCTTGGGAAAAACATGTGCTCCTGAATATCATGCTCTTTGCCCGCATGCTTTCCGCCATTTAGCACATTAAGCTGCGGCACAGGAAGAATGAATTTTGAATTGCCTGCGCTTTTTGCAAGCGAAGCATAAAGAGGCAAATCTTGCTCTGCCGCAAGCGCCCTTGCAAAAGAAAGCGAAGCCCCTAGGATTGCATTGGCACCTAACTTTGATTTATTCGGAGTAGCGTCCAAAGAAATTAGAAAATCATCGAATTCTTTTTGCGTGGAAAATGACTTTCCTGAAATTGATTTTGCGATAATTGAATTTGCGTTTGAAACAGCCTTCATGACACCTTTACCGGAAAACGCTTTTGCGCCATCCCTGAGTTCAAGGGCTTCGTGTGTTCCAGTTGAGGCGCCGCTCGGCACAATGGAAACAAAAGTGCCTTTTGAAGAGGATAATTCAGCCTCTATTGTGGGATTTGCCCTTGAATCAAAAACCTGTCTTGCTTTAAGAGAAATTATTTTAGCCATGAAAATAAATTAGAGGAAACATTATTTATTGCTATTCCCTTTAGATAAAACACTCTTGTTCACCATGTTCTCTATCTGTGTGCCCTGAAACAGTTCAAGCTTGAGTTTATTGAAAACATAATTCTCAAGCGGCTGCAAATCAGGGGATGGGAATTTTCCAACGATGATTTTCCTGAAGTCAGCTTCAGAAAGGGAAACATAATTCAAGCCTTTAATATCGGCAGGCATTAACCTGTTTCTTTCACAAAGCGCCTCCTTTACAATGAAAAAATCTATTTTGGAAAAACGGGTAGTGTAAAACGCATCAAACCAGATGTCATTTCCGACAAAAGCCATTTCTTCAGGAATGCATTTCCCTAATGAAATGAAATCCATGAAAACATGCTGCTTGAAATATTCATCCACAAAATCAGGGTCATCTTTCACATTCTTTTCATGCCTTGCCCTATCCAGTTCATCCTTTGAATCCAAATAGTCCTTTGAAAGCAGGAAAATATTTTCTTTTTTGAAAAATTTTCCAATGCCTGAATCAGTGATTGCTTTTTCGGCGTTTTCACGGGGCATTCCTGAAACAAGGTAAATTGAAATAAACCCACTCTTTTCAATGCCTGAAAGGAATTTAAGCAAAGCATGCGCTTTTTCCTTTGAAACTTCCTTTAACCCTAGGCCTGGCACAAGCACATTGGAAAGGGAAAGGAAAAGGTGCTTTTTTACAATATTCTGCGCAGTAAGCTTCATGCATTTAATTCAGAAGGAAAATGTTTAAAACACGTGAATTTGAAAAAAAAACTAAAAAAAGGTAATCCTTGGTAATTCCCACTAATATATAAAAATAGTAAACATAATATATATCAGGAATCAATTATGAAAAAACTCGCTTTTTTTGCAGGAAACAGTAACCCCGAACTCGCCAAAGAAATGGCGGAGCACCTTAAAATAAAACTCGGTAAAATTGAACTGAAAAAGTTTGCCGACGGCGAAACATATGCGAATTACCTTGAAAGTGTTCGCGGAAAAGAAGTTTACCTGCTTCAAAGCACATGCGATCCGGTAAATGACAATTTGATGGAGCTGCTTATAATGATTGATGCCGCAAAAAGAGCCGCTGCGGAGAAAATAACCTGCATAATACCTTATTTTGGCTATGCAAAACAGGACAGGAAAGCGAATGACAGGGAACCCATTACAGCAAAGCTTGTTGCAAAACTTCTTGATGCGGCAGGAGCAGATGCGGTAATAATAATGGATTTGCACTCGGATCAGGTTCAGGGTTTCTTTGATATTAACGCGGACTTTTTGTACGCATCAGGATCACTTGTAAAACACTTCCTGAAAAAAGGCCTCAAGAATCTTGTTGTTGTTTCCCCTGATGTTGGTTCATCAAGAAGGGCAAGGGCATTTGCAAAAAGGCTTGGAGCCAGCCTTGCAATAGTGGACAAAAGAAGACCAAGACCCAATGTGAGCGAAGTAATGCACCTTATAGGTGAAGTTGAGGGAAAAATTGCGATAATAGTTGATGATGAAATAAATACAGCGGGAACAATCTGCAATGCGGCGGATGCGGTAATGGAAAGGGGCGCAAAGGAGGTTTATGCAATGGCAAGCCATGCGGTTTTTGCCGGATCTGCAATTGAAAGACTCAAGGCAAGCAAATTCAAGGAAATAATTGTCACAAACAGCATACCTCAAAAAGAAAAAATTTCAAAGGTAAAAGTAGTTTCAGTGGCGTCGTTACTTGCTGAAGCAATAAAATGCTGCAATGAAAACAAATCACTTTCCAAATTATTGAATCCTGTGAAGTGATTCAATGGGTTGGCTTTCAGGTTTTTTCGGTGAAATGTCATACGAAACCAAATACAGACCGTCAAAAAATTTTCAGGCAAACAACTCCGATTACAACTCAGACCCGGATTCATATTACAAGGATGCAGGAAACGGCGGAATGAGTCAGTTAGATGGAAAAATTATCAGCCTTAACAAAGAAGAATCCAGAGTTGAAACAGTAGCCCTATGGGAAGCATACAGACAGCCATACAAAAGCATACAAAAAAATTTCATGATAATTATGTTAATACTTATTGGATTCATTATGCTCATAAGCGGAGGATTTTCATTTTTACTGGTAATTGGAATAATACTTATTTTCTTTTCTGGTTCACTATTAAAAAAAATGAAAAAGGAAATGCAGACAACAGGAAATTACGGCGAAGGGAAAAAAACAAAAGCGAATTTTAACCCTGAATGGTTTAAGGAGCAGTAAAATTTAAATTTAGAAAAGCGTTTCCTATTAGGTGGGAGAAAATTTTTAGGAGCGGATGTTAAAATGAATTGTGCAGTATGCGGAGGAACCGCAACAAAACTTAATATTGAAAAACAACCTGTTTGTTCAAGGCATGTGAAATCAAAAGCCAAGGCGCCTGCATGCCCTGATTGCAAATTACCCATGATGATAAGGGCAGGGAAATATGGTGCCTTCTGGGGCTGTATGGCTTTTCCAAGCTGCAATGGAATAAAAAAGATTTAGGCAAATACCTAATGATTTCAAAAGTAACTTATAAATGCTGCAACCCAATAGGTATATGAAAAAGTTTTTGATTTTAATAACAATAGCGCTCTTGCTTACTGTGATGCAGATGCAGCCGGTGCTTGCGGCAAAAAGTGATGGATACATACACAACAACCATTACTATGCTGTTTCATTTGATGGTGAAGGAGATGCTGTTGTAAGAGCCATTATTAATATTGAAAATACCTCCGATGCACCGCTCAAGTGGATTACTCTTGAGGTGCCCGGGCAAATAACTGTTTACAAGGCAGTTCAGGAAAGCCCATTTTTCATGAGAGCAGATTATGAAAAAACCCTGACTTCCAATACAACACTCCTTGATATTGAATTGCCACAGGCAATTGAAAAGCAAAATACCGGCAGAATAGTTTTGTTTTACAAAATAAACAATTATGCAAAAAAGGACGCTTTTGGCAACTTTGAATTTGATTTCAAAACAATAATTGATAATGAGGCAATACTAATTGAGAATGTGAGGGTTGCCGTGAACGTTGAACCGAGCCTTACATTAAAGAGCGGGAAATCTGAGGTCGATTACAGGAACAACAGGAACAATTTCAATTTTCTTTCAGTATCTGAAATGGCAGCTGTCGGCTCTGCGGATATTTCCTCACAAGAATACAAGAAATACTCTTCAGGAATAGAATATGCAACAGGACTTGTTAAAACAACAAGGAACCTTGACGCGTTTGAAAGTTTTCATGTGAAAGGCAACTACGGCGAAAACACTGTTGTGCTTTATTTTTGGGAAACGCTCCTCGGAGTATTATTGCTCGGAGGAATAATCGGTTTGCTTATAGTTGTGGGAAAAAAATTTGGTGGAATCAATGAGAAGGAAGTAAAAACAAAGGAAAATAAAGAATACGGAAAGTACGCTGAAACAATAATTGCATCAGCGGGATGCGCAATAAGCATTGCGATAATAACCATCGGCTCTTGGGCATTTGCGGAATTTATCAGCAGCATCTCATACCCATTCAGTTCTATAGGTATTCTTGTGATGCTTTTTGGGATAATTGTTTCAGCAGGAATATTGTTCATGGTGCCAATAATTATTTCTTCAAAAAAAGGTGCACTTCACGGAGTGGCATGCTTCTTTTTGACACTTGCAATACTTATAGGAATTGCAATTGCATTGATTAATTTATTGCAAAACCAATTTATTATTAGAACAATTCAAATAAAATAAAACCATTTAACCAACTGATTTTATCCTGACCAAATCAGTTATAAATGAAGAAAATATTATCAATAAAGGCAATTCAAATGAATTTTGGAAATGAAATAAACAATCTGCAAAAAGCCGCAAAACTGGTTTACTCTAAAAAAAAATATTATGCCATTACAATAGCCATTGCAATCGGAATAATTTTTTCCATAAACCTTGCAATAAATTCATCGCTTATTTTTTCAATAATTTCAGGAAATTATCTTGTAATAGAAAAAATAACTATTTTGTTTTCACTATTGTCAGGAACATTCTCAAACAATACGGAGCTCACAATAATCACGCTTACCATTGTCGGAATATTGACAGGGATAAATGCATCATTCATAATGTATAAATTTTCCATTGACAGGAAACTCAGCAAAAGAAACAGCATTGCAGGTGCAGTCGGCACTGTTATAGGGCTTTTTGCCGGAGGATGCGCAAGCTGTGCATTCACAATTGCTGCACTATTCGGCGTTGTCGGAGCATTGAGTTTTCTTCCATTCAAAGGAGTTGAACTTACAATAATCGGCATCGGAATATTGATTTTTGCGCTTTTCAACAGTGCAAAATCAGTTTTAGGGGTATGTGAATTACCAAAGAAATAAGGCTTTGCGTATTAATTCGTGGTTGTGTTGGTTTGTTTGGAGTTGGTGATAGTTGGTTTTTCTTCGGTTGTTGTGGATGATTCTGGCTAAACTTTCAGGAATGCCGACCATTTCAACAAACAAAATCGCTTTAGCCAAATCACCCACGTCTGTGGGTGGCCTTCCAACAGAATTGCTTTCTCGCGGTTGATGAACTTTATCAACATTTGTTCGAACGAATTTCAACGTATCCACCAAATCATTAATTTGATTGAGGATGTAAGCAGACCAATCAACCGAACGCTGAACTTGCGGCGTGTAAAATCCTTTTTCACGCATCTTCACAACAAGCTTTTGAAACTCTTTTGATTTACGCATAAAATAGGAAGAACCAACCCCTTTAAATAGATATCTATAGATATCTATGTGTATGCGACACATAGAAATCAAACAAGGAGATTTTATCTTAAAAGAAAAAGTTGAACTTGTTTACGAAAAAATAATAACTCAATTTGGAACATCAGCAAAAATAGATTGTCAAAAAAAATACATCGGAAAAAGAGCTTACGTCATAATCCTAAAAAAATAACACCCTTTTTACCCCAAAAACCAACCCTCCAATAATTTATACGCAAAGCCCAGAAATAAGGCTCTGTAGAAATGATTTATAAATAAGGGAAAAGCGCTTAATTATATTGGTGATACATTTGAGCGTTTTGATACCAATAGCTACTTCGGATTTTTATAAATTGTGCTTGCGCGTTTGCGCGCAAGC
>Ga0210019_1004975_pt1 | contig 11266 bp, 3 predicted proteins | sample CryGeyCG2114_020_2_FD_183969 | JGI IMG/M metagenome (GOLD analysis project Ga0210019, IMG submission 183969) | Groundwater microbial communities from aquifer - Crystal Geyser CG11_big_fil_rev_8/21/14_0.20 (SPAdes) (version 2) | ecosystem: Environmental > Aquatic > Deep subsurface > Groundwater ...
TCGCATTATGAATCATCATTATTTTCAAAGATCTCTCTCAATTGTGGTGAATACATTTTTTTAACTAAACACTACTCTCCTACCGTAGGGGCAGGCATTCGCCTGCCAAGTCACTGCTATGATTATCAAGAAAAACAGAAACGGTAAATATAGTAAATGTAAGTGAAATGTAGACCAAAGCAACGAGTATAACGATTTGGTTTGAGTCTACATGGAGCGAGCTTACTTTTTAGTAAATCGACTTATTATACGAGAGGTTTATAGTCGATTTACTATATTTTTTATTTCCCCCAACAAAAATTCCAACAGCGCATCATCACTTCGCATCTTTTTGACAACACAGACAAAAATGACTTTCATTTTTTTGACAAGAAAACAAAACGAAGTATAATAGACTGGGAATTTATAGACTCACTCTTTGTGTGTATGAATACATACTTGTACGAAACAATCAAAAATACCTCAACTCGTCAGCGATTTCTCTTGCTTCAAATAGCATTTGTTGGATTGTTTTTTTGATTGAGACTTGCAAATTCTAGTGCTGCTCCTGGAGATCCAGGTGAATGATATATCGAAGGGGTTCAGATTCAAAATTTTTCATGAACCTTAGATATCGCTGGATGAAATCAATTCACTACTGTAATCATAGCAGAATGAGTTTTTTCAGTCACCCCACATATCAATATCGCAAGCAACCCACAATTTGGCACAACGAGCACAGGTATACATCAATCATGACCCATCAACGCAGGAAGCCCAAGCACAGGCTATGCCATCTATTACAACTATATCACAGACAGTGCTACTTTACCTAGCAATGATACATTTGAATATCAAGTGTGTATCAATACAGGAGCAGGAAATCTCTGTCAAAATGCCACTATTTCTCTGAGGATCATCAACTCAATGGATATCAGTATTTCCAGCGATGATTTTGGGATTCAAGCTCAATTTGTCACAGGAACCAATGACACAGGCGATTATCTCATCGGCACAACATGATTGGTTATTGATGTCTTGGCAAATGACACAGGGCCATGACTAGTAGTCTCTGGAATTATCACTCCTCCATCCACATGAACAGCAACAGCATATACAGGCAATATACTCTATCAATACACTTGAACCACCATACCTGATGAGTCAGGGATTACATTTGTCTATCAAGCATGCAATAGTTCAGGATGTGACAACGCAACCGTCACTATAGTTTATACAATATCAGGAATTACTCTAGCCAATGATACAGGTAATTATATTATTGGAACAACATGACTCGTCATCAACGTCCTTGCAAATGACATTGGAAACTCACTCGTTGTTTCATGAATTCTTACCCCTCCCTCCACCTGAACAGCGACAGTATACACAGGCTACATACTCTATCAATACACTTGAACCACCATACCCAATGCAACAGGGATAGCATTTGAGTATCAAGCATGTAATAACACATGATGTGACAATGCAACAATCACCATACTCTATACAAGTTGAGGGGTCACAGGAGTCAATGATACTGCAACATTTAATTTCATTTCTGGAACTGGCACAACGCTCTATGCCGATGTCCTGACAAACGACACCTGAGCAGGTATATTCCTTTCAGGCATAGTAACGCAATGAACTATCGGACAAGCATCCAAAACAGGATCATCCATAGCATATACTTATACAGGAAACGCACTCAGTACATGAACTTCTATCATCACCTATCAAGTGTGTAACTTCGCCTACTGCAATACAGCCACGCTCACCGTATCATTCACATGATGATCAGTCTTATGTTATGATAATAGTGTTTATTATCAACTCAGTGGCAGTACTCCCGTCAGCTCAAGTATTGAACCACTCAACAATGACTATTTAAATGATGTACTAACTTCATGACTCGTTATTTCATCTGTCACCCAACCTACTACAGGAACAACAGAAATACTCAATGGTTACAAAGCTCTCAATTATAGAACACTGACGGGCAATTTACTCACATGAAATAGTGTTGTCACTTTTGGCTACAAATCCTGTCAGTCATGATATCCAATAAACTGTGCATCATGCAACGTCAATATCTATTTCAGACTAACAGGATCAGTTGAAGATTGTAGAACCAAAGGAGATGAAGATGGCGATGGACTTGCAGACTGCAAAGATACAGATTGTGAAAATCAATTAGGACCTACCCTGACGGGAATCACAAGTATCTGTCAGCCAAGTGGAGAATGATTGTGCGAAGACGATTATGACAACGATGGGGACAATGCTAGAGATTGTGATGATAATAGTTGTAGTAGTTTATCAGTTTGTACCAATCCCAAAGAAAGATGCAACAATCGAATAGATGATGATAGCGATGGGAAAACTGATTGTACAGACCCAGACTGTGCAGGAAAAGTATGAGGTTATGGACAAATCTGTGAACCAAACGGAGAATCTTTGTGTGCAGATTGATTGGACAATGATGTCGATGGGCTCATAGATTGTAATGATTCCAATTGTAGCACAAGCAATGCCTGCACCTGATCATGATCAGAAATATGTAACAATCAAAAAGATGATGATGCTGATGGGCTAGCTGACTGTACTGACCCTGACTGTAGTAGTAAAGCAATATGCCAAACTATCTGCGGCAATGGAGTCATCAACGCAGGAGAAAAATGTGATGATGGTGCACTGGTCAATGGTGATGGATGTAGTTCCACCTGTCAATTTGAGAAGCCAAGTTGTGATGATCTGACCTATGCATTTGGAAGTAATAATGAACAAGCAAAGCTCACTATCACAGCAAGTAAGTCACGATACTCCATTATGACTATCGATTGGACCTCGTCAGGAACACCACTCACCGACAAGACATTCCCCATATCAAACACCTACACTGCCAAAGGAACATACAACATACAAACAAAAGTAGTAAATACTGTATCTGTCGACAAAGAAACTATCACCTGTAGCAAATCAGTCACCGTCAACAATATTCCATGATGTACAGACAAAGCAGCAGGAAACTATAATCCAAATGCAACAAGCACAGATGACTCATGTACCTACAAAAATAACCTCAAATGTAGCAATATGAATTTTAGAGCGACAACAAACACACCTGGCATCAATGAACAAATATTTTTCCTCTGGGATTACAACAAAAGTGTGACCAAAACACAATTTTATCCAGGGATAGGGTCATTTCAAACTGATCCAACGACACCAGTACCTACCACCTACACCATGGCTGGCACATACAAAACCAAACTTATCATTTATGATGATTATGACAATGAACTAGAATGTTCACTCAACATAAGTGTAACAAAAAAATGATGTACTGATCCAACAGCATCCAATTATGATCCAACTGCAAGTCAAGATGACGGACTGTGTGAATGACATGGTAGTGGAGATAGTGCATGATGTGGAAACGGCAAATTGGACGAAGGTGAAGAATGCGATGATTACAACAAATACAATGGTGATGGTTGCAATAGCATCTGTCAAATGGAAGAATGAAGAGTACCATACTGTGGCAATAGTATCGTAGAATTGGGAGAAGAATGTGATGGATGAGTATATTGCAATGAAAGGTGTATTTTTGTAGACAATGATATCATCGATAGTATGAAAAGTGAATTGTGTTTTATCGATGGCAGTAATTGTCAAGGATGAGCAAACTGATTCCTCTTGCCAGGAAAATTACCCATTGTAGGACCAGACGAAAAGTATATCAAAAAATGGATGGAAAAAAATGGTCGACAAGTTCGAGAAAATCCCAAAATCAATACCAAATCTATTGATTGGTATCCAGAAAACATGAATAGCAACAATCCTTATTACAATGATCCAATCTATCGAATAGAAAACATATTACCTGCAAAATTTCAGAATCAAAAAAATTTCATCGTCATACCTTCTATCAATTTAGTCACGGCAGTATGAAATATTGAAGATCCATCAGTGATGTCTGATTTCATTCTTTGAAAACCTGAGGGGATAGAAGATGGACTCAAAGAAATGTCCGTACATTATTATGGAAGTAGCAAAATAGGAGAAAAAGGAAACACCATCATCTATGGACATAGTTCACAATTTTATATGCCAAATGAAGACCCTCAAAAATCAACCATTGGCAACGTCTTCAAACTACTCTCACTGGTCAAACACGATGATACAATCTATACAATTGAAAAAGTGGACAATAAATACAAAATCGCAAGCTTCAAAGTACAACAACAATGAGTGATCAAACCAGAGTATGTCAATATTCTCAAACAAGACAATGAAGGAAATCAGCTGACCTTACTCACCTGTCACCCAGTCGGCAAGAGTACTGACAGATATGTGGTCATTGCCAAACCACAAAGTTCACTCATAGATATCAATTATGATGATCTCATCGATCAACTTTCCCTCAAAGAAAAAATCAGTCTTCGATCCATGGCAGAAAAAATGAAACAAAAACATCAACAATCAGATCAGCGTATTGAATTACTCATCCACAAGATTTCACTCTTGAGAGAAACAAACAAAACAAGAACCGATATCTCACCCAATCTCAGAGAACAAAAAGATATCATGTTACAATACCTCATCTACCACCTCATATTGGATAAATCAACAACAACCTCATCATCTCAAAAATAAAACATTCAAAATTACAGCATCTATAAAAGTTGACTAAAAACCAAGATCAGTATATAATTGATTATATTTATAAATGAAAACAGATGATATTTGACACGAAACTTCATCTTCATATCAAAAAGGCAGTCATACAATTTTTTCTCGTGGGTGGATATATTGGCTATCAAGCCATGCAGTGATTCGCGGCACAAACGACACAGATTACTACTGACATACAAAACACACCTGACCAACTTGCCATAGACATTGAAACAGACAACAACCATGACAACAAAGAATACTATGTCAGGTTCAAAGACAATGCAGAGGATTACCTCAACGAATTCAACAAAACTGACGACCAAATATTCAATTATTTCATCTCCCAAAGCAAAAAAGCTCAGAAGACACAATGAACAGATCAACAAGTGATGTATAATATCAATAAGCTGATGACTATCATGAACCAAGAAATGTGAATAGAATCAGTCTCTGCAGACTTCAAAGAATTGGATGAAAGCTGACGTAGCACCATTGCACGAAACAATGTCTACAAAATCAAATTTCAAAAAGAAGGAATTCAAAACACCATCGACAAACTCAACAACTCCCCTCTCATTGAATACATCGAGCCAGTACCAAAACTCGAAATACAACAACAAGTTGATCCATATATGACCGCAGAAAAAATGTGGCATATTTTTCACATGCATGGTCTTCAAGCACAGCAAGCAGGAGCAGATACTGGTAAACAAATAATTGTAGGGATTGTAGACAATGCCATCCAAGTCGATCATCCAGATATCGCGGGGAAAATCTTGGCACAAAAAGATCTTGCGAACAAAGATGACGACGCTAGACCTCCTTATGTAGGAGGGTTTTGGGATCATGGAACACATATTGCAGGGAGTGTAGCAGCTATCAACAACAACGGTATAGGAATTGGCGCCATAGCCCCCAACTCAGTCAAATTGGTCGTCGCTAAAACATCTATCGATGATAGCGATGGGAGATCCATTGCAACACTCATTGAATGAATCCAATGGGTCATCAGCCAGGGGGCAAATATCGTCAATCTTTCATTGGGTTGATGCCATCCACACGCATACAGCAAAACCTATGATGACCTTGTCAAATCAAATCCCACTGTCATTTTCATAGCAGCTGCTTGAAATAATGGAATGAACCCTGACGAACAACCATGTACCACCCAATCATTTGGAGTATTGGCCAAAGGCACATACGGTTTTTATCCAGCAGCGGTGAGGGCAGACAATATGATTGCAGTTGCATCTACGACACAACAAAACATCAGATCAAGTTTTTCAAATTATGGAACATTTGTAGATATCTCAGCACCATGAAGTAATATCTATTCAACAGTACGAACAGGGGCATACAAATCATACAATGGAACATCCATGGCCACGGCAGTCGCTTCAAGTGTTACATCAATGCTTATGTCAGCTGATGCAAGTTTAGACACAGCCTTGAAAGTCAAAAACCGCCTCAAAGAAACAGCAATAGCACTCAGCGAAGCAGGTATGTGATCAGGAGTGATTGATGCATGTCTAGCCATCAATGCATCATCCTCATTTGACTGTAGTTTCACAGCACAAGACACCTGTAACAACAACGGTAACTGTGAAGCCCAAGAAACAAACGCCACATGTCCCGCAGACTGTCCTGCCAAAACCGAAGAAAAAAAACAAGAACCAAAACAAGAAGAAAAAAAGGAAGAACCCAAAAACAATACTTTATGATGTACCAATCACAAGGCTTCCAATTATAACAAAAAGGCACTCAAAGACGATGGGTCCTGTATGTTTGAATTGAACGAGCCAATCACTTGTGAGATGATAGATTTCAAAGCAATGTATATAGGCAAAAGTGGTTCATGAAATTATCAAATGTCATTTCTTTGGACGATCAATCCCAACATCAAATCAGTTTCGCTCCACCCTTGATGATCCAATCCTCTCATTGAAAACATCCTCAGTCCCTATGTCGTAAGCTACACCAAGGGTGGTCAATATCAAATCTCCCTAATGGTGAGGACGATAGACAACAATATCACGACCTGCAATATCATCCAAACGATTGGACTAAAAGGTTGTACCGATCCTATCGCCACTAACTTCAACAAACTTGCAACGGATGTCAACAACTCATGTATCTATCCAGCTGGCAAACAAGGATATGTTAATATCCTCACCAACAATCCTTACAGCAATGGCAGTTTCAACGGTCATTTCCAATATGAAGGAAAAGAATCTGACATTAGTATACAACTAGAACTCAGGCAAGGGAATACGGTGATCTCAAGCTATACACCCACATTGGAAAGTAATGGAACATTCACTATTGACGTCAATACAAATAACCCAAAAGAAGAGGACTATATCAAAGAAGGAAACTACAACCTTTATTTCAAAGTAACACACAAAAGGTGAGCAACTGTCCAAAGAACCTTCCCCATCAAAATCCAAACAAGCTCACTCGCAACCAAGCTCATGGAACACATCAACAAACTTGCATGAAACGAATAAATAGGTAATATCAATTTCCACAAAAGTCAAAGACAAAAAGACACAAAACAACACAATAAAAGACACACAGCAAACAAATCACTATACTTACACACAATATAGTTTTTTGTATTTCTAGTATTCATGCAGTCACAAAACACCATGCAAGCATACAAAAAAACTCTCTACATCTTTTTGATATTCATCATTGTAGTAATAACTATGATGTTGCTACAAAAAGGTACTTGAAAAAAAGATATGTATACTGACAAAAAAGAACAGAACAATGATGTAATACAATCAGGATCTATAAACAAATGAGATAGGTGAGAATACTCAATAAAAGAAATAAATTACCATTACTCAGACTACAAAAATCGATATGATGCAAAGAACTTTTCTGAAGAAGATCTCTATCGATTAGAAAAAATGGATGCACCCATATACACATATCCAAAGGAAGTGAAAAATTTTATTAAAAAGAATAACTATACACCTTGAGATTATTTTATAAAATTACAAGATAATGAGTCACAACTCATTGCAGAACGACAAGAATGAGAGGAAATAGAGAACTGGATCAAAATGCAAATGAAACTTAATGAAGAAGCAAACATCAATCAAATACAAGAATTAAAAACATATATTCAGAAATTAAACAAAAAATATAATATAATATCAATTGAAAGACCAGAAATAAAAAACCATAACCCATCACAATCATGAATATACTGGAACAACTATTATAGGATCAAAACAATTAAACGAGATAATGGAAAATATGAAACAAATGACGATCTCCAAAAATACATAAACCAAATTCCTTACAAGGATTATATCAGTCAAAATTGAATAGTACAATCATATGGCGACACAGATCCAAATGATCCAAAAATGTGAAGCAATGATTGGTATTTAAATAAAATATTAGCTTGAGAATGACGAGAAGCAATAAATAACATTGAGTGAAAAATGAAAAACCCATGAGAAGCAACAACAATAGTATGAGTAGTCGATGATGGTGGAATCCAAACCAAATCCCATGTTGACTTACAAAAAAACACCATTCGATCACCTTCAATGTCTACTATCTCAAATCATTTTCACTGAACTCATGTAATAGGAACAGTTGCTTCAGACACAAACAATTGAATCGGAGTGCCAGCGATTTCTTACAATTTTATTAAGGTGGCTGTGGGTTGAACAGATTTCCAATGAGGAGGGCAATTATCAAATTTAAAAACACAGAGCGATCGAGCAATAGACAAATGAGCAATTGCCATTAGTTGGTCTCGAGGGTGTATAGATACAAAACAGGAAGCTGAAGCTTCCCGATGAGATTGGATTAGGCAACGCACAGATACGCTCTTTATTATTGCTGCATGAAATGACAATGTTAACCCTGATATCGATAAAGCATCCTCTAACAAATGTATATCACCAAACGCGGTATGAGCCAATCCATGAACTCGAGTATCAACACCTGCATGAGTTAATGCAGACAATATATTTACAGTTGCAGCATCAACTCAATCAGACACAAAAGCTTATTTCTCAAGTTATGGATCATTTGTAGATATTACTGCACCATGAGTTTCAATAATATCAACAATAAATGGTAATGGATATGAAGCATGGCCTGGAACATCAATGGCAACACCACAAGTAACAAGTTTAGTTTGACTTCTTGCGGGCACACCAAAATGAGAATCACTAAGTGTTATGGAATTAAAACAAATTATCATCGATACAGCAGATCCACTTTCACGACAAGGAGGATGAGCTTGACGCATCAATGTGTGTGCAGCAGTTGCAGCGATTGGCTATCCATGTAAAAATTATAAAGTAAAATGATGCACCATCTGATCTGGACAGAACTGTCAAATCGAAGGAGCACCCGAAATGTGCAAAGCATGAACACAAACCTGTATCGAAGATCAAGACAATGAATGAAGTGGAATACGATGAGAATGTGTTGCAATAACACAACCATGAGACAATCCTGAATTATGTACTGATACGACCAATAATGATGAAGACTGTAATAGAAAATCCAACTGTGCTGATCTAGTAAATTGTTGTGATCCAGATCTTACAACATGTCAAAATTCCAAGCGACCAGATGCAACCGAATATTATTGTCAAACCGATGGTAGCGGAAATCCAAGTGAATTGACCTGTGATGATGAAAAAGACAACGATGGAGATGGACTCATTGATTGTGATGATGATCTCGAATGCTGACTCGCCATCACCATCACCGCAAGCAAAGCAGAAATATGTTCAAACACAACTGTAGAAATCACTCTCACTGCCGTCACATCAGGCATTGTGGCAGGCATCACCTATGAATGGACCAAAACAGGATCAACAGATGTGTTAGGCACAGGAAGAACACTCACTGGATCTATCGACACAGCAGGAACATATATTTACAAAGTCAAAGTTGCTAATGAGAAGGGCTGCGACAAAACAGCCAGCAAAGAAATAAAATATCGTGAAAAGGAAACAGAAATATGTGACGATGAGATAGACAACGACTGTGACGAACTCGAAGATTGTGATGATGAAAGTGATTGTGCAGAAGATGTCGCATGCGCAAACCCACACTGTGAAAAAGTTGAAAATTGTTCGAATGACAAATGCGAAGACCTCCCACGATGTCAGTTATCAGAAAGCTCCTGTTGTGATGGATTGGACAATGATAATGATGGCAAAATAGACTGCCTCGATTCCGACTGTTGCTCTTCAAGTTGACCATACTGCAAAAGCCAATGAAAATGTAGCTAAAAACATAGCAACTATTTAGTACTCCATAGATCACATCACATGAACATCAAAAAACCAACATGGCAACACCTCCTCTATATCAATATGATACTCATCCTCTTCATCGGTATCATATCTTTGCTCTTGCCTGCAAAAAAATGATCTGACACCAAACCTGAACAACAAGTCTCCGAAACACATCAAGCACCCGCTATTACTGAAGAAGAAAATATAAATGCAAGTAACTCAAAGAATAAAGGGACTTCCCTCTCCCAAGCAATGATACAAAACGACGATTTGGAAATCCTTTACTCTCCATTCCATTATATATCCACCCTAGCTCCAGACGAAAAAGATCTTGTCCAACAATATAGTAACAAGTTCGGAGAACAAAATCGATATCAACCAGGAGTCTACCTTGTCAAATTCAATGATTCAGAGACGATTCAATATCTTGATGAATTTTTTATCGATCAAATATCTAGTAGTGAATATTTCAAGGTGATGGATGGGAAAACAAAAAAAATGAAATGAGTTGCTCAAAAAGCCATGGAACACAATCTCAAAATTCTCCAAGATCTGGATAAAAAATACTGACTCATAGCCATCACTAGACCAAAAATGAGATTTCATAGACCACAAGAGACATCAGTCTACCGAAACAATTTCTATCATATCAGTTTCAACAAACGATATACAGACAACAATCGAGAAACAGACGAAATTCTCCCTCTCATGCAAAATCTCTCCCAAAGCAAATATGTCGCTCAAAGAACAATCGCAAGACCCATGGCAAGCTACCCTGACGATCCTCTCAAATCACATATGCGATATTTCGATGAAATAGAAGTACCCGAAGCATGGGAAGCTATTGAAAATTACAATCAATGACATGTCGTAGTAGGTCTCATCGAATGAGTCAACTCACACCCTGATCTACCAGGATGATTTGCCTGATCAAGTGATCATGGCACACATACCGCAGGTTCCATCGCAGCTATTACCAACAATGGAATTGGAGTCCCAGCCATATCAAACAACAACGCTACCCTCCTCGTCAGCCCATGAGGTTGAGCAGACTGTCCAGCATGTCGAGATAGCGCTCTCGATAGTGTTTCTTCAGCCAGTATAGTCTCCGTCTCACAACTCGCAGGCTTTTGGTTAAAAAATTCTTCCAATGCCAAATATTTGGAAGATATAATCCGCTGACACAACAATACACTTTTCCTCATGGCCGCAGGCAACGAAAACCTCAATCCTGACACTGATTATGGAAGAGGATGAGGACAATATTGCTGTAGACCAAGTGATGGAGCATTTAATGCATTCCCATGAACTCGAGGTATTTACGC
>Ga0210019_1004976_pt1 | contig 11265 bp, 15 predicted proteins | sample CryGeyCG2114_020_2_FD_183969 | JGI IMG/M metagenome (GOLD analysis project Ga0210019, IMG submission 183969) | Groundwater microbial communities from aquifer - Crystal Geyser CG11_big_fil_rev_8/21/14_0.20 (SPAdes) (version 2) | ecosystem: Environmental > Aquatic > Deep subsurface > Groundwater ...
TCGTAGCTTTTTGACTCATACTGCCTTAGTACAAGCATGATGATGTGCTGATGTACTGAAAATGTGTGCTTTGATTTTGTATGCAAATAAAATGGAACACGCATCTTTCTGAGAATCTGGCGCATGATGCTGATCATGCGCTGGTATTTGTTTTTCATGTGACATTACGAGACATCATGAGATCTTGATCTGTTGGTATTGTATCGTCTACAAGATGGTCAAAATTTGATGATTTCTAGGGAGCCGAAATAACATCTAGTCAAATTATAAGCATCTCTATCATCCAAATCTAATTTATGAAAAAATAATCATCCCATTAATGTATTAAATAAGAGATTAGAAGAGGCATGAAATCTTCTAATCTTTTACAGATAGACGGTATGAGGTAATGGTCGAAAAAACCTCAACCCATCTACTAACATGAGTATCTCAAATCAGAATAAAAGACTCGCGTAGAAATTATCAGTAGGATCTAAATAAAATAAGGATAGTCGGAACTACGCCAAGCAACTAATCGCTTTTGGTCTTAGAATTTTATGTTTTTATTCCTTCTTTTTCAGATCATCATACGCATGATGTTTGTTAGATTTTGGTAGTTGGATATTCTCCAAAAAGGCGTCCGCCATGACCTGTTTTACCTTACTCATATCAAATGGCTTGTAAATTACCGCTGTTGCATTGTGCAAATCCAAAAGATCACCCTCATCCAGGATAAGATCTCCCGTAACAACAATGATTTTGGCATTTGGGTCGGTCTTTTTGATATTTTCTATGGCATAAAATCCGTCATATCTTGGCATTATCAAATCTACAAAAATGACATCTGGATGATGTTTTTCATACAATTCTATTGCCTCCATACCGTCTGTACCTGTGGCAATGACTTCTATGCCAGATATTTTTAGCAGATCACAAAAGACGTTAACAATGTCTTGATTGTCATCTATCACTATACAGGTAATCATAATATGTGAAATTCACATCAAACTACTTTAATGTATTTGTAATTAAATATGACAGTGTCATCTGTGACAGACAAAATTTTAATAAATAAAACACAAGATCAAAACCAATTAAACCACTGATTAATCCGTAATTTAGTCACATCCCATAAACACAAATTTACAACGGCTATCTTCTTATTTTGAGTCGAAATTGTCTTTTTGGGAAAATTATTGTAAGTGAAGACGTTCTGTTAGTCAATTTTAAACATTGCTACTGATTTCTATGTTGTGTTATTTGAACACCATTTTCTTTTTGAGACATTTCTATGACTAAAATTTGTGATCAAAAATAGTAAGGATAAACTCAGTATTGAACTAGAATGCGAGGAAAGAATAATTTCAGAAAAACATCGATTTGGCAGAGTTCGTTCAAAGATGATGTATCAATTAAGAGAAGAATATGGAAAAGAAAAAGCAAATCGGTCATTGGCAAGAATCAACAAAAGAATTTCTCTTGGCTCAAAAATGACCAAGATGCATTCTGAAGAATCCCTAATCTAAAAAATCATTGCATTTCATTTTTAATCAATTCAATTCATTTTAATTCATTTTCAGAATTTTTTTTTGTTCAAAAATACAGCGATGATTTTATGAAAAATATCATAATTTGATGATTAATGACAAAAAAGTTAGCAATCACTGCAATCGCAATGTTTGCAATTGTAATGGGAATTTCCTCAATTGCTCCTGCAATGGCAGATAAAGCCACAGCACCAGGACACAACAAAATTGACATTTGTCATTTTGATGACGAGGAAATGTAATACGTTCTAATCAGCATTCCAGAAAAAGCAGTAAGTGCTCATGAGAAAAATCACACCATGGACATCATTCCAGCACCGGAAGATGGTTGTCCAGTTGTTGAATCAGAGCCAGTAGATACTGATAATGATGGACTAACTGATGACGAAGAGGCAGTTTTAGGAACTGATCCATTAGTTGCAGATACAGATTCGGACGGATTGTCTGATGGCGACGAAGTCAACACTTACGGAACTGATCCATTAAATCCAGACACTGATGCTGGAGGAGTATCTGACGGTCAAGAAGTAAATATTGATGGAACAGATCCATTGGACGCTTTAGATGATTTGGTGGTAACACCATAATCTCTTTTTTTATTTATAAAAAATCTCTCCGTATTATTAGAACAAAAATTTCCTTCAAATAGTGCAAAATCTGACCGTCTAACTATATCCACAATAGAAAGAGACAGTATGGACAGATAGGCTCCCCATCTGACAGTAAGACATATTTTAAAATTTAACATTGTGTAATTAACAACATGATCCAAAAAGAGGAATTAGAGCAGATTTTGAATTTTGTAGGACACAGATGGTTAGAAGTAACAAAGGATCCAAATAACAAACTAACGGATACATTGCCAAGTAATTTTTGGATGAATTCTGTGGGCGGAAAAGCAGGAAAAGGCAGATGGGTTACTGCATTAATGTATACAGAAAACGAAGGAGATGCAAATGCATTCAAAGAAGTATTGCTCAGATGGCAGTCAAAGGGGACAGAGAAAAATAAAGCACCCGATCTAATTCAAATTGGAAAAAAGAAATAGACTATTAATAATTGGAAATCAAGACAACATTATTGTCAGAATTTTCAATTAATGAAAAAAAGATTTTATCAGACCATTTTTCAAATACGGATGAAAATGTTTTTGCAATAATCACACCTAGACAAGTTGATCGTGGTGCATTAATGTCAAGATATAGCCGAACAGACAAAAGTATGCGTAGAATATTCCTAGATGAATTTTTACAAAATAAAAACAGAGGAGAAGAGTTTTACAATCGCGTACTATTAGAATACGGCGATGATTCAGTTGCAGAATTGGGAGAGGCACAAATTGCAATTGAAGGACTTTCAAATATCGCAGTTAAAAAAATTGAAGATAGAAGAATAGGACTATCATATTTAGAAAAATCATCAAGATATGTAGCATGGAATAAAAAAGTTAACGGAGAATATAGATTCTACAAAGATCCAGAATTAATGAAATCAAGATTTGCAGATCTGTATGTAGACACATGCAATTTTTCATTCGATATTTATTCAAAAAACATTGATCCAATGATAAAATACATACGAGAAAAATATCCAATTGAAAAATACACCTTTAAAGATTCAAAGGATGGAAAAGAAAAAGCATTTTCCAAACTAAAAGAAGAAAAAGACATCAAATCAGCAAACATAATTTACAACGGTTCGACAAAAGCAAAGGCATTAGATATTTTACGTGGGCTTTTACCAGCATCGACGTTAACTAATGTGGGGATTACAGGAAATGGCCGTGCTTTTGAGTATCTCCTCACAATACTTGGATCATCAGAACTCAAAGAAGAGCAAAATTTAGCCTCAAAAATCAAAAAAGAGTTAGATGTAACAATCAAGGCGTTTGTCAAAAGAGCAGACGACAAATATGGTAAAGCATTTCAAAGATATCTTCAAGATCTTAAAAAAGCGTCAAAAAACATAGCAATTGAAATTAAACCAAAAATAATTTCGGGAGTAAAAACACAACTGGTAGATTACGAATCAGAAAAAACAGCCACAGATAAAATCATTACAAGTATAATCTACGAACAATCTCCAAGCACGTCATATGATAACATAATGCAGCAAGTAAAAAAATTACCAGAGGCAAAGAAAACAAAAATAATAGACACATTTGTAAAACTGCGCAAAAACAGACGCCACAGACCATCTAGAGCGTTTGAGAGCGTGTACTATACATTTGATTTACTAAATAATTTTGGAATGTTCAGAGATTTTCACAGACATAGAGCATTGACATTAGAAAGACAGTTGCTCACAACAGATCATGGATACAACATCCCAAATGAAATCAAAGTTTTAGGAATTGAAAGAGATTATCATGAATGCATGAATAAAACAAAACATGCGTTTGATAAAATCAGAAAAATACATCCAGAGCAAGGACAGTATGTTGTAAACTTTGCATATAACTATCCATATTTTATGAAATTTAATCTACGAGAAGCATGTCACTTGATTGAATTGAGAACAGTCCCACAAGGACATGTTGACTACAGACGAGTTGCACAACAAATGTTCAGAGAGATCAATAAAATCCATCCAAATTTGAGTAAGATAATGAGATTTGTAGATTTAAAAGAATACGATCTTGAGAGATTTGAATCAGAAAAAAGAACCGAGGAAAAAAGAAAGAAGCTTAAAAAATAGAAGATATTCCAATATAATCAGAAAGACATGGCAGACAAGATTGTAAAATCACCCCAAGAATGGAAAGAAGTGCTGACACCAGACCAATTTGAAGTTTGTATCAACAAGGGAACAGAACCACCATTTTCAGGGAAATATTACAAAAACAAAGAAAAGGGCACGTACAAGTGTGTTTGTTGCGGAGAGACATTATTCACCTCAGATACAAAATACGATTCAGGTTCAGGATGGCCAAGTTTTTGGCAACCTCTTTCAGATGAAAAAATAGAATACATATCAGATAATGCTTACGGAATGATACGCACTGAAGTAAACTGTAAAAAGTGCGGTGCGCATTTAGGGCATGTTTTTGATGATGGACCAAAACAGACTAACCTCAGATACTGCATTAACTCGATTTCACTTGATCTTGAGAAAAAAGATGAATAATAGTGTCAATATCAGGTACTCGAGCACAGATTGAAAGGCATACAAAAATTATTAATAAAACACAATCAATGATAAGAAAATCAAAGAAATGAATCGCAATAACAAATTAAAAAGGAAAGAAAGGGTTTGAGAATAATACTTTGTGGATTTGGTGTTGTAGGCCAAAGCTTGGTAAAATTATTTGATTCAAGATCAGAGGATCTTTATGCAGAGTACGGATTAAAACCAAGAGTAGTTGGTGTCTTTGATAGCAAAGGTAGTGCAGTGGATAAATCAGGATTAGAATTAGAAAGATTGGTCGAAGTAAAGAAAAAAACTGGAACCGTAAAAAATTATGCAAATACAAAAAACAACATGTCAGGAATAGACATGATCAAAAATATAGATGCAGATGTAGTAATTGAAACTACTGCCAGTAATTATAAAGACGCAGAGCCTGGAATGACTCACATAATAACTGCGATGAAGAGAGGAATGCATGTCATATCAGTAAACAAAGGTCCATTGGCATTAGCATTTCCATCATTAATGGAGTTAGCCATTTACAATCAAGTCATATTCAAATTCAGTGGAACCGTGGGCGGAGGAACGCCAATTTTAGATTATGCAAAAAATAGCCTCAGAGGAGAAAGAATAAGCTCTTTTTCAGGGATATTAAACGGAACGACAAATTACATCTTAACAAACATGGCAAATGGGTTATCGTTTGATACTGCCTTAAAAGATGCCAAAGATAAAGGGTATGTAGAAGCAGACGAATCTCTAGATTTGGATGGATTTGATGCGGCTGCAAAATTGGTAATTCTTGCAAACTGGGTAATGGACATGAAAGTAACAATGCCAGATATCAATTGCAAGGGAATTCGCAATGTAACAGAAGAAGATATCAAAAAAGCTAGAAAAAACAATTGTGCAATAAAACTAATAGCTTCATGTAATAAAGAGCTCATAGTGGAACCAAGAGAAGTGTCAGTGGATGATCCATTATGTGTTAACGGAACACTAAACGCGATTGCATTCACATCAGAACATTCAGGTACTCAGACAATTATTGGAAAAGGTGCAGGAGGAATGGAAACAGCAAGTTCTATCCTCAGAGACTTGTTAGACATCAGGCAAGAGATAGTAAAAATTTGAAATCCAACTTAATCTCAAAAAGTGAAACTGCAACACTTCTAAAAACAGTTTCAGAAAAGTGGGGAATGGAGTTTCCAAAAATAAAAAATCTCAAAGTACATGAAATTGCAGATGGTGCACAAATAATTATGGGTCAAGGGATAAAGATTTTAAAAATTAATGATGAATATCTTCCATTTCTATCAGAAACTCAAATGCTTGAAAAATTTCCTCATGTAACAGTAGACATGGGGGCAGTGAAATTCATGTGCAAAGGTGCAAATGTAATGAGACCGGGAATCAAAACCCATAATGAATTTGAAAAAGAAAAAATTGTATGCATTGTTGAGGAATCACAGCACAAGTTTCTTGCAGTTGGAAAATCTCTAATTGCAAGCGCAGAATTAGAAAAGATGGAAAAAGGAGAGGTCATAAAAAATATGCATTACATATCAGACAAGTTTTGGGAAATTGGAAAAACAATTTACGAATAAACTATTTTGATCTTTTCATATTGAAAATTGCAGGAGTCCTGACAGAAGTGGGATGAATCAGGGTATAGTGAAATAGACAGATAGAATTTGAAGTACAGCTGCAATGAGTTATACTGCCCACAAGTTAGCGATGGGAATTACTTCAATATGGCAAATAGAATCTAGATAATTTTACTTTAAAGTAAATTTGTAGTAATCATCAGAAAACAAAATTAAATACCAAATTTGCTATTTTGAACTAGATTTTTTCTGTAAATTCTTTGGTGCCATCTTTTGTAACGACGAGGATGTCAAGTCCATCACCACTTGCAGAATCTCGAAGTGCCGCAGATCTAACAGCTCTCTTTGCCAAGTCAATAGCTTCTTCTTGAGTCATATTTGGTTTGAATTGTGGATCTAAAACACCTAATGCCATTTCAGCACCAGTTCCAACTGCGGCATATTCATCTGGAAGAACAGAGCCTAATGGATCTAGAGTGTATAGTATAGGTTTGTCAACTACACCACCAACAATAACCTGAGTCAATAATGGAAAGTATCTTCTTTCATACATCATATTTGACATCATTTTAGCAACAGTGTTTGGTGGAACATCTCTTTTGAGTTCCATTTTTCTAATTTTTGCTAATGCCGCAATTTGTAATGTTAAAATCTGCATATCAGCAACAAGGCCTGCACACGCTGCCCCGACTTTTGAGGTTATCGAAAATGTCTTTTTTGAAGATTTACTTACAAGAAAGTTTCCAAATGCGATCCTTTTTTCGCTTGCAAGAACTATACCACCGTTAAAAGTAATTCCCACAGCCGTTGCTCCGGGCATATACATAGACATAATTCAAATGATTTCACAGCATAATAAAGGGCTTTCTCCTTTTTGATACAAAATACAGATAAAATATTTTATACAGTGAAAAATAGAATGTGTTATTGACTGAATCCAGCATACACAATACAAAATTAAACGACATTACACATTTCGGCATCAGAGCAGCTATAGGAGTAATTTTTATCGTACAAGGATCTGGAAAGTTCGGACCAGGATTTGCAAGCATGCTTGGCAATCTTGGCATACCAGTAGAGATGCAGATCCCAATTGCTCTTACAGAATTAATTTCAGGAATATTACTAATCGTGGGAGTTCTAACTAGAATTTCAGCGTCCATGATTGCAATTATTATGCTTGGAGCCATATTTGTAGTCAAAGAAGCATCTAACCTCACAGGAAATGGTGGATTTGCAATAGATCTGATATTGCTTGCAGGTGCATTACTAATAATTACTGCAGGTCCAGGAAAAATATCACTTGCACATATTATCAAAAAAATACCCAGATGTTTACACTAGTCTTTCCCAAATTTTTCCATTATAAGACAAATACATTTTGTGGTTTTTTTCAACAAATCAATTCTAGCAAATTCATTTGGTGAATGTATTGGTGAAAACATGTAGGTTCCACCAATAGAGATGCAAGGGGCATGCAGTACATTTACAAAAGAATGCATCGGACCAGTACCAGCATTTGAAACATTAAGGATTGACTGTCCAAATGATTGATCAGCTGCTTCTTTTACTTTAGTCACAAATGGATCAGAGGGGTTTGTTCGAGCGGCTGCTTCCCCATGATAAATCTTGACAGATATATCTCCAAATCCTTTTGATTTCAAATGTTTTTTTAATCTGAGAGCTTGCTTTTTTGGATCCATTTTTGGAACTAGTCTAAAATCAATTTTAACTAGGGCATTTCCTGGAAGTACTGTTTTTGCACCATCTCCAATATAGCCTGAAACAAATCCAGCAATATTACAAGTTGCGCCACCGACAAGAGCCTTTTTGGCATTTAATCCATGCAGATTTCCTACAAAAGACTTTACACCAAATTCTTTTTTGAAAGATTGCTCATCAAATGGTTCTTTTGAGATTATTTCCAAATCATTTTTGGAGAGAGGAGTTGTTTCTTTGTACCAGTCTTTAATGAGAATCTTCCCATCAGAGTCCCTTAATGTTTGAATAGCTTCAATTAATCGCCACGCAGGATTTTTTATCAAAACAGCCAAACTAGAATGAGCATCACGAATAGACTCCATTACAGACAATTCAACATACAATAATCCTTTCATTCCAAGACCGATAATTGGTCTATTTTTTGAATCAACATAGCCAAATTCCCAAATTACACCATCACATGAAAATTTCTTTTGATATTTTTTTAGATACTGATCAATATGTGCACTGCCAGTTTCTTCCTCGCCTTCTATTACAAATTTAATATTGCATGGAACGTCGCCAGTGGTTTTTAGACATGCTTCAACTGCCTTTATTCTGGTGATTAATTCGCCTTTATCGTCAGATGATCCTCTTCCAAAAATTTTATTTCCTTTTATTTTCCCACTAAACGGAGGATCATCCCATAAATCAAATGGCTCTGCAGGTTGTACGTCATAATGATTATAAAACATCAGAGTCTTGTTTGGATTTTTCTTTGATTTTATTTCGCCATAAACAATCGGTGCAACGTTTTTCATTTTCAAAATTTCTGATTTGATTCCAGATTTTTTTAGCATTTTTTTGACTAATTGTGCACATTCTTCAATTCCCTCATTTTTTGCAGAAACACTTGGTTGTCGAATTAGAGTTTGCAATTCAGAAACCAGATCAGCCATATGTGTGTCAATATGCTTTAAGGAATTCATTTTACTCACACAATTCTATCAAATGGTTTCATAACATTTGCAAGCTCATCTAGCAGATCCATAGAGGTCATATGTAATCCAAATTTCTTTTGAGTTGCTTTTCCAGCCAATCCATTGATAAAAGTTGCCGCTGCTGCAGATTCCAAGGCGTTACGATTCTTTGACAACATTCCGGCAACCAAACCAGACAAAACATCACCAGTTCCACCTACAGTCATTCCAGGAGTTCTTTTCTCATTAAGATATGTTGTAGTGCCATCAGAAATAATATCGGTTGCACCTTTAAGCAGCACAACAATTCCATTATCTTTAGCATTTTTTTCAACTAGAGTTATCCTGTCTTTTTTAGAATCAGGTGGTGCAATTCCAAATAATCGCTTAAACTCTCCGGCATGCGGAGTAACTACAACATTTTTGTCAGCTAAAAGAGGCAAGACTTCAGGAACAAGTGCACTTGCATCTAATGAAAGCCGCACATCTCTATCCAAAAGAGATTTTATCAAAAGTAACAAAGCGCCACGTTCTTGCACTGCAAGTCCCATTCCAATTGTTGCAGAATCTAATTTACGTGGTATTGCACCAAGAAGTTTGTTTACTGCCCCGCGGGTTAATTTTTGATCAACTAGAGGAATTACTATTAGATTTGGAGAAATTGCTCGAGTAGGAGTAACATTTACTTTTGGAACTGAAGTGTATACAAGATCAACACCGCATCGCAATGCTGCAATGGACGATAAAATTGGAGCGCCGTGATAGATGTAGCTACCACCAATAACTAAAACAGTTCCATTATCGCCTTTGCGAGATTTTGCCTTTCGGACAGGTATGAATTTTTTAACTTGGGTGACAGCAAGTAACTTTCTAACCAATACAATACAGTCCAGAGATAGAGGGATAAATCTTGTTTTAATCTAAAAATATGCAAATTAGGTTGATTCAGCATCAGATTCAATATCATCTGAAATCTCAGATTCAACATTAGATGAATCAGATTTCTTCTTTGAGCCTCTGCCAAAAAATGCCTTACGAGCGTAGCAAAGATAAGTGGTATGACCTATACCTTGGAATGAGTGTCTAGTTTTTCCTTCACGTGCTTCAATTGTTCTAATAATATGCTCAGTTGATTCAATATCAGTAAATTCATTTTCAACTAGGGCCATAGTTAATTTTTCAAGTTGATTCATAGTAGGACAAATTGCAAAGACAGCACCACTTCCTTTAAGCATTTTACGAACTTGCGGCAGTACAGTCCAGGGATCACCAAGATCAATTAAAGCTACATCAGCTTCTTCGAGAGGTAATTTCTTTGCAGTTTTTAAATCTAATTTTTGTTGAGTAACATACTTTGACATTCCGGCTTTTTTGATATTTTTTTCAGCTATTTTCATAAAATTATCATCAACATCAAAAGTATAGACATGGCCTCTTGGTTTTACCACACTTGCAACAAATGAAGTTAGAGAACCGCTACCAGTACCAATCTCTAAAATTTTTTGGCCACTTCCAATTCCAGCCCTTGCAATAATGTAACCGATATCTTTAGGATATACTATTTGTGTACCATGTTGGATTTTCATAACATAGTCATACATGGTAGGTTCGATAAGATAGACATACTTGTCTTTGTTGGTAACTAGTCTAGAGCCATATTCTTTTCCTATAGCATCGGCATGTTTTATGACACCGATATGAGTATGAAGAGAATCTTTTTTTGAAATTTTAACAAGCCATTTTTTTGAGTGGTTAAAGTAAAACAACACATAAGAGTTTTGTTTAATTTTAGCCATATGGTTTTCCTAAAAATTTTAGATAAGAATCTACTGATTATTCTCCAGAATCATGAATTTTGTTTGGTTTAAGATTAGTTTGTTCTTTAGTTTGTTCTCTAATCTTATTTACCATTAAGATGGTAGTTACCATAATTGAAATTCTCTTTTAAAAATATCAATGATAGTGTGTGTAAATTGAACAACACAATCCAAAATATTTGTTAAAAAACACATTCGTATTCAATAAATACAGCAATCTTGTAAAATCAGCATGGCAAATATGAAATGCGTATCATGTGGAATTGGTTTCTTTTCCCCAACAGGATCAGACAAATGTTCCAGATGTGCAGGACAGGCATCAGAAGGACATGGCGGTCATGATTCATGTGGCTGTGGACATAGTCACTAAATCATTTTTTGTATGAATCAAGCACTTAGATGTACTTTGCCATCTCAGATAGCATGTTCTGACCCCTGATCCTCCAGGTCTCAAAACACGTAAGAAACACTGAGAGCATCCTCATTCCTGCATTACTTTTTGCCT
>Ga0210019_1004982_pt1 | contig 11252 bp, 9 predicted proteins | sample CryGeyCG2114_020_2_FD_183969 | JGI IMG/M metagenome (GOLD analysis project Ga0210019, IMG submission 183969) | Groundwater microbial communities from aquifer - Crystal Geyser CG11_big_fil_rev_8/21/14_0.20 (SPAdes) (version 2) | ecosystem: Environmental > Aquatic > Deep subsurface > Groundwater ...
GATTTTTTTTAGTTTTGGATGGTTAACCAGCTCAAATAGTTTTAAAGTAAAATCATAATTAGTCTCTTCATCTCCCCACCCCGCTGCAATATGGATAACATAATCCATCTCGCAAAGCAATTCAGCTTGTTCATTTATATTCTTCAGGTCACCCTTAATTATTTTAACTGTGGGGAAAGCAGCTAAATCACGTTTTAGCTTAGCAGGATCGCGCATAAGCAAATAAAGCTCATTATTAGGGTCTGGGGCCAAAAGGTCAAAAAGATAGTGGCCTACGCAGCCGGAAGCCCCGGTAATAAAGATTTTTTTCATACTAGATCTTTGATCATCTTAGCAATCGCCAGCGAGGCCGTCAATCCTGGGGATTCAATCCCAACTAAATTTATAAAGCCAGGATAGCCCTTATCTTTTTCATGACGGATGACAAAGTCTTTGACCGGGTCGTTGGGCCCTTGAAGTTTTGGACGGATCCCTGAAGTATCTGGGGCTAAATCTCTTAATTCAATAAAAGGGAGGAGTTTTTTCGCTGCCAGATAAAAATCCTTAGCCTTGTTAGGATCAACATCATAATTTATTTTGTCTCGCTCAATATAAGTCGCGTCAGGACCAAAGCGGACCTCGCCTTGCAGGTTTAAAGTCGCATGCACCCCAAGGCCAACAGTGTTAGCGTGAGGAATCGGATAAACCAAGCGGCTGATCATTTTCTTTTTAAGGCCGGCCAAGCTAAAATAATCACCTTTGCACAGTTTCAACTCGTAATCATTGATCCCAACCATTTTGGCAATGTTGTCAGACTCTAGCCCTGCACAATTAATGACCACTCTGGAATTAAAAGAAAAATCACCATCATCACCAATGATGATTTCATAGCCAGATCTTCTCTTTTTTATCTGCCTCACGTTTGACCCATAGGAAATCTCTACTCCTTTGGCTTTCGCCGAATCAGCAAAATATTTCATCAAAGAATGAGAATCAATTATTCCGGTAAAAGGTGAATATAGGGCCGCAATGCCGTTAACATTTGGTTCCAGCTCGTTCAGTTCTTTTTGAGTGATCAATTTCAGGCCAGCCACCCCGTTTTCACTGCCTTGCAGATACAAAGACTCTAATTCATTAGCTTCTTTATCATCACTGGCCACAATAACCTTGGTAGTTCTCTGGTGAGGGATATTTTTTGCTGCGCAAAGTTCATAAAGCAGCTTATTTCCTTCAACACACAATTTGGCTTTTAAAGAATCTTTGGGATAATAAATTCCGGCGTGGATAACTTCACTATTGCGGCTGGATGTTTCCTGGCCAAAGCTGCTTAGGCGCTCAAGTACAAAAATAGTCTTCTTGCTATCGGCTAATGCGTAAGCTGTGGCCAGGCCAATGACGCCTGCGCCGATTATCGTGATATCAATTTGTTCCATGGTATTACACTTTGCCCTCACCCAGCGATTCTTCAAACCTTAGCTTATCATAAAAAACCCTCTCCCAGGGGGCGAGGGTAAGAGTTAACTTCCTGCCCTCTCCCTCTGGGAGAGGGCGAAAAAGGTTTCACTAAAATTAAAATTAAACCGGGTGAGGGCTTTTATTACTTTTTCTTGCCGTTTCCATTCCCGTTTAATTCAAGCCCCAGGGAAAAACTTAAAACCAGCCGCAAACCAATCAACGCCGCCAAAACAGCAATTTGGTTCCAGTTTGGCGCAATAACTGTTTTAATAACGTTGGCAGCAATAATAAATTCTAAGGCTAAAACTATATAAGCTCCTAATGTCTGCCGCAAGCCAACTTTCTTTTTTGGGCTGTCATCAAGGAACTCAAGCAGAAAATCTTTACTCACTAAAACTAAACCCCAAACAACCACCAATAATCCTAAAGCACTAACCGCCCGGGCAACCCCAACAAGAACCTCACGATACATGGCCAAATCCATCATAACTGATTCCTCCTTTTAGGAATTCTTTGGAACTGTTGTAAGTATAATAAATGTAAAAGAGAAGTTAGTCAAATACTTTTTTTACTTTTTTTAGTGGTGATAATCCTGGAGCGCCGCGACGGTAAAACCTTTTTCTTTGACCGCGGCTAAGCCATGAACAGTGGCGCGAGCTCCGGACAAGGTGGTAACAATCGGGATGTTATTCATGATCGCCGAGGAGCGAATCTTGGTCTCATCAACCTTGGTCTGCTTGCCGCCAGGAGTATTAATTAAAAGCTTAACCTCATTATTTTTGACCAAATCCAAAACATTGGGCCTGCCTTCGGCGACTTTGGCTACAACCTCAACTTCAAGCCCGCTCTTTTTCAACACTTCTGCTGTCCCAGAGGTCGCGACAATCTCATAGCCAATGTCAGCAAAACCTTTGGCAATACTAACAATCTTTTTCTTGTCCTTATCATTGACCGAGATAAATACCTTCCCCTCAAGCGGCAGCTTTTGGCCGGCTGCGATTTCTGCCTTAATGTAAGCGACCCCGAGGTCAGCATGGATCCCCATCACTTCTCCGGTTGACTTCATCTCCGGCCCAAGGATCGGGTCAACTCCAGGGAAGCGGTTAAAAGGAAAGACCGCTTCTTTAACTGAAAAATGTTTTGGGATAATCTCTTTTTCTATCCCCAAGTCTTTTAAGCTCTTACCAATCATGACTTTTGTAGCAATTTTTGCCCAAGGGATGCCTGTAGCTTTGCTGACATAAGGGACTGTCCTTGATGCCCGTGGGTTAACTTCGAGAATAAAAAGCTGGGTCCCTTTGACCGCATATTGGATATTCATGAGGCCCACAACTTTGAGCTCTTTAGCTAAAGCATGGGTCGCCTCTCTAATCTCTTCCAGCATCGCCTTTGACAGAGAAAAAGTGGGGATAGAACAAGCTGAATCACCGGAGTGGATCCCAGCCTCCTCAATATGCTCCATTATGCCGCAAATTACCGAGGCTTTGCCGTCAGAGACACAATCAACATCCACCTCAATCGCTTCTTCCAGAAATTTATCAACCAAGATTGGTCGCTCGGGGGAAGCTATAACCGCATGGCGCATATATTCTTCAAGGTCAGACTCGTCATACACAATCTTCATCGCCCGGCCGCCTAAAACATAAGAGGGACGCACCACCACAGGATAAGTAATCCTCTGGGCAATCTCTTTGGCCTCCTCAAAAGAGACAGCAGTATCATTATCAGGCTGGGTAAGGTTTAACTTTTTGAGCAGCTTTTGGAAAAGTTTTCTGTCCTCGGCCCGGTCAATCTGCTCTGGAGAGGTACCGATAATCTTAACCCCAGCTTTTTCCAGGCCCAAAGCAATATTAAGCGGGGTCTGGCCGCCAAATTGGACAATCACCCCATCTGGATTTTCCTTATCAACAATATTTAAGACATCTTCAACTGTGACCGGCTCAAAATATAAGCGGTCAGAGGTATCATAGTCAGTTGAAACTGTTTCAGGATTAGAATTGACCATAATCGCCTCATACCCTTCTTCTTTTAAGGCAAAAGCAGCATGACAACAGCAGTAATCAAACTCAATCCCCTGCCCAATCCGATTCGGCCCGCCCCCTAAGATCATCACTTTCTTTTTATCGGAAGAGCGGACTTCACACTCGGTCTCATAAGTCGAATAATAATACGGGGTATAGGCTTCAAACTCTGCAGCACAGGTATCAACCAGCTTGTAAACCGCAGCCACCCCTAAATCTTTGCGGACCTGCCTGATCTCTTCTTCTGTTTTACCGGTCTGGACAGCGATCTGCCGGTCAGAAAAGCCAAACTGCTTAGCTCGATAAATTTTATCCGCAGATTTGAGAAAATTTTCTTTTTTAAGCTCTTTCTCCTCCTCAACAATTTGCCGCATATTCTCCAAAAACCACTTATCAATCTTGGTAATAGCATAAAGTTCATCAATCGACATCCCGGCATCAAGCGCATAGCGGATATAAAAAGCCCGTTTAGAATTAGGGATACTCAAGCGGGTGTGAAGAAGCTTTGGATCATATTGGTCTTTGCCGTCACCGCCAAAGCCGGCCCGGCCAATCTCAAGTGACCTTAACCCTTTTTGCCAGGCCTCTTTAAAAGTGCGGCCAATCGCCATGGTTTCGCCAACAGACTTCATCGAGGTCCCAATCTTTTTCTCGGCATCAGGAAATTTTTCAAAAGTAAACCGCGGAATTTTCACTACACAATAGTCAATCGTCGGCTCAAAAGAGGCAGGAGTCTCCTTCGTAATATCATTGGAAATTTCATCAAGGGTGTAGCCAACCGACAGCTTGGCAGCAAATTTTGCAATCGGAAAACCAGTTGCTTTTGAGGCAAGTGCTGATGAGCGGGAAACGCGCGGGTTCATCTCAATAATAACCATCCGGCCGGTATCAGGGTTAACAGCAAACTGGACATTGGAGCCACCGGTCTCAACCCCAATCTCTCGGATGCAGGCAATTGACTGGTCGCGCATCTTTTGGTACTCGCGGTCAGTTAAAGTCTGCGCTGGCGCAACGGTGATTGAATCACCAGTGTGGATCCCCATGGGATCAACGTTTTCAATCGAGCAGATGATGACAACATTATCTTTCTTGTCACGCATCACCTCAAACTCAAACTCTTTCCAGCCGGTTAAGTCCTCTTCAATTAAAACCTCGGTAGTTGGCGAAAGATCCAGGCCGTTTTTAACTACAGCTTCAAACTCTTCTCGATTATAAGCCACACCAGAACCTGTCCCACCGAGAGTAAAGCTGGGACGGATAATGACCGGCAAGCCGATCTCTTCTAAAACTCGCCAGGCATCTTCCAGGCTTTTGGCAAAGTTTGACCGCGGCAAATCAAGACCAGCCTTGATCATTGCTTCTTTAAAAAGCTCCCTCTCTTCAGCTTTCTTAATCGATTCAATATTAGCGCCAATCACCTCAACTCCAAATTTCTTAAGGACCCCCATCTCAGCCACTGCCACTGCCACGTTAAGAGCGGTTTGGCCGCCTAAAGTTGGGAGCAAGGCATCGGGCCGTTCTTTTTCAATAATCTTAGCCACTATCTCCGGTGTGACCGGCTCAATATAAGTGCGGTTGGCCATCTCAGGGTCAGTCATAATTGTGGCTGGGTTAGAGTTAACCAAAATAACTTCGTAGCCCTCTTCACGCAAAGCCTTACAAGCTTGTGAGCCAGAGTAATCAAACTCACACGCCTGGCCAATTATAATCGGCCCCGCGCCTATGATTAATATTTTCTTGATATCAGTTCGTTTTGGCATCTTGCTCCATCATCTCCACAAAGCGCTCAAACAAATAACTTGCATCATGCGGACCAGGTGATGCCTCGGGATGGTACTGGACAGAAAAGATCGGCAGTTTTTTATGCCGCATCCCCTCGGCTGTCTTATCATTCAAATTTATATGAGTCAGTTCAACAACATTGCCGGGAATTGACTCAATATCAACGGCAAAACAGTGATTTTGCGCCGTGATCTCAACTTTCTTCGTCTTTAAATCCATCACCGGCTGGTTGCCGCCATGATGACCAAACTTTAGTTTGTAAGTTTTGCCGCCCAGCGCTAGACCAATTAATTGGTTCCCTAAACAAATGCCAAAGATTGGTTTCTTGCCAAGCAGTTGTTTAATATTTTCAATCGCATAAGTTACAGCAGCCGGGTCAGCCGGGCCGTTGGAAAGGAAAATTCCGTCCGGTTTCATAGCTAAAACCTCATCAGCTGAAGTTTTAGCAGGAACAACAGTTACCTTACAGCCAAGGGCTTGCAGATTCCGTAAAATATTAAATTTAATACCAAAATCGTAGGCAACAATGTGAAATTTATAATTTGTTGTTTTGGTATTGTTTGTAATTTGTGATTTGTCATTTGTAATTTCTGCATATTTAGATTCATTCCACACATACGCTTTTTTACAAGTAACTTCCTTAACCAGATCAACCCCTTCAACACCAAGACATTCTTTAGCTTTCTTGGTCAGGCTTTCCACATTAAAATCAACAGTTGAGATAACCCCTTTAAGCGAACCGTGAATACGCAGACGCCTGGTCAGCATCCTGGTATCAATCCCTTCAATCCCAATAATATTATGCTTTTTTAAATAGTCACCAAGGGTTGAATTGGAGCGGAAATTTGAGGCGATTTTTGAGTTTTCTCGCACAATAAAAGCCTCAACATGCGGCATTTTGGACTCAATATCTTCTTCATTAACCCCGTAATTGCCAATTAACGGGTAAGTCATGGTAACGATCTGGCCTTTATATGAGGGATCAGTTAAAATTTCCTGATAACCAGTGAGAGAGGTATTGAAAACTACTTCGCCGCTCTTTTCGCCTTCTGCACCAAAAGAGTATCCGCGAAAAACCGTGCCGTCTTCAAGAACTAAAATTGCTTTCTTCATGTGGGATTACCTTGTTAATTATAACGGATAACAAAGAGTGAGGCAACCTAACAAACTTTTTTTGAGATTCTTGGCGTCTTTGAGTCTTTGAGGTAATAAGATCCCTGGAATGTACCTCTAAGGCGCTAAGGCTCAAAGTTACTCAAAAAATTATTTTATGCTTGACAAATTGGAACCTAAGTATACAATTGTATACCACCATGAACACAGAAGAAAAACTTGAGCTACTAGGAACAGCAGCCAAGTATGATATTTGTGCCTCAACAGCAATGCCAAAACCAAGGAAGGCCAAGGATCGTAACTACATTGGCTCCAACGCCCCAGGCGGTATCTGCCACAGCTACACCCCTGATGGCCGCTGCGTCTCACTGCTTAAAGTCTTGATGACCAATGCCTGCACAAATAATTGCCAATACTGCATTAATCGTTGTTCAAACGATACCAAGCGAGCCGGATTTACCCCTGAAGAACTCGCTCATTTATTTATCGAACTTTATCGCCGCAATTATGTAGAAGGACTCTTCTTAAGTTCTGCAGTTAGAAAGAATGCGGCTCATACAACAGAGCAGATGCTGAAGACATTGCAAATTTTAAGGTTTCAATATCACTACACCGGCTATATCCATTTAAAAGCTCTCCCCCACACACCGGCACATATGATTGAGCTTGGAGCAGACTTAGCAGACCGGATGTCTGTTAACCTTGAAAGCCCCACCCCTGACCGCTTAAAAAAGATTGCAGCTGAAAAAGACTTTATGCTTGACTTGATCCAACCGATTGCTGCTATCCAAAAGCAGGTGCAAAAGGGAAAGCTTCAATCAGGCCAAACCACCCAATTTGTTGTTGGCGCGGCTGGCGAGACTGATGCGGAACTTTTGCGCACAACTTCTTGGCTCTACAAAAAGAAAGAACTCAAACGCGTCTACTTTAGCGCCTTTGTCCCCCTAGCCATTCCTACCGGCAGGCAGGCCCCCCAGCTACCTAGCCACCCAGCTACCGTCCCATTATTAAGAGAACACAGATTATATCAGGCAGACTGGCTAATGCGCTTTTATGAATTTGAGGTTAATGAACTAGTTTTGCAAAATGACCAGAATTTACGTTTAGACGTTGATCCGAAAATGAGCTTTGCGCTAAAAAATCGAGAAGGTTTTCCAGTTGAGGTCAACACAGCTTCCTTTAAGATGCTGCTAAAAATCCCGGGGGTTGGTCCTCTCTCGGCCAGAAGGATTTGGCGGGCAAGAAAAGAGCATCGGTTTACGGATATTAATGAGCTGAAAAATATGGGGGTAGTTGTTAAAAGGGCCAAGCCTTTTCTTTTAGTTAACGGCAAGAAGCAAGGGAACATTTCAGAGATCATGACAGCTAAGCAATTGGAGTTATTTGAGGATCAAACGTCCCAGCTGGCATATATGCAAGCCCCTAAGCTCCTGACTTAGTGGCCCTTAGTGCTCTTAGTGCCTTAGTGGTAAATTCACCACCAAGACACGAAGGACACAAAGATCACAAAGATGGAACAAGAAAAATTATTTAGAATTCCAGAACCCGAAATAAAATTAGTAGAGATTGAAGGCTTTGCCGATCCCAAGGGACAGGCTTTATTCAAACGCCGGGTAATGATGGCATTACTGCATAAGAACAAAGACCGGTTTCGAGTAATCGACGCGGCCATTGACCAGGCTAAACAAAAAGGCTTAAGCTATGTGCTTTGCAAAGTCTCATCTGAAGCCAAGAAGTTTTTAGATTACTCCCGCCAAGTCAGTTCTGAATACCACAAGGCTGTTTCATTTATCAGGTTAAAACCAATCGACCAGCACCAAGTTTTAATGGGCGAATTTGAAATAAGGCACCAAACTGCGGAGCTCATCATGCAGCACTTTATGCGCCGTTTCCCCACTTACGCGATTATGATTATCCTTGGCGAACAAGTTTATATTGGCAAAAACAAAGAAATATATCAGCGAAAAATTGAGAAGCGAAAAATTGCTTTACCAACAGTGGTTGACAAATACGAAAAATACTGGCTAACCTTTTACAAAACCCAATTTATTCCAGAACGAAAAAATCTGCGCTACTTAAAGCAGATGATCCCGAAAAAGTACTGGCGCTGGGTTACGGAGCTTGGCGAATTTGGGCTGATATGATAATATTATCTCTATAATGACAAGAACAATCAAAATATTTGACACCACCCTGCGCGATGGCGAGCAGTGCCCGGGGGCATCGCTTAATCCGGAAGAAAAGCTGGAAATTGCGCGGCAGCTGGCTAAGCTAAATGTTGATGTTATTGAAGCCGGCTTTGCCATTGCCTCACAAGGTGATTTTGACGCGATTAAAAGTATCGCGCAAACTGTTAAGGGCCCGCAGATTTGTTCGCTGGCTCGAGCTAAGAAAGAAGACATCGACCGGGCGTGGGAAGCAGTCAAATATTGTGAGCGGCCACGCATTCACGTCTTCCTGGCCACCTCTCCTATCCATATGGAGAAGAAACTTAACATGTCACCGGACAAAGTCCTTAAAACTGCCGTCGAGATGGTCAAATATGCCAGGTCGCTGTGCCCTGATGTGGAATTTTCGCCGGAAGACGCTGGCCGGTCAGAAAAAGACTTTCTTTATAAAGTTGTCGCTGGAGTAATTGAGGCTGGAGCAAAAACAGTTAACATCCCGGATACAGTCGGCTACACCACCCCTTGGGAGTTTGGTAAGCTAATTGAAGATGTCATTAAAAACGTTCCGCAAATCAAAGAGAAGAACGTCACTATTTCAGTCCACGTCCACAACGACCTTGGTCTGGCCGTGGCTAACTCACTGGCCGCAGTCATTGCCGGGGCCAACCAAGTGGAATGTACCATCAACGGCATTGGCGAGCGGGCTGGAAATGCTTCGCTGGAAGAGATCGTCATGACCATTAAGACTCGCAAAGATATTCTGGGCTGCGAAACCAAGATCAATACCAAAGAAATTTATAAGTCCAGCCGTCTAGTCTCTAACCTGACCGGCATGCTGGTTCAACCTAATAAAGCGATCGTTGGAGCGAATGCCTTTGCTCATGAAGCCGGAATCCATCAGCATGGGGTGATGAAGGCCAGGGAAACATATGAAATTATGCTGCCGCAAGATATTGGCTTGGTAGAATCAAAGATTGTCCTGGGTAAGCACTCTGGTCGCCATGCCTTGCTAAAAAAACTGGAAGATATGGGCTATAAGCTTGATAAAGACGGCCTGGAAAAAGCTTACCAACGTTTTCTAACCATTGCCGATAAAAAGAAAGATATCTCGGAAAGGGACCTGGAAATCATTGTGGCTGAAGAGGTTTATGTGGCACCGGAAGAGTTTCAGATCAAAAGCATCACTATAAAATCAGGGACAAAAACCAAGCCAGAAGCACTTGTTATTCTCAAACATAACGGAAAAAAGATAAAAAAAGTTGCTAAAGGGGCTGGCCCGGTTGACGCTGTTTATAAAGCAATTGAACAGCTAACGAAAGTGAAGGCCTCACTCGTTGACTACACTATCCAAGCCATTACCGGCGGCACCGATGCGCTGGGTGAGGTTATCGTCAGGATCAAAGAGAACGAAAAAATTTACGTTGGCCACGGGGCAGATACTGATATTATTATTGCTTCAGCAAAGGCTTATCTGGCAGCGATTAACCGCCTGCTTTTTGCTACTGGTCAACAGTAATACAGGTTAAGGTGCGGCTGACAAACCCAGAAGCTTGGATCCTTTTCACAATTGTTTCACCTAAATGCTTTAGGTCAGGAGCCTCAACAAAAGCAATCACATCATAAGGACCGGTCACTAGATCAACCCGCTTAGTCCCCTCAATCCCACGGATCACTTTAATAAGCTCTGATTCCTTACCTGGGACAGATTCAATCAATATATATGCTGTATTCATAACAAAAAGTCCCTTCGCGTAGGCAACCCTCTTAGGGTTGCAGTCAGCCCAAGAGGCTGACCTACGCGTTGAAAAGTATAGCAAAGCTAATTGAAAAAGGCAAAACCCAGTGTTATACTTTAATCATGTGGCAAAAACTTAGCGGCTATTTCTTACGTGGTTTGATTACCCTGCTCCCACTCCTGGTCACGATCTGGCTACTTTTCTTCATGTTTTCCTTCCTGGACAGCATCCTGGGCAATTTTATAACCTTGATAGTAGGACATTCACTACCTGGGCTGGGCTTTATTATTACGATCCTGCTCATCTTAATAGTAGGCTACTTTGCAACGTACATAATCGGCGCCCAGATGTTTAAAATTGGCGAAGAGATCCTTTGCCGCGTACCAATCGTTAAAAGCATTTACTCTGCAGTTAAACAAATTAATGATGTTTTGTTCCTGCAAAAGAACGCCGACGAATACCGGCGGGCTTGTATTTTTGAATATCCACGCAAAGGACTCTGGACAATCGGCTTTGTCACCTCTGACGCTGCCGTTGAAATTGAGGCCAAGGCTAAAGAAAAGATGATCAATGTCTTTGTCGCTAACACCCCCACTCCTGCCACCGGCTTTTTAGTCCTGGTTCCAGCTAGGGAAGTTATCTTACTAGACATGAAAATAGAGGATGCCTTTAAATACGTGGTCTCTGGAGGGGTCTTAAAACCTTCTGCCCTGCCGCCAGAAATGCCGCCTAAAAAAGAGACTTAAGATTAGGCTTAGGTTTTATGGGTAATATCCAGGTTTAATTTTTTCAATGATTGGTCTTCGCCTAAAAGGATTAAAACATCATCAGGCTGAACCACAGAGTCACCAGCCGGAATAATTAAACGCTCATCACCTCTTTGAATACCAAGCACAGTCACGTTATTCTTTTTGCGCAGCTCAAGCTCGGTTAAGCTCTTGTTTTCCCAACGTTTTGGCGCTGTCGCCCCGACAATGTGGATGTTTTCATCAAGCTCA
>Ga0210019_1004983_pt1 | contig 11251 bp, 10 predicted proteins | sample CryGeyCG2114_020_2_FD_183969 | JGI IMG/M metagenome (GOLD analysis project Ga0210019, IMG submission 183969) | Groundwater microbial communities from aquifer - Crystal Geyser CG11_big_fil_rev_8/21/14_0.20 (SPAdes) (version 2) | ecosystem: Environmental > Aquatic > Deep subsurface > Groundwater ...
TATGAAACAAATAGCAAACTTGCCAGTCCAATCTTTTTTGCTGCACCCATTTAACCTGGAATTTTCCTCAGATTCCACACGGATAGCCGGAGTCTCTGAAAGAGACATTCTGATATCGCAATTTCTGAGACTCTTTGACGGCTTTGAGGGCCCGTTCTATTTTGAGATGGTGCGAGACTATGAGGATCTGTTATTTTACAAGACTGTGAGAAACTGTATCTTTGACAAAGTAATACTAAACACGGCAGACTCGCACCCCCAAACCGTGCTAAATCTTGCAGGAATACGATACGAAAAAACAGACACACGAAACTGGCAAATATTAGACGAGTATCCAAATTATGTCACCTTGCAAGACGGCATGTGTTGCAAAACATTTGCCCTGACAAGCCTGCTTGATGACCTGCGTCCCGGATGGCTCTATGACTTGTACCAATCATCAGATGCAGTAAAGGTGTACGTGCAGCCAGTACCTGAGGAAAAAACAAGGCCAGTAATTGCAAACCACAGAACAGCCCAGATGACCCTATCTAGTGCATCAAAAATGGATGCAACTGCAAACATTGGAATAATAAAAGAACTGGTGTTAAATAAAAGAACCGAAAAATTATTCTTTATAAAAATAATGATGTCCATTCTTGCAAAAAATCCTGACGAGTTAAAAAAAAGAGAGCAGGAATTTTTGCAAACTACAAAAAACACTCCGGGCATCCAGACTGCCAAACACGTCCAGGCAAAACTTTTGCAGGGAATTGTAGGACAGAAAATACTTGTATCTACAAGTGCATTTGCGGCACTGGTTCCATTTTCCACATCGGAGGTATATGAGGAAGGCGGCATACTGTTAGGTGAAAACATGATCACTGGAAATCCTGTCCGGTGGAACATCAACAACAGAATGAACAGAAACACGGTACTGGCTGCAACATCCGGCTCTGGAAAGACAACGCTTGCAATGATGATAATTCAAAGTTTTGAAAAGATGTATCCTCAGAGTTTCATATTCGGAGTTGATCCTGAAAACGAGTATGTGGCACTGGGTCAGAACATGGGTTTTACATACATTGACTATTCCTTTGGAAAAAAGATGGGGCTGGATCTGTTTAAAATGGTGCCAGACACATTTGCAGCATCTGAGACATTGTGCAACGCACTAAACATTGACGATGCAAGCAGACTGCACGCAAACAAGGCAGCAGCTGTTCTTGCAAAAATGGAGATATCTCAGAGAAGTTTTAAAAAATTCTACCAGATACTACAAGACCTGCAGCCGCCCTCTTTTGATGGGCCTGGATATTCTAAATATTTTGACATGCTGCAATATTTTGAAATGCTGAGCAGTCCTCCATACTCTGATTTCTTTGAGGGACAGCCGCCGTCATCAAATAAGATAATACTCTCGCTAAAAAACATCGGCAGTGCCGGAGGCATGGTGCACAGGCTAATCACACAGATAGCACTGTCTTACGCGATGGGAAAAGCCCTGCTAATGCCAAAGATAATCCCAAAGATGATAATGCTTGACGAAGTGTGGATGCTGCTCCAACACCAATCGCTTGGAAACTATATACAAAACCTGTCAAGGCGTGGCAGAAAATACAACATCAATCTGATGATGGCTACTCAAAACATTGAAGACATGACAGGAAATGTCGCTGCCAAAAATGTGCTTGTAAACAGCGACACTGTAATATTTCTGCGACAAAGCGAAGCTACGGTATCGGCATTAAAAGAACATTTCGTACTGTCTGATTTTGCAGTCTCTTTTTTGATGAAACTTGCAATAGGACAGGCACTGATAAAATACGGCAATCATATGGTGCCAGTAAACATTTTGCCTGACAAAGAGCAGCTTGAATTATTTCGCCCCAGATGAATCCTGCAGATTACTCGCTAATTGGATACCTTGATGATGAGAAGGTAATTGCAATGCAAAACACCACGCGCCAAAACATGCTGGTTTTAGGCGAGATAGGTTCTGGAAAATCAAGCATACTCCGATTACTGATAATGCAGGATATCAAAAACAAAAGAGGATTCCTGCTTGCCGAAAACCACTCAGAGCTCTCATGCGAGATACTCTCGATGATTCCGCCTGACCAGTATGACAAGCTAGTCTATGTCAATCTTGGCTCCATTAGAAAGTACGAAAAAACTCTCAGATTCAATCCTCTTGAGATAAAAGATCCGCATGATGCCGGAATGATTGCATTAAATTTTACCGAATCACTTGCCGCCGCATTTGCAGATTCATGGGGTGCACGAGTTGAGACCTGTGCAAGAAATGGCGCACTGTCAGTCATTGGGACACAGTCAAACACTTTGGGGACGATGCTCAAACTTTTGACAGACAAGGAATTCAGGCAGTCATTTGTTCCGCAAATAACAAACAGGCAGGCAAAGGATTTTTTTGTAAATGTGTACGATAACCAGTATCCAAAAGAGGCAGGTGGCGTGATCTTTAACAAGCTAAACAAAATGCTGACAATTCCCGAGATGGATGCAATGTTTAACACTGAAAAGTCGTCAGTCACATTTGAAAAAATAATAAATGATGCAATGTATGTGGTTTTGGATTTCGGAGGACTGCCAAATGACATGGTGATGTTTTTGGGAAATATATTTTTGCATCTTTTTTACACCCAGTACAAAAAAAGGGCAAAAAACAGTGACGGCAAATACGACACGTTTAATCTTTATCTTGACGAGGTACAAATGTTTTCAGCCACGATGATTCGCGAGCTATTAAACACCGTGAGAAAGTACGGCATCAAAGCCACAATTGCCACCCAGTCTGCATCGGCACTAGATGGGGACCTTGCAGATGAGATAATGACTCTGTGCAGATCAGTCGCGTGTTTTAGATGCGATGCAGTCACTGCTGCACATTTAAAATCAGTCCTGCCAATAAAGCCTGAGCAGCAGCAACAATTATCATTTCACCATTTCTCTTTTTACAGCGCAGGGGACAAACCAGTTAGGGCCGTTGCAAAGACACGCCATGTGCAAGTTATTGACAGGTCAGAGACTGCAGCGCAGGCAAGTGTGAATAATCTTGGCATCTATGTATCCCTTGACAAATACTATACGCAAAAAGGAGGCGATGCAGACGTGATACTCACACCGCTTGAATTTGGAATACTGAATCTTTTGAGGGTACAAAACAGGGACATGACAAAGCAAGAGATCACATCCTACATTGAAAAAAGATATGCAGCTCATCCCAGGATGATCTCTTCTGCTTTACAGGATACTCTGATTGCAGCAAACGCTTTTGTTGCAAAAAAAGACACAATCTCTGATGACGGCGATGATACATTTGAGTCAAGATATGTCATAACCAAGACTGCCATTGACCGGATTTTCTCAAAGGCAGCAGCAGGTCGGCGTGCAGGCGGGGATTTGCACCTGTCTACCATCTTTATGGTGATGGACGTGCAGACAAACATGGGAAATTACTGCGTGCCTGATCTTGGAAAAAATTCCGTGCAAAAAGCAGATCTTTTGATACACTCGCCCCAGAAAATTTCAGATGCATATCAGAACACACGATATCATCCGTCTGAATGGTCAGAGAATGTCATTGCCGTAGAAGTGGAAACAGAGCCGGGCAAACACTGGGAGCAGGCATACAAAAACTGGGAAAAATCTGCAAAAAAAGGACACAACGTGTGGTTTATCGTGTATGATAAATCAATCAAAGACGGAATCATTGCAGAACTGGAAAGACACGGTGTGGCAAAAAACAATTACTCTATACAAATAATTGACAAAGCCTGTCTGACTAATAATTCTGCACAAATCAAAAGATATTCAGAGATTGAATCAATAATAATAAAGACACTAATTGACTACAAAGGTGTCACTACACAGAAAAACATTATCGAGGAATTGTGGCGCTTTGAGCAGCAAGAAGTACTTGGCGGACTGGAGCATTTGCAAAAAACACACAACATTTACAGGACAAACCCTGATGCAACCTCTGCAAACACAACATGGTCCATTCTAAAGCAGGATGGAGAAGAAACAAAGTTGCAAGTCCCGCAAATGACTGACATGCCGCATACGCTGCTACCAGTTGTGGTATTGCCAGAAACAAATTCAGAGACTGCATCTGCCACAAAGATACAGAAAAAAAATAATTATGCCGACTTGACAGAGCAGGCGCTTTTTTATATTTGGCAAGAGTGCGACATTTACCAGAAAGAAGAGATCAAAACAGAATTGCAGAGAAGAGGTTACATGATAAAGTCAAGACTGGGAAATTTCTTCCTCTCCAAGATACCCTCATTGTAAACTCGCATAATACAGAATTGATTCCTATGTGGAAACTGATTTAAGAGATTCTATGCTTGGTTGAAAAATGGATTTCATAGAACTAGAATCAGATATGATAGAAATGCAGAAAATTATTTGGGATTGATTCACACTGCATCATTTCTGATGTATTGCAGGGTTTTAGGATGAGTTGACTGTAACTCTTGGACTCGTATTGACGCAGTGCAAGCAAGATGAGGTGCTGCCATACCGTGTACACATGGTTGGAACGCTTGTGAAGGTATGGCGGTATCCTTGCTCTTTTGATTATCTGCATCATGGAACGAACCATCCTGATGTATCTTGATTTCATGAAATGATGAAATAGGGACATCAAATGGATCTGATGATATCATGTGATCTACAATATGGTCAAAAATCGATGGTTTCTACAGAGCCATGTTCTTCTTATGTTTGGAAAATAGTATCAATCCTGATTGGAGATTTTCTTATAATAATATGTTTTGTAGTGTTGGTTAATGATGAAAAATAACTTCAAAACAATTATGTTTGCAATGTTGGCAACAACATTACTTGTCCCATTTGGCGGCATGACTAATGCTCTTGCAGACAACGCAGATATAATTTCTGAACAAATTGTTTCTGAAAGCAAAAAACAACCAAAAATGTTGACCCCGACAGAGAGAGATACCATCATACCAAAATTCCTTGAGTTGGAGAAAAGGCATTATGATCTCACATCCAAAGACAATCTATCCTCTTCTGAACTTGTAACAAAACAGAATCTTGAAGATGAAATGACCGTGATTCTTGAACGAATGCATGAACACAAACAAGCATCCTTGATTGCAACACACATCCCAGAAAAACAAAAATTACAAATGGAATATGTAGTTCAAGAGATAATTGATAGTTCTATTCCTTGGACTATGGTAGGTGTTGATGTAAATACAAAATCCGTCAGAGTAGAAATCAAATCTGACGCAGAGTCATTAGATTCCTACAAGACCCAGATTCAAGAGTTTGCTTCTTTTGATGTCCCAATTACCGTTCTATCAGGTGATTACATCAAAGATACCACATGTACTGCTCAAACAGGAGTTGTATGTGATCCAGTTGTAGCAGGTATTGAGGCAGAATGGGGCAATCTGTTGTGTACGCTGGCATTGGAAGTCAAAGACGGCTGGTGGTCTTGGGCAGATCCTGGATGGTTGACTGCTGGACACTGCTTCCCACTTGGATCAGTAGGAGTTGATCAACCCGCCGGAAATAACGATATTGGTGATGTCGCCAAGCAAGACTTTGTACATAATGGTGATTGTGATTGTGAATGGATTGAAAAAACCACCACCAGATCATCGGGTTCAAAAGTTTGGTTATCGTCCAATACGTATAGGGATATCACAAGCAAAGGAGATGCTTCTGTTAACGATGTTGTTTTGGTATCTTGGGCTACAACAAGTGGAACTGATACAGGAACAGTGGTTTTGACAGAACAAACTGTGCAGAATCAAGACGGAGTGATCACGACTGGAATGACTATCGTAAACGGTATGAATTCTCAAAATGGTGATAGCGGAGCTCCGATAATTCAGTCTACAGGAACACAATTCCACGGTATCCTAAAAGGCGATGCAGGAACGGATCCTAATACTGGTGAACCCCGAATAGCATTCAGTCCTTGGTCAAACATTCAGCCAAGTCTGAGTGTTTACTAACACCTTTTTTTATTTTTTTGAATACCATATCAAAAACAGACCTGCACATACTACAATAATAGTAAAAACAATCTGATATATTGATGAAACAGGCTCCATTATAATTTGAGTTTGATCAACTATTGTTGAATCTGGAATGTTACTACTATGGTCTTCTACTTTTATGATTTCTGTTACTTGTGTTTTTTGGGTGCCTACCCATGTTGAAATTGCTGCAATGCCAACTGCAGTGAATTTTATTCCTTCTCTGAATACTTTTTTCAAAAACCCGTTATCTCGGACTTCTTCTTTGTGGCTTGGAAGTAGGAAAATGCCTGAATTTATTTTATAGAACTTGTGCATCTTGCCTTTTTTAACTATCTGTTTTTCTGTTATGGACACTAGTCTGATATTTTCCATTTTTTTGAGATGGTATGCTATGAGGTTGAACTTAATCCCAAGTCTACTTGAAATCTCGTTTGCATACATTTCTTTTTCGATTAACAGTTTGATGATGTCTCTACTGGATTTGCTACTCAGTAATTCTCCAAGCATCTGTAGTTTCTCATCTTCAGACGAAAACACTTTGATTTTGTGAAAATCTTCATCATAGTCTATGTCTTTTTCCACTGATTGCTAGCAAATTCCTAACTTAATAAAATTATTGGTGATTATCAATTATTTACCACCAACACATAATCTATCAATGATGGAAATATTATCCAATCTTTGTTGTTGTATCTCAGGATGTATTTGTGCAGATACACAAAGTTGTACAGTTTGATCATAAAATCACGCGTAAAATATACTGTTATCTACACATACATGTATTTCGTTATTCATATTCTTCTGCATAACAAGAACTTATAGAATTAATGCATGATGTTTCATCATCAATAGTTGGTGGTAATAGGTTTACAATCACCAAATTATTTGATAATTTGTTCTGCCTGAATAATGCATTTTATGACATGATGCCAATTCAACTTGTTTTGGAGATTTTTAATGCTGAAATTAAATAATTGTATTCCATATTGGTTAGAATTATAGTACAATCTATTTGATTCGAACTAGTCTTTTTTGGTCTTTTCTCTTTTGCAGTATTTCTTTAGCAGTCTGATCTCTTTTTGCATGTCTTCTAGTTCCTGTCTTGTGACTCCAAGCTCGGAATTTTCCTTTCGCAGTGTCTTGTTTTCTGCCTTTACTCTCTCTTCAGACGATATGGTAAGAGCTGGAACAGCTTCGATGTACTCTTCTACCAATTCCTTCCACTGTGTCTTGAAATAATTCTTGTCGAGTTTAATCAGACCAGTATGGCTTAGCATCATCTCTTTTTTGATCAGTGCTGCAAGAGGAGAATCTTTGGATAATACCTCCTTGTTTATCTTGTTAAAGTATCTCCTAAACCCATTCATTATTGGAACCTCATAGTTTCGCTTTCCATCTTTTAATGATTCTCTGATCTTTGCCTTTTTGACAATCTCGCTTGCCCTCTCAGAAAAGTAAGCATCAAGGATTGATGCAATATTTTTTTATTGCCATCTGCGAGTCTTTGCTTGCGCTGCCTTTCTCTTTGAATTTTATTGCCATCAAGATAATTTTCTAGCGTTCCGCAGAGAAATTCTTTTAGTCGTTTTTCGTATGTTGCTCTGGTTGCCTTTGATCTTATTCCATTTCTAAACAGAGTCAGCGCATACTCTGTAGTTTGCATGACATCTTTTTTGTTTAATCTGATTGCCAATGAAATAGTAAAGAAGAGTGTCCTAGTTAAATGTCAAAAATAAAGCGGGTCTAGTGGGATTCGGACTGTACGGAATCATTATGATTCGCACCTTTTTTCAAAAATTACAATATTCTCTGTTGGTTTATATCTCATTTCCACACATCACCATACATGAGCAAGCGTGTTACAATAATGATTGACGATGACATAGACAAAAAACTGCGATTACGTCAAGCAAAAACCATACAGCAAACACAAACTTCAGTAAGTTACTCAAAAATACTAAATGAGATATTACGTAAGGCTCTGAAATAACACCTGGACTGCATTTTAGGTGTACAAAGTGATAACAAGTGAGTTAGAACTTGTGAAAAAATTATTCGAGAATTTTTTATGACCTATTCTCATTGGAAAATCTAAACTGAATAAGAGAATTTTTGTTATTCAAACCAGACTTTGCAGGTGTTAAATTGTTTTTCAATCGCAGTTGCTAATGTCAGATAGGGTTTCATTACCTCATTCATTTTATTTTGCCATTCAACAATAGGCTTGGTCATTTTTTTGAAGTTCAATCATTGTGTTTCAAATACTTTAAAATGGATCAGTAGCTGTAGTCAAAAATCCTTCTCACCAAAGATGTCAAACAGACTCATGTCATACATTGCTTAGGATAAAATTAAACATATTGAGAGATGGTTCTGTCAAATCTACGGTTGATTACTCGTAAATTCTATTTATGATCAATTGATAACTTTATGGCATCCTCTTGCCATTCCATGGATAAATTAATCCTAGATCTCAGAATCGCATTTTTGACTTTATATCCAATTTTTTATTAAATGGTTAATGCTTGCAAAAAAGAACGAACAAGACCTAACTGAAGCAATACGCGGACCAGTCGGAGTATTTGCCCTTGCGATAATTGTAATTGCAGCAGCTATTGCAGTCGCAGAAAATTTTGCACCTGGCACCGTAGATGCGCCGGACACAAAACCAATTTTTGGCAGTTTTTTTACAGACTTTATTGGCGAGGTGATCTTTTACATCCGATGGGCCGCATACATTGCAATCATTGCAGGTGGCATAATGATCGGCGTCACGCTAAGGGTATCAAAGTGATGGCCCGTCCAAATTTTTTCTCAGTTGGAATAATCTCGATTTTTTCCACGCTACTTGGAATCATCATAAACGCGCTTTTAAATGACTTTGGTGCTTTGCCTGCCATTGCGTTTTATGTCGTCTTATTTTTAGCCGATTATCATTCCACCATCAAAATCAAAGATTACAACTCAAAAGAGACAAACCCCCTGTTTGCCATACTCCAAAGAAGATTCAGCCCCCAGCAGTCGTTTTTTGTAATATTTCTTGTAGGGATACTCATCAACATTACATCATTTCTGGCAATAGGTGACACAGTAATGTCGTATGTAATTGGAACAGGCCATGTTTGCATGGCGATAACTAATCATTCAATCTCAAAATACAAGGAGGAAAAATGTACATAATCACAACAAATGTCGTAGTCAGTGCAAAGATCTCAGGATTTGATCAAAACAAAATCCTCAAAAATATGTTTCTTGCAGAATTCCGACCAAATGATTTTCCTGGCATATGCGTCCCACTAGGCAAAAATGCCCAGATATCTCTTTTTGATTCTGGCAAAATAACATCAAAGGGTGCCTCATACGTAGACTGGGCCATAGAATCAATTGATATCTTCATAAAACAGCTAAGAAAATTGGGAATGGACATAATCATAGTATCAAAACCGGTGACATCTGTGATTGTCTTTAAAATTTTGCTTGACGGAAAAATAGACATTGCAAAAATCAAAACACTCCCGGAATTCAAAAAAATGATACGCGGGTTTAATTCGGCACACCTGCAGTTCCCAAATGCAAGTCTTCAGGTGTTTGCAGATAAAATCACTGCAAGCTCAAAGACAATTGACGAGATAATCCCCATAGCAAAGATGCTGGAAAAATACGTGACTCCAAAAATATGATCCTCACACAAGAATACCTCAAGATATTCCTATTTACCGGAATAGTTGCTACAATTGCATCTACTATCTTTCTTTCCAGCCAGCAGGTCACAAATATGGATTTTAGTGCCGGAGTATCTGCCGTAATAGTTGACAGTTACGTCATAATACAATACACCATTTACAATACGGGGGACACTGATATTATATCTGTCACAGCAGACATGCAAGGCACAAACATGGCAAGCCCCGTATCATTTCCACTCTATCCAAGAACTGATACAGGCTACATATTCTCATCAATCAAAGCAATCGACCTGGGCGTAGTGCCAGGTGATGATGCAATAATTACGTTTGTGGCAACAGACTCGCAAGGAATGCAAAAGCCGCTGGTAAAAGTTGTAACCATACAGTGATGGTTCAGGTTATCTCGAATTTGTGGGTCTTGAGAACCAGACAGAACATTCACAAAAGATCCGAATCATCAGTTGTATTTGTTACGGTGATCTTTTTGTCCAGCCCTAGCATCTCATATACGTCAATTCCAAATTCCTGCAATATCATGTCTTTGTGTTCTGTGATAAACTGCATGTCTTGCAATATCTGAAGAATCTTTGATCTTGCATGAAATTTTGCATTCCATAGTTGCTGGCCTGACATGGAGTTGGGTGTGACAATCGTCCTTTTCTCCCTGTCTGTCAGATACATTTTTCTGCCCTTTTTAACATCCCAAGCGCATTTGAAAATACTGGATTCTCTGCAATGATGGCATCCTTGATTATGCCGTTTTTTATCTCCGATACAAGTCTTGGCACCAATGCGCCGCCACCTGCAAAAACAATCTTCAAATGCGGATAGTCAATTACGACTTTTTCAAGTGAGTCAGATATGTTGGCAGCCAGTATCTTTCTGCTATTTGCAAGTTCCGGGGTATTTTTTAAAAATATCTCATTATCCACATACTGGGTCTTTGAGCTGCATATCGCATTTGTGATATCGCCGACACCGTGCATTAATGTCTGTCCATATGCAATCTTTCCGTGCGATACTGCCATTATCTCAGTGGTGCCGTGACCAATGTGGCAAACGATGCCGTCTTGCAATGCCATGTGGTCAAGTGTGGCTTTTGCCTGAAACATTACGCCAAAGAACCTGGGTCCAAATGATTCAATGACTGCTTCTTTAATTTTTCCCACATGTTCTTTTGCATTGTATGGAATGCCTGCCATAATTACAAGATCAGAGTAATGGACTGAGAGGGCATCTTTGGAGTTTATTATATGATCAAGTGCATGTCGTATCAAATCTAAATAATCATCCATTGATGTTGGGGCGCCCCTATACACCGGCGTTCTTATTGCCATTGATTTTACATGCTCTGCTTTTAGGGCATCATTGCCTACAAGTACAATCTCTTTTGCCTCAATGTCGATACTTTTCCCTCTTGCAATTATGGAAGGAAATGAAAATGTGCCGGAGGCTGTTGCAACTTTGACTGAACCCGTCCCTATATCCAGTCCGATTAAATTTTTATTCATAATGTGTACAATAATTTTTCAATTTAAAGCC
>Ga0210019_1004985_pt1 | contig 11250 bp, 8 predicted proteins | sample CryGeyCG2114_020_2_FD_183969 | JGI IMG/M metagenome (GOLD analysis project Ga0210019, IMG submission 183969) | Groundwater microbial communities from aquifer - Crystal Geyser CG11_big_fil_rev_8/21/14_0.20 (SPAdes) (version 2) | ecosystem: Environmental > Aquatic > Deep subsurface > Groundwater ...
GAGGTGCACGTCGCGCTGACCGGCATTTCCGGGTTGGAGCTGATCGAGTACCATAAGCCGGATGTGGTGCTGGTCGATCTCAAGCTGCCCGGCATGGACGGCGACCAGATCCTGCAGCAAATCCGCAAACACCACCCCGAGATCAAAGTCATCGTGATTACCGCCTATAACGATGGGGGCAAGACCCGGGACCGGCTCCTTGCGCTTGGGGCGTTCGCCCACTTCGATAAGCCGGTGTCCTCGCTGCGCGACTTGGCCGAGGCGGTCAAGCGCGCGCTCGCCCAGCCATCCACGAGCCAGCCGCAGCCATGACCACGGTCTTTTCCGACCCCCTGAATATGACGCGGCTGCGGATCAGCAAGGTCGTATTGTTTCTTGGCTTGTACGCGGTCGTCCTGATCGTGCCGACAACCCTCGTGCTCTTCGGCTCCGAATGGCTGCAGCGCAATTTTGCGGCGTTTTGGTGGTTCTTCCCGCTCATTCTCTTTGCCGTGCTGACGATCGCGGCCCCCATCCTATACCTGGGGATCCTGCGGCGGCTGGAAGGCCGCTTCATGAAAGACCAGCGCCGCTACCACAAGACGCTGATCACCGCTTCCAGCGGCATGACCCGCATCAAGGAGATCCAGCGGCTGTGCCGGCTGATCGTGCATATGGTCAACAAGACCGTCGGCCTGACGAATGCCAGCCTCTTTCTCTTTGAGCCCAAAGACCAGCGCTACGTGCTGAAGGCCACGCGCCACCGCTCTCACGCACAGACAGGCATGGCCATCGAGCAGACCGACCCGCTGGTCGAGCTGTTGCGAGCAGACAAAGATCTCCTGGTCGTCGAAGAACTGCAAGCGGAGATGGACGTGAAGCGCGCGGATGACCGGGCCAAGAAAGCCGCCTGGGTCGCCTCGTGGATGGGCAAGCAGGAAGCCAAGCTCATCTTGCCCAGCTTCTCGAATGACCAGCTGCTCGCCTTCCTGGTGCTGGGCGCGAAGCGCTCCGGGGAGCCCTACACGACGGACGACATCGCGCTCTTTTCCGGGTTGGCAAACCAGGCCGCGCTGGCCATCGAGAACGCCATGTTCTTCGAGGAGCTGCGCACGAACGAAGCCTACATGGTGCAGTCGGAAAAGCTCGCAAGCCTGGGCCAGCTGGCCTCCGGGATGGCGCATGAGATCCACAACCCGCTGACGATCATCTCAGGGGAAGCACAACTGTACCTCGAGCGCTTCAAGGGCCAGTCGGACGAGGCGGACCACGTGCTCAAGAGCATCATCGAGGAATGCCAGCGGGCGGCCGACATCACGCGCCGGATCCTGCGGTTCGCCAAACCAGCACCGTCCGAGCTGGTCGCGGTGGATCTGAAGCTGATCATGGAGGAGACGCTCACACTTGCCGGCTACCAAGTCCGGATGGAAAAAGTGGAGCGGAAGGTCGATATTTCCCCGGCGCTGCCGAAGGTGCGCGGCAACCATAACCAATTGCAGGAAGTGTTCCTGAACCTCGTGCTCAATGCCTGCCAGGCGATGGGCCAGGAGGGCGGCAAGTTGATGATCTCCGCGGTGCCCGAAGACAGCGGGGTCGTGCTGCGGGTGGCGGATACCGGGCCAGGGATCCCGCTGCACATCCAGCGCAAGGTCTTCGATCCGTTTTACACGACGAAGCCGACCGGGACAGGGTTGGGGTTGTTCGTCAGCCAACGGATCATCAAGGCGCATGGCGGCACCATCGAGCTGGCCTCCGAAGAGGGCAAGGGGACCTGTTTTACGATCCGCCTGCCAAACTGGCAGGAGACGGTGGGGGTCGCGGCCAACGGAGCGCCCGCCGCGTCCGAAGCGCCGCCGGTTGGTAACGGCCGGTCGCCGTAAGAGTTGCAAAGGCCTTTGTCTTTCGGGTATGGTTGAGGGTGGAGCGATATGGCTGTGAACAATGGTTAAACTTCTCGTAGCTGACGACGAGCAGAAAATCTGCCGGCTGTTGGAGTCGTTTTTTGTCGAGCGCGGCTTTAACGTGATGCTCGCGCATGACGGCAAAGAGGCGATTTCCTGCATCCGCAACGAACGTCCCCACCTGGTCTTCCTCGACTTGCACATGCCCGGACTCAACGGCCTCGATGTCCTCAAAGAGGCGCACCTGGTCGATGAGACGATCAAGATCATCATCATCACCGCGATCGAGGATGAAGAGACCATCCGCAAGGCCAAGTTGCTGGGCGCAACCGACTACGTCATCAAACCCTTCAGCCTGGAATATCTGAAAGAAGAGGTGCTGGCGAAAGTCAGCACCTCGTTGTATGAGGACCTGCGCACCTCAAACGAGAAGCTCAAACGATCACTGGACGATCTGCGCCAAGTCACGCGCGGGCTCGTGTCGGCATTCTCAATGGTCATCTCCAAAATCGACCCGCACTACACGCACGAGCACGTCTCCCGCAGCGTGGAGTATGCGGCCAAGATCATCGCCAAGCTGCGCCAGCGGGGCATGTTGTTCAATGGGATGTCGGATGAGGTCCTGTTGGCGGGCATCCTGCTGCACGATGTGGGTAAGATTTTCACCCCGAAGGAGATCCTCTTCAAGCCCGGGCCGCTGTCGGATGAGGAATGGAAGATCATGCGCCAGCATCCGGTGGATGGGGCCGAGATTTTAGAGCAGATCGCGGGCCTGAAGGAGATGGCGAAGATCGTGCGCTACCACCAGGAAGCCTACGACGGCTCCGGCTACCCGGATGGGCTCAAGGGCGAGGAGATCCCGATCGGCGCTCGAATCGCCACCGCGGTGGATGCCTTCGATGCCATGATCACCGACCGGCCCTACCGCAAGGGCATGGAGGTCGGGAAGGCGATTGAGGAGCTCAAGCGCAACAAAAGCACCCAGTTTGACCCGGAAGTCGTGGATGCGATCGTCGATCTCTTCGAGGAAGGGAACCTGAAGCCGGTCCACCTGCCGGATCCGGCCCATCCTAATGGCTCGGGTGACAAGCCCCAGGTCGCCAACCATCAGCCCGCGCCGGTTGAAAAGCCAAAGCACACCAGCGAATTCTAGCTAGTTCTGCAAGCAGCAGACGCACGAAAATAGGGGACGTTTCTCATTTTTGAAAATGAGAAACGTCCCCATTTTTCAGATACGTTAGAACAGGATACGAAGTTTGGCGGTCCCGCCGTAGAGTTCAGATCGCTGTCCGGCCAAGCGTGGCCTCAGTGGGCAGGAGCGTTCTTGGGGAACTTTAGTATCATCTTGCGGAGCGTCTTTCGAAGACGCTTTTCATCAGCGATGTCAAATGCCACATCCGCCGAGTTGTCGGCATGCCACAGGATATCCCCCGTATTGCCGTCTACAACCGCCAGTTGAACAGCTGTGACAGAGCCATATGGAACGATCACCACTCCGCCCAAAGTCGCCAGGCTGATTAACATGCTTTGAGCGAGGTCTTTCGTAAACTCGCCGCGGCTCTTTTTCATGCCGAGGCATTGGAGCAGGACCACCGCATCGCTCTGTGTTCGATCCGCAAGGAGGTTGACATCCGAACCGAGGCTATACGTGAACGGATGGAAACCTGGAAACCACCGCTTCGCGCGCTCCTCAAGCCGACTGTTGAGCAGGGTATGGAGGGTGGAGAGCTGCCGTTTCAGTTCCGCTTGCTCTTCACGGCTGTGCTCATCGCTGAAGGTGAACATCTTGGTTGCGTAGCCTTGGGCTGCCAGCGTTGCGTGCAGCTCTTCCATGGACGACTGTGCAATCGGGTACGTCAAATCATCAAGCAGTTGCCGGTCCCCTTTGAATGTCAGCTGATACGCTTCCACTTTCGGAGGCAGGATCGCAATCGTGCGAAGGTGGGCGCGTCTTTGAGGCAGGTCGGGATGCTTTGATACAACTCCGACCGTCGCACAGCCGGAACACGACACAAGCGCCAAGCCGATCAGCCAACCGGAACGAGGCGACACGTTCTTCATCGAGCCTCTCCCTGTGCAGCAGGCGGTTGTTGAAGGCGAGCAAGGGTGCTGGCAATAAAGCGGCGGTCAGGCGCTGATGGGTGCATTTCGAGATAACGGCGCAAATAGTTGACCGCCTCAGGCGAGTGTCCTTGCGCCTCATACAGCAACCCCAGACCACGGTAAGGATCGGCCAGGGTGGGATCGTTGGTCATGGCCTGCCGATACGCTGCGATTGCTTGAGCCTGCCAGGATGCGGCCCATGTATTATCCATGGGTCGATTCAACCCCTTCCAGGCTTTTTCGCTTAATTCGTCCCTCAGCTTCTTTGGGTGTTGGGCAATGAGACGATAGGTTTCACCAAGATAGTAATGGGCCTCAGCTTCTTGCGGGAAGTGCCGGAGGATTAGTTGCAGATCTTGAAGCGCATGATCGTACCGGTCCAGTTTAAGGTTGAGCACAGCGTTTGCCAGGCGCAAGGGTTTGGTCACCTTCAAGAACTCCAGCTCAACGGCAGAGGCCCGTAGCTCATCGGATCCACCGAGCAGGGTTTTGACGGCGCTCAGCCGGTGTTGATTGGAGGGATGGCTGCTAAAAAAGCTGATCTCAAGGCCTTGTTGATACCTGTCGTGCTCCGCCAGCAGCGCTTCGAACAGCCCAACGGATTCCGCTTCGCGGTAGCCGCAGCGCCTCATCATCCTCACGCTCTCTGCGTCCGCCGCATCCTCACGCTCGCGCCCATAGCCGGTGACGGATGCCGCATAGACCGCTCCAAGGCCGAGGTTGCCGACACCTCCCAGACCGACGGCAGAGAGCGCGGGGACCATTACGAGCCCGGTCAACTTCGCCGCGACAGTTTTTCGGTGGAGCTGGTCGGTGAAATACAACAAATCCCGGTTCAGGAGATGTGCCAATTCATGGCCCAGCACAAATGCCAACTGGTGAGAGGTCTTCAGCCTGGCAATAAGGCCGGTATTCACGTAAATGGTTCCGTCGAGCAGGGTGTAGGCATTCACCGTCGGATCTCGAATCACCTTGACATTGAAATTAGGGGCTGAGGAGGATGGTGTTGATGGGATGAGGGAACGAAAGAGTCGATCAAGATACGCCTGCAGAACGGGAGCCTCATAGACCGCTCCTTCTTCTTCGAGAAGCGCCTTGAACTTGAGGGAATCCTCTAGGACGTTGCGCTCCAAGTCTACTAGACGGTCCGGAACCTTTCCTTGGTCCATGCGCACCGGCGCTGAGGTCGCGCATCCAATGCACATCCCCAGCAACATCACGGCTGCTAATCTAGGACTCATACTGTTTTTAAGATGTCTCCAGGATTCTCTACGCCAAGCAGGGTGCCGGGCGCCTGGTGCTCCAGAAGTTGGATGGTGCAGCGAATAGAGTTGGTTTCATCGCGTTTCATATGACGGTTGATCCGCACGCGACTGCATTACGTGGTTGCGTCACCATTGGCATTCTACGGTTTCTCCGCGCTACTGATAATGTTTCACTAGAGTGTCAATAATGTATCCGTATTCTTCATTGCTGATAGGCGCATGCTGGGATAATGCCTAAGGCCTCTTCTCGGGTCCCTGAGTAATTTTTAAACACGACATGGAAACCAGATTCCTCGAATGAAAATGAGATCTCTCCATTGGAGATTGTTATCCGATGGTCTCCCCAGCCTTCGGTGGGCTGAGAATGTATTGAGTGCGGTCGCAATACCTCATTGAACCGATCCTGATGCAATGAAAACCACTCGCTATCAGTTCGTTTAATTAGAAACTCTCGTTGTCCCTGCACACCCCTTTTATTACCTTTCTTCAAGAACATGTGCTCTGAGCATCTCAAGATATCGCTTTACATAAAAGGCACAAGCCTGGGCTCCTTCAGGGAACCGATAAGTACTTCCGTCTGGGAAGAAGCCGACTGCCCACGATTCCTTCGGTTCGGTTGGTTTGCTCAAATACCAGTTTGGTGATCCGCGAGTATCTTCAGAATTCCTTACCCATGCATCAATAAGATCCCGATGCTTTTCAAAATACTCCTTGAGCAATTGCTCTGTAATATTCTCGGAAGTCCGCAGATAGCCTGACTCTTTAAGAAGCGCAACCATAGAAATGTTGCCTCTTCTTTGAAAATCTCTTGGCAAGTGACAGATAGCGTCCACTATCTTCTTTAAAGAAACCGATTCCATCTGTGTATCTCGCTTACTTAGGAACGAGGGACCATTGGTTGAGCCAACGATATCCTTTTTCTCGGATCAAGTAGTCTACCTCTCGAGCAAGCGACGAATTCGGTCGTATGAGTTTCTTCGGTATCGATAAGAAGACCTGATCCCTCGCTGCGGTAATCTTGTCCAGGAAGTGTCGATTAGCTGCCCAGCGCTGTGCATCGGTGAGACGATCCCAAGCCTTTCCGATGTCGAAGTAACTCGCCCCCCGTGCGCGGGCCTTGGTGATGTACCCTGGGAAATGGCCGAGAACTGTCTTGCCACTTCTGGTGATGTTGGCTTCTGCGAGTGCTTTGACACCTTGTGGTAGCTCCCTTCCTGCGGCTCCTAAGGCTAACCGCGCCGCCCCCCGCTCCCCCAACCCCATGAGGGCCCCTTGGCCCAGCCGACCCGCCCAGCCGAGGGCCCGCAGCGTCGGGGCAGCGAAGAACTGCGCCGTAAAGGCGCCGTGGAACGCGTCGGAGAGCTCGTTGACGAACCCGTACGGTTTGGTCGAGGGCTCCGCCGGGAACGCCTCGGTTCCGGGCAGGAACGATCCCTTGGTAGCGCCAATGGGTAGCGCGGCCACACCTCCAACGCTTCCCAACAGCGTCGCTGGCTCAAGGGCGGTAAACGCCGTCGCCTGCACCGGTCCGGGCGGTGCCTGCGGCTCCGGCTCGCCTCCGCCCCCGAAGAGCGACGCGGCCACCACCGTAACCACGAAGATGATCGTCTGGCAGACGGCCTCGCAGTGCCCGGTCGGATCAGTGCGGTGAATCGGGTTATTCCGCACATAGCTGTAGCGGTTCAGGGCCTGGGGATCGCCCGGGGAGGGCACCACCGGATCCGCGGAGATAAACCGCCCCAACCCCGGATCATAGTACCGCGCGTTGTAGAAATACAACCCCGTACTCGCATCCAGCCGCTGTCCCGTGAACTTCTGGGGCACCTCCACCGCGCCTTCACGGCGGGCCAGGGCGCCGTAGGGCCGGTACTCGGCCAGCTCGATGAGGGTGCCGGTGCCGTCTGTGATGACATTCGAGGAGCCGAGATGGTCGCCGTGGTAGAACTTCAAGTCCGTAGTCGGTAGTCCGTCGTCCGTAGTCAGAGCAGCAACCCGTTGACTCCCGGCAAAGACAGACTTGGTCGTCGCTCCACCCGGCCCCACCTCGTAGCTGGCCCCCAGGAAGGTTGTGGTTCCCGAGGAACTGATGACCTGGACCCAGCCATCGTTGCTGTCGGAACGGGGATTGTTAGGCGAATGTCAAAGAGCAGAGAAGCAGTGCCCGCGAATCTTTTAAAGATTCAACGCAGGACGCCATTCTTCCCAGTGGAGAACTTGCCCCTCTTTAAAAGTTACTGTCAGGTGCAGGTCTTGTCCAAGGTGTCCCTTCCTTCGATAGTCCCACTCTCGATAAAAAATACCTTCCTGGTCTTTCCACCAATAGCCAGACGACTCAGGAGGTCCTAGGGCGGCGCGTACTTCAGCTTCGGTCATACCGATCCTAAGCCTTTGGACATCTGTAGTAAACTCCTTGAAAGGACCCGTAGTAGCGCACCCCGCTATCGCGATCAACGGTAGAACGACGCACAATAACCTAACGGTTATTTTCAACCGCAGTCGTCCCAGCGTAATAAGCACCACTGCCTCCAGAAAGCCCATACAGTAGAGAGCTAATCACGCTGCTAGGTCCGATAGCCGACAAAACGCTAGCGGTTGGCACGCCAGCATTAGAAGTGGCTATGAGAGTGCAGGTATGACACACGGCCGTAGTGGCGTACTCAATACCGGATAGAGGTAGCATAGAGTTTACGACGCCTCCTGTGGAGCTATATCCAACGAAAGCTGAGTGATTAATCTGAAGTGCTCTAGCAACGTGACGCAGAATTGGCACATCCCCAAAGAGCGGAGCGGTAGCGAGCACACCAATTGATTGACCGTTTCGCGAGAATTCAAATACGCGCGCATTGGGCGCTCGAGCTGTCTTGGCAACGTTTGACCCGCGTCCCCAAAAACCTCCCGATTCTCCTTGGCTGGCTGGCTCGCGAAGGGATGCAAAGCGTTCTGAGGTTTCCCATTGGTCCAAGGTAATCTCCTGCTGGGTGACGCTCGGCGGTGCGGTGAGCCGTGAGAACGCCGCCCCGTACCCCACCGAGACCGCGGTTCCGGTCAGGGCGGCCCCTAAGATCGACGCTGCCCGTGCACTGACGCCCCAGTCGATGAACTGCCGGCTGACCTGCCGGGTGAGCTGCCGACCCTCGCCGGTCTCCAACGTCAGCGAGGTGGCTCCGGCCGCAGCGATTGCATTCCCCAGAGCTTGGCCGGTCAGGCCTGCAATGGAGCCACCCACCCCCGCGGAGACGATGGCCCCCAGCGCTCGCAAGGCCTTCGCGGCTCCCCCATGAATGTCGAACGTCCGAATGGCCAGTTCCACCGTGGCCGAGATCGCGATTGCCACAACGGCCGCGATGAGGAAGTTGAGGAAATGTCCCGACGGATCGGTGAACTTCAAGGGGTTGTTGCGGACGTAACTGTACCGATTCAACAGCTGCGGGTCGTCTGGCGCCTGCACGAAGGGATCCGGTGAGATGAACCGCCCCAACCCCGGATCGTAGTACCGAGCATTGTAAAAATACAACCCCGTACTCGCATCCAGCCGCTGTCCCGTGAACTTCTGGGGCACCTCCACCGCGCCTTCACGGCGGCTGAGGCTTCCATACGGCCGGTACTCGGCCAACTCGACCAAGGCGCCGGTGCCGTCTGTGATGACGTTGGAGCTCCCCAGGTGGTCGCCGTGATAGAAGCGCAGCGCCCCGCTGGAGAGCTTTGCCGCCACCCGCTGGGAGCCGGCAAAGATCGACTTCGTGGTCGTGCCATCCGAGGCGACCTCGTAGCTCGACCCGAGGAACGTCGTGGTGCCGGAGGGACCGAGGACCTTGACGCGGCCGCTGTCGCCGTCGTAGACGAAGCGGGTGGTTTGGCTCGTCGCTTGGGGCAGGGTCCACGAAGCTGCCAATGGCAGCTCCACCAACAATGCTTGCCCAACCTCCACTGTGTCGGCCTGAGAAAGAGCGACAAACCCTCCGCCAGTATACCGCCAAGCGCCGGTGACCTCTACTCCAAGGGTCAGATTGTTCAACACCTGGGCGACCGTCCGCGGCGCACCCGTGGGATTGCCCAGGAGTTGCCGGCCGGCGGTCAGGCTGCGGCTAGTCGACGCTTCCACGCCGGTGAGCGTCAGGGTGATGGGGCTCGACAGATAGAGCGCATAACCGCGGCCAGGCTCGAACGTGTCGAATTGATTGAAGGCAGCGTCCTTGACGTAGTGGTCCCAGGATTGGCCGAGGGGATCAAAGCGCGAGGCCTGCTTGAGCGCGGAGAGCTGCGAGCCAAACACACCGGCGATCGTCAGGTCGGAGGGCACGACCGGCAACGAAAACATATTCCATCCGGCCGAGAGATTGACCGTGACCGTTTGCGCGTCAGTTGAGCCGGTGGTGACCCGGGCGAGCCGGTTGTCGGCATCGTACGTCAAGGTGGCGGCCGTGGCTCCGGTGGCGGTGTCGATTTTGTGTGTGAGGTTGCCGTTGCGGTCATAGTCCATCGTCAGCCCGTCGGAAGTGGAGCTGACTGCGTGCGGCTTGACCCAGGCCCAGCCGGTTTGCGGGTCGATGAGCTGGTAGACCTTGTAGCCCATCGTCACACTTTCTTTCTGCGTCATGTTGCCGATGGGGTCGTAGGCGTAGCTGAGCGTGCCGTAAGCACCGGTCGCTTGGGTGAGGCGGTTGAGGTCGTCGTACTGGAAACTCTGGGTTCCTGTGTGCGCGGCGTCTGCAATCTGGCTGACGTTGCCCACCGGATCGAAGGTATAGGAAAAACTCTGGAGCGTTTCGAGTTGCGAGTTTCGGGTTTCGAGTTGGGACAACCGAAGCGTTTGGGGGTTGTAGCTGTAGTCGGTCACCGTACCGTTGCCGTACGCGATCTTGATGAGCTGGCCGGCGGCGTTGTAGTCGATGTTCGTCACAATGGGCTGGAGGCTTGAGGCTGGAGGCTGGAGGGAAACTGTCTCGATGCCTCCTTGGGTATTGTAGGTGTACGTTGCCACTTCGCCATCGGGGTAGGTTAGGGTGACCAGGCGACCCAATAAGTCGTACGTCCGCTGGATCGTGTAGGTGGTACCGTCGATGATTTTGGTTTCCTTGATAAGACGGCCGAGGTTGTCATATTCAAATCGGGAGGAACCGGAACCATCGGTGATGCTGGTCAGTTTGCCCTTGGCGAAGGGCTGCGCAGGATCGTCATAGGTGTAGCGGACCGTGCCAGTCGCCTGCACACCGCTGTCGGCTTGCGAGAGGTTGTAGGACTTCTCGATGAGACGGTTGAGTAGGTCATACGTGAACGTTGTGGTCACACTGCGGGCATCGGTTTGGCTGATCAGATTGCCTACCCCATCGTACTCATAGACCCAACGACCCATGTCCGGGTCGATCATGGAGCTCTTGCGGCCCATCGTGTCGTAGTTGAGGACCGTTTCATTACCTGCCGCATCGATGACTTTCGTAAGGTGGTACACGTTAGAGTCCGGAAAGCCAAACCGGCCGTACTCGTAGCGCGTCGTGTAGATCTCGCCACCGTTGAACTCCTCCACCATCACCGTGCGCCCATAAGCATCTTGGGTGCGGCGTGTTTGGTGGCCATTAGCGTCAGTTGTGGTCACGGCCCAGTCGTCGTAACTGGCGGCTGTCACTGAGCCATCAGGGTCGGTGGTAGTGAGGACGCGCCCGAGAGGATCATACGCGTAGGACACAGAGGCCAGGCTGTAGGCTGAAGGCTCGAGGTTCAGGGAAACGTAGGCGCTTGAGGCGTTCGAGAGATATGGCACCCATTGCTTGATTACCCGCCCCAGCACGTCAAACTCAACAGCACCGGTGACGATCTGCTTGGTTGGGTCTTCGGCTGGTGAGCGTGTTTGGATCGTACGGCCCAGGCCGTCCGTAAACGTGTGGGTCGTCAGTACTTGGGGCTGGCCGGATTGGATGCGCTGATGGACGGTGGTCCTGATGGGCTGTGAGGCGAGGTCGTACTCGTAGCTCGTGGTTGGGAGTGAGGCGGTGTCGTTGGGGCCG
>Ga0210019_1004986_pt1 | contig 11247 bp, 9 predicted proteins | sample CryGeyCG2114_020_2_FD_183969 | JGI IMG/M metagenome (GOLD analysis project Ga0210019, IMG submission 183969) | Groundwater microbial communities from aquifer - Crystal Geyser CG11_big_fil_rev_8/21/14_0.20 (SPAdes) (version 2) | ecosystem: Environmental > Aquatic > Deep subsurface > Groundwater ...
ACGAATGTCCGCAAAATGCCGTTCATTGTTCTCAAGACTCGGCCCAATGCCATTTGCAAAGTACTCATCAATGCTTGTGAGCTCGCCTTTCCCTATGGACAACGCATAGTATGTATGGAGTAATAATGGCAACATAATATCACTATGTGAGCGAAATCGATGTTTGGAAGCCTTTCGGTATGCTCCGGCAAAATCCTGACGGCATGCTTCACAGACACTGCGCAGCATGGGGCGAACGTTATGTGTTCCAACGAAACGTTGCTCTCTCCCAAAACACTGGTCAAGCAATGTATGTGCGTTCTTTAACCCTGCGATCCAAGCCGGGTCATCTTTCAAAGGTTCTCCTAACGGACACAGATCGTCTGTGAGACGTACACGTGCGCAACCATCTTCTGTAAAAAAATCATACGGTTCCACCGTAGCACCAAAGAAAAAATCATCATTGAACGCCAAAAAACATTCGGATAGGCCGGGAATGCGATCCATGTACAATTCGATTACTGTAGAATTGAATGATGGAAGAAGAGTCGCATCAAGAAAAATATCCCGATGATCGATAAGGTGAATGTTTGGATGAGCTCCATGAAGCCAAACAGGACATTGTCCTGCTGTAATAATGTAGACATTTCGAACCCATGGAGCATAAAGTGCAAGTGATCGCAACGCATACTTCAATTCCCCATGATCCGCAAAACGCGACGGACTTTTGCAATCGACATGCACATTCTGTTCAGAAGCTTCCCAGTAGGCGCGTTGTTGCTGATGATGCGGATCACCACCATCAACCCAGAGATATACAGCATCAATTGGCTTCAACACATGCATGATACCACCACAGTATGAGTAAACATCCCATCACTCTTGTCACTATCAGCTGGATTCGCAATGAGGAGGATATTGTGGAAACGTGGGCCCGCTACCACTGTGCACGCGTATGCCGGATGATCATCGTCTGTCACCGATGTACCGATCACACAGAAAGTATTCTGCAATCTCTGCATAGTGAGGGGCTTCCGATTGATATACGAACAGATCAACACCTGGCACACCTACAAAGTGAAGTTCTCACAGCGCTCTTACACGAATGTGTATACACGCACGCACCTGACTGGATTCTGCCACTCGACGGCGATGAATTTCTCAGTTGTGAAGGAGGCCTGCAAACAACACTCCACACAGAACCATCAGATCGCATCCTCCTGCTTCCCTGGCATACTTACGTTCCCACACCCTCTGATTCCGGCAATGAACCTGACATACGTAAACGCATCACTCACCAACAAGCAGAAGAATACCAATGGTACAAAGTTTGTATTCCACGTTCATGCATACTTCCCGGAATGCGCCTGACATTAGGCAGTCACAGTGCTATGGATGCGCACGGACAGGAACTTCCCTCGCACCACTCCACAACACTTTTTCTTGACCACTACCCCGTGCGCTCAGAGGCGCAACTTCGCAAAAAAATCATTCACGGATGGGAGAGTCACCTTGCCAATCCCAACCGTCAGCCAGGTGAAATTTTCCAGTGGGAAATGCTCTACGAACGATGTAAAGATCCTGCTCCCATCTCTGCAGAAGAATTGGAACGGATTGCCCGTACGTATGCTGTTCCACTACAATAAAACTTCATTCCTCTTCGTAAGTCATGTTGCAGACATCCGCTCCCTTTACCTTCATCCTCTTTGGCGCATCGGGGCATCTCGCACGGATTAAAATTTTTCCCGCGCTCTATATTCTTGCACTCAAGAAACGTCTTCCAAACGATTTTGCCATCGTGGGATTTGCACGCACAGCAATGGATGATATGTCATTTCGCGGTATCGTCCGTAAAGCAGTTGAAGAAGACATCCCCCATGTGAATACCGACATACTCAATACGCTTCTGGAACACATGTTCTACCATCAGGGACAGTACACAAAGCAGAGTGATTTTGTAACACTCTCCACACGACTCAATGACTTGGAGCGACATTGGGAAGATCCCGTGCGAGTTGCCTACCTCTCCATCCCGCCAAACGTTTTTCCGGTTGTCCTCGAAAACATCTGCAAAGGACATGTGCATGAACACAAACGCAAAAACGATTTCCGCTGTATCGTTGAAAAACCCGTTGGGCATGACCTGGGCAGTGCCAATGCTGTTATCGACAACCTTCTGAAATGCTTCCAAGAACATGAAATTCACCTCCTCGATCACTATCTAGGCAAGGAAGCCGTACGCAACGTGTACTACCTGCGCTACGCCAACCCCATTCTGGAGCGTCTCTTTAAAAATACGTTGATTCACCACGTCGAAATTACCGCATCAGAACCGAAAGGGATAGAAGGGCGCGCAGGGTACTTTGATGCAGTGGGAACATTTCTCGATATGTTCCAGTCACATTTGCTCATGATCGCATCACTCCTGACAATGCGTCTGGAAGAAGAGGATGACTTTCGGGCCAGTCGCAAAAATGCTCTCGAGCAATTCTACCTGCCACCAGCATCGTCACTGGATGACGTTGTGCTACAGGGGCAGTATGCAGCGGGAGATGATGCAAAAGGATACCTCGACGAAGACAACGTACAACAAAACTCCCGCGCCAATACGTACGCTGCACTCAAACTCCTCACACGCACCTCACGCTGGCAGGGAGTGCCGTTCTACTTACGAAGCGGAAAACGATTAGAACGCAAAGAGACCAGAATTTCCATCCAATTTCAGGAACCGCATTCCGTCGGGAAAGACAGTCGACCCAACCGTTTGGATATCATCCTGCAGGGAGAGGCGGGCATGCGTATGTACTTGCAAACAAAACTCGGCGGAACGGAGCCAAAATTCCGTCCACTCCTTCTCGAGGACCCGCTTGTGTGCGTCGGAGACTGCCTCCCTGAACATGGCCTTCTGCTTCTCGAAGCAATCCACGGCAAACAGCAGTGGTTTTTGTCATTTGAGGAAGTACGCACGGCATGGCGTCTCGTTGACCCTATTCAGACACATCTGCAAGACACAGCAACACCACTGTATCAGTACGCAGCAGGGTCAAAAGGTCCAGCAGAAGCAGATGCATGGATAGAGCGTGATGGGATACACTGGTGCACGTGAGAGTATTTACAACAGCACTGCTCGTTGCCGTACTCGGCGCAGGTGTATCCTATGGCATCTCCCACATATCCATCGGACAACTGAGCCTGACCGGCAGTTTTCCAGATGTTCCTCTGAATCACCCAAACGCTGCCGCCATCGATTACCTGGCAAAAAAGAATATCATCAGCGGGTACCCTGACGGCACATTTCAGCCGGAGCGGACAATTAACCTCGCAGAATTCACGAAAATTGTCACAGGAAGCCTGTATGGTTCTCTGGATATCGAAAATTGCCTGAATACGATTTCTCCCACACAACTCTACACTCCACAACTTCTCTTTCCTGATGTTGCCTTCCACCAGTGGTTTTCGAAGTACACCTGCATAGCCAAACAACAGGGTTTAGTGAGCGGCTATCCCGATGGAACGTTTCGCCCTGCATTTACCATCAATTTCGTAGAAGCTGCAAAAATTCTTACCGTAGGATTTGGCGTCACCACACCACGCATTGGCATTGTAGAACCGTGGTACCGCAGCTACACCGAAGATCTCGCCAGTCAAAAGGCTATTCCTCTCTCCATCCAGCGGTTCGACCAGCCTCTCACACGCGGAGAGATGGCAGAGATGATCTACCGTCTTGATACCCAAACAACTGATCTGCCATCCCGTACCTACGATGACCTGGATCAGCAAATTCCCCCACAGGGTCCGACAGAGTCTTCGTCTTCCGATCTCCCATTTCCCACCTCGGTTCCATCAACAGCATCGCAGCAATCCACTGCATCATCAACACCAAGCGGTCCGGCGCAAACATTTGACCCGCTCTCCGGCGTAGAGTATTCGCAACGTCTTGTTCGACCAAGCGGCACTGGCTCTACGGGACAGCAGTTCACCGCTGATGTGATCACTGCAGATTTGGACAAAGGTATCCGCGTTCTCACGGACAGCGCACACACATCCGCATGTACAACGAACTGTCCTGCCATTCCGCTGCAGAGTTATGTCACGCGCAACAATGGTATCGCTGCTATGAATGGTACCGCATTCTGTCCACCGGACTTCACACACTGTGCAAACCAAATCAACACATTCAACTACTTCCTTTTCAACTACTCACAAAAAATTTTTCTGAATGCAGATAAGCGCGACTACACGAATGCGGGCAGCCTCTTTGTCTTTCGACCATACCGCGTAGAATTCTTTGAGGACGTCAATCTCTTCACTCTCGATACGAATATCACCGGCGCCATTGCCTCTTGGCCCACACTTCTCGTAAACGGCCAAATAGTTCTTCCGATCATGGATCCGACTGCCGAAGGTGCATACAATGCTCCCGAGTTTGCTTTGAAAACGCGTACTGCGGTAGGGAACCGCGGAAACACGCTCTACTTTGTGTTGATTCCGAACAGTAACCTCCCTGATTTTGCAAAAGTGCTCCAAGGGATGAATATTGAGAATGCTATTGCACTTGATGAAGATCAGTCCGCTGCACTCTACGCCAACGGACAACTGCGTGGAGTAAGTCAAAACACCACAAAGCCCAACAGGGATTTGCCGAATGCGATTATTCTTGCTCCATGACACAGCTCACACAGATTCATTGCAAGAACGCCGAAAAATTCACCGAACAAAGTGTTGAGACCGTTACACGATACATTCAACATACTCTCACATATCGCGATGAATGCATTCTCTGCCTCTCGGGAGGAAGTACACCTCGCCTGATCTATGCAGCGCTGGGAAAGCGAGAGGATATTGACTGGCAGAACGTGAGGATGTTTCTCTGCGACGAACGCTACGTACCTGCAAACCACCAGGATAGTAATCAGAAAATGATTGAAGAAACATTCGCAGTAGACAAAAATATTCTCTTCTTCGACACGACACTACCTCTGGAAGCGAGCATGGAAGATTATGCAAAGAAGGTGAAAGCACTCTGGGAACATCACCTCACCGATCTTGCCATTCTCGGTATGGGCCCCGATGGACATACGGCTTCCCTCTTCCCACCACTCGTAGATAGCGCACTCGGCGACAAGCAGCTCATTCTTCATACCACAACTGACCAGTTCGCCGTGCATGATCGTATGACACTCTCCCTCAATGCGCTCGCCGCCTCCGGTCACTGCATTATTCTCCTGACCGGAGAAGAGAAGAAGCACATGTGGAAGGAGATGCTGGCCAGCAAAGAGAACGAAAGAAGATGGCCCGTGAAAAGGATTTTGGAAAGCTCAGATGTAACATTGATTACAGATTGGGGAAAGGAGTGACGTGTCTATCTTTGAAGAAAAACCACTTAGGATGACACGTCAACTTCCACAAAGTGCTCCGTCACAGCATCTCCTGCTATACATACCACATCACACCGCCACGCACCGTCATAGTCTTGCATGGCAACCCACCGAGTGGCTGAGCGACGCATGCGTTTGCGTTTTTCCCAGGTAATATTCGCTTCAGGGACAAAAGCGCATGACTCTGAACTCCGTGTTTTCACTTCCACAAATGCGATGACATGGTCATGAGGATCGAAGGCAATGATATCGATTTCACCATGGCACCCAACTCGGACATTACGATCAAGAATGCGGTAACCTTTCCGTCGCAGGAAACGTACGGCAATCTTCTCGCCAACTCTTCCTGTCTTGATGTGTGGAGCGAGACGTTGGAACACGAAGAATACATATACAAATACTTCATATGATTTGTCTACGAATCTCAGTGGACAGAAGGGTGTACGATAGTACACTCATAGTTACCGGCAGGCAGGCTCACCCCAACCCTCTCCACTTTCCCCTCCTTTCAATGCTGACGAAAATCTCTTCCTTCGCAAATATCGGACTCCACAGTGAACACATTACCGTTGAGGTCGGCACACACCCGGGACTGGGTGACATCACGATCGTCGGGCTCGGTGATACCGCCGTGCAAGAGAGCAAACAGCGTATTCGCATGGCATTCCGTTCGAGTGGATTTCGCATTCCGACTGGCAAGGCCATCACCATTAACCTTGCGCCGGCTGACGTGAAGAAAGTCGGACCACGGTTCGACCTGGCAATTGCTCTTGGTATTCTCATCGTCCACGATCTGGCAGAGATTCCGAAAGATGTACTGAAAAACACCGTTGTCCTCGGAGAACTTGCGCTCGATGGTGAGCTGCGTCATGTTTCCAGCGTTCTCCCTGCAACAATTGCCGCGAGGCAGCAAGGGTTCACACGCATTATTGTTCCCATGAGTAATGGACCGGAAGCTGCACTCATCCCAGGAATTGAGGTGATCGCAGCAGAAAACTTCACGGAACTCATTGCCATTCTCATAGGAGAAAAGGAAGCCCCGCAGATCTTTCCCCCGGCAAGCAGCCCTTCACGGGAAATTGATATCGATTTTGCAGATGTGCGCGGCCAGCAGCATGCGAAGCGTGCACTGGAGATTGCGGCAGCCGGTGGCCACAACGTGCTCATGAGCGGTGCCCCCGGTGCAGGGAAGACGCTTCTTGCTCGCGCACTGCGCGGCATCCTCCCTCCACTTTCGCAGGAAGAGTCCATTGAGGTAAGTCAGATCTACTCCGTTGCCAACCTTCTTTCTCCTGAGACACCACTGCTCTCTGACCGCCCCTTCCGCATCGTGCACCACACAGCCAGTGGTGTGAGTATCGTCGGCGGGGGACAAACTCCCGGACCAGGAGAGATCAGCCTCGCACATAAAGGCGTTCTCTTCCTTGATGAACTCGCAGAGTTTCCCACACAAGTCTTGGAGGTTTTGCGCCAACCACTGGAAGATCAGAAAATCACCATCACGCGTGCCCAGGGCAGCGTGACCTTCCCTGCAGAATTTCTCCTCGTTGCGGCCATGAACCCGCCACAGTACAGCGCATCAAATGCGAAACGCATCCAGCGACGTATCAGTCCGCCACTTCTCGATCGTATTGATCTCACCATTGATGTACAACCGGTTCCGGTGGAGGACTTACAGAAGAAACACAACGACTGTGAATCTTCCGCCACCATTTTACAACGCGTCGTTGCCGCACGTGAGCGCCAGCAGGCGCGTTTTGCCGATTTGCCCATTGGTATCAATAAAGCCATGGGCGTAAAAGAGCTCCGCGAGTTCTGCGTGCTGGATGCGCAATCGGAACAACTTCTGAAAGCCGCCGCGGATCGCCTCAAGCTTTCTGCTCGAAGCTATCACCGTACTATTAAAGTCGCACGAACAATCGCAGACTTGGCAGGAGAAGAGAAGATCGTTGCAGCACACGTTGCCGAAGCACTGCAGTACCGGCAGACGATACTGGAGGAATAAATAGTCCCCCTCCCACACGAAGTGTCCCCTTTGGGGCTGGCCCCTCCCTTGAGGGAGGGGTAGTGTGAGAGCAATGCATTTCGCTGACCAACTCACGCAGAAGTCCCATTCCACCTCTCCCATCTCTGTCGGCCTCGATCCCCTGATTGAAAAACTTCCTGACGGGCTTACAAAAGATCTCGATGGCATGAAAAATTTTTGTCTTGGCATTCTCGATGCAGTGCAGAGCATCGCCTGCTGCATCAAACCGCAACTCGCCTGTTTCGAACTGCTCGGCTGGGAAGGTATGAAGCTCTTCTGGGAACTCTGTCATGAGGCCAAAGAGAGAGACTTTCTCGTTATTGCCGATGGGAAACGCAACGATATCGGCTCCACCTGCGAAGCATACGCCGGTGCCTACCTCTACGAAGGAAGTCCCATCAGTGCACTCACAGTCAATCCTTACCTCGGTTCAGAGAGCATGAAGCCGTTCATCAAACGTTGCATACAGAACGACAAAGGCATTTTCGTGCTCGTAAAAACAAGCAATGTCTCTGCAGGAGAACTGCAGGATCTGCCTGTCGGCGATGAAGTACTGTACGAACACCTTGCGCAACTCGTAGCTGCATGGGGCGGAGAAGAGTGTCTCAGCCCAGAATCAGGACTTTCTTGCATCGGCGCTGTTGTCGGCGCCACGTACCCGGAGGAACTCAAGTACCTTCGTTCGCTCATGCCCCATACTCCTTTCCTCATTCCGGGATACGGAATACAAGGTGCAACTGCGGAAGATGTACGATACGGCTTTCATTCGAACGGCACAGGGGCCATCGTCAATGCGTCACGCAGCATTCTCTATGCATCAAGTGAGACTGACTGGAAAGACGCTGCGAAGAAGAAGGTTGAGGAAATGAGGAAAGAGCTGGAGAATGTGTCATCCTGAGGCGCTTCGCTACATGGTTCGTGGTTTTGTTCGCATTCGCTCCCAAAACACCTCACCATGACACGCGAAGCCACGAAGGATAGACACACTCCCTACTTCATCACACTCCATAAAGGACCTTCGGCCACGGGATGATTAGTGTTCACCCAGTTGTACTTTCCCGTTCCGTCATTCCAACGAATAGCACCGTTTTCTCCAAATGTCCCGGGGTCATCAAGCAGCACCTGCAACGTGGGATCGTTTACGCTTGCCAAACGCGTGATATCACCGATGAACTCCAATACCAATCCTTCATCACGGATACGTCCCATGCTCTCATCCAGAAGCGGACAGGTGATCTGCGTTCCCTGCGCATTTTCGCGGAAACATTCCGAACTGCGACCATCTGCATGTCGCAGACGGTGGTTCCTCGTTTCGAGACCAACCGGTTGTACTGTGAAAAGGAGTTCATCCAGGTAGAGTTTTGTCCCTTCGTACGTTTTTCCTTTGAAGAAGAATGTACCCAACGTGCGTGCTTCGCCATCACGGAGCTCTGTCTGATTCGTGGATGATACTTCCTGCACATCAACGATCTCTCCCTGCACTGTCTGGTGCATGGGGTGCACTTTTTGTTCCTGCAATAATTCAAAACTGCGTTCGGCATCGAGACTCTGCATTGTGAGCCGCCAATTACGTACTTCGAGTACTTCACCCGGCGACCCGCCGTCGCGGCCCCGTTCACGCAGCTCTGCAAGAAGGAACAATTTCATTCTCTCACCTTTCGGTATCAACAGTTCTTTTTCCACGCCATTTTCCCGCGCCTCCCACTTCAACCTGTCTTGCGTATCATTCGTATCCACGCTCAGTATAGCAATCCGCGTACCATACTCATCTACCAGATGAAACGAACGCAGAGAGTTCACCTTTTTATCCAGCGTGATCTGCACAATTTTCAATATGCCATCTTCCCGCATATTGAGAAATGTCCCCTCCGCAACCGGTTGACTCACTTCACCAAGCATCAGAAAACGGCTCGTGATCGGTCCTGTGTGTACGATTCCATCACCCATCTCTTCATCAGGTTCTTTTGTGTCCTTTGCTTCCTCATTGGGTATATCCGTCACCTCTCCCCTCTCTCTCGCCCTGTATTCGGAAAGCTCTCCCTCCCTCTCTGCACGAAACGCAGAAGCGAGTCTCGCCATCTGTCCACGCGTGAGCGGATGACTCGGAAGCAGATCCTGTTCCAGGAGAACACCCTGCGTGCCCGCAGCATTCATGTACCGCACATACCATTCATCACCACGTTGCTGCGGTTCGAGTTCGTACTTGTAGACCTCACTTAGGATCTTCACCGCTTCTACGTAGTTCACATCGCGTTCCGGATGAAAGAGTCCATCCGGATACCCTTCGACAATACGTTGGTCTTTCGCGTAGCACACATAGACACTGAACCAACCTTCCCTGCCAACATCTCCGAAACATCGCTTGGTCTCGGTCGGCACTAAAAATCCTGGTGAACTTAAGAGCGCAATTTTCGTAAATTCCGCACGGTTGAGCCGACGGTCGGGGGCAAATGTACCGTCAGGGTTTCCCTGTACAGCACCAAGGTTCGTGAGCACGGAAATAGCGACTGCCTCTTCCTGAGAAAACGTAGGACTATCGGTATACTGTCCGGTACGGTCAGCATAACTCACGCTCGCCTGTGTGTGCATGCGGTCCAGAAAACTCAGCGCCAGCACGAATACTGCAACAACGACAACAATGGTTTCACGCGCAACGCGCTTTTGGAAGGGCATTGATGTGCAGTATACCATAGTCCGACTCTGTCATTGACATTAAAAAACAAAATAGTCTAATATCCATTTAGCGAGAAGATCTTTTCCAAAAACCTTGTCTCTGAAAGGGGAACACATGAAAGTCCTGAGCTGCAAACTCGCGCTGATCGCACTCCTTGTCGTCTCAGGCTACGGCGGCAACCGCCTGGCCGTGAATGCCCATCTCGACCCGGAAGGAACACAGAAGTCACTCGCACCCCGCCTCGAATGGCTCAACGGCGTGCTGACGAACGTGGGCATCGGCGCCCTCTCCGAGAATCCGCAGGATTGGGTCGCGTATGGAAGCAATACTACGAGTGGTGCCGGTGTCGTAGCGCTGCTCTGGATCCTGCTCGGATCCATCTGCAAGTGCGCGCAGAAGAAGGAACGCGACGCGATCGCCGACCAAGTAGTCAAACAGGTCAAGGAATCACTCAAACCACTGGTTCGCACGTGAGCATCTCCCATCTCTCGCCCAACGGTCCATCTCTTAGATGGACCGTTTTCATAGTGTCATGATGCATTGACATTTCTTTAAAATACCTGCAAAAATACCAATTAGAGAGTTTCTTCACAGCACCGAAACCATTCCAAAACCCGTTTCTCAACAAGGAGAATACCTATGCGAACACTGCTTGTACTGACCCTCATCCTTCTCGGAGGAGGAACTGGACTGACATGGATGTCCGAACACCGACCGGAGCACGTGGCCACGGGAGCCCACTGGCTCAATGACAACATCAACCATGTGATCCACAAGATCAACGAAAACCGGATCAAGGCAGGACACCCATCCTTGCCGCCGGACCTCAACCTGCCAACCGAGCACATCGAAGCCAACTATCACGGATGGGGCGTCGGCATTGCCGGCGCCATGACCCTCCTCCTCTTTCTCTTCGCTTGGCGCGGTGCGGGCAAAAACCGAACTCTGCAAGAACAGCTCGAATCTGCAAAACAGCGCACCGCTGCAGCTGAAGAAACGCAAGAAAACCACAAAAGTAAGAAAGACATGGAAGTCCGCGAGATCACTATGGCACATGTCAGACTCAAGCAAGATTACGCAAAGCTTGAGGAGCGCCTCGACCAGCTCGGCAATCCACGTGCACTGGAAGCACAGCGCAACGAAGCACGCGCGCAGGTGGAGACACTTCGCGACGAGCGGGACGCTGCACA
>Ga0210019_1004987_pt1 | contig 11246 bp, 17 predicted proteins | sample CryGeyCG2114_020_2_FD_183969 | JGI IMG/M metagenome (GOLD analysis project Ga0210019, IMG submission 183969) | Groundwater microbial communities from aquifer - Crystal Geyser CG11_big_fil_rev_8/21/14_0.20 (SPAdes) (version 2) | ecosystem: Environmental > Aquatic > Deep subsurface > Groundwater ...
AAAAGTTCGAGTCATTACAATTATGACTGGTGTTAAAAGCCCTTATGTACTTGGCAGGCCTTACGAAAATCAGTCTTCGCCTGTCTCAAGAGAAGTTTCTGAGTTAGGCATAGAAGTTTGGAGATAGAACTGAAAATTAATTTTTTATTTTTTTAAATTTCCTCGGGGAGAAATTCCCGAGGGATTTTTTATTTTTTTACAAAGATTTGGAAAGATATTTAAATGTCTGGAGATTGTTTGTAATATGAGTAAGGATAAAAAAAATAATACTTTTGCTGTACTTGGACTTATCTTTGGATTGTTATTCTACCCTCTTGGACTAGTTTTTTCAATTATTGCTTTAATTCAAATTAGTAAATCTGGAGAAAGAGGTAAGGGTCTTGCAATTGCAGGGATAGTAGTCGTACCTGTGATAATTTTAATTATCTTTTTGCTATGGGTTTTTATTAATTCAATGATTGCAAATCGTTTATTTATTTCTTTTATTATTTAAAATTTTTATATCTAAATAAATCTTGTCAAACATTCAACTTTTTATCGGGATTCATTTTTTCGTTTCCATAGTTATTGAAGTAAAGAACATTGTCTAAATCTATTTTTTCTTTTTGCGATTTTGGTTTTTCAAATTCAAATCCAATTGGAAAAAGAGCTTCTACATTGGTTTTTTCAGGAATTTTTAATATTTTTTTAATTTGCTCTTCGACAAAATAGCCGATCCAAGTTGTTGCAAGGCCTTTATCAATTATGCTTAATAAAAAATTCTGGATTGCTGCGCCTGCTTGTTGTCTGCAATAAACTTCTCCTTTTTCTCCATAAGCATTAATTGTTCTTGATGGATTTGAGCACACGACAACTACGTATTCTGTTTGGGAAATAAAATCTTGTTGAGATGCTTCAGCAAGTTTTTGAATTTTTTCTTTATCGTCGACTAAAATAAATTTTAAGGTGAAGTTGTTTCCTGCCATGGGCGCATATCTCATTGCGTCAATGCATTCAATAATTCTTCGCCAATTTGGTTTTTTATTTTTAAATTTTCTTACACTTCGTCTTGATTTGATTGTTTTGTCTAATTCCATAGGTAATAAAAGAAATTAGATTATAAAAAGGTTTTGAGAAAGATTAGGCTGCGAGATATGGGTTTTATTTAAAATTAATAACCCCTCCGCCCAAGCATTTTTTTCCTTGATACAGGACAATTGCCTGGCCTTCTGAAATTCCTGTAATTGGTCTTTTCAAGACAACTTCAAATTTTTTAGTTTTTTTGTTAAAAGACAATTTTGAAGGAATTAATTCTCCCACCTGCCTTATTCTAGAAAAAACTTCTATGTTTTTGTTTTTAAGAGGGTTTATCCAATGGGGATTTTTTATTATAATTTTTTTTCTGTAGAGAAGAGGGTGATTTTCTGGTGCTGCAACTATAACTTTTGTTTTTGTATTTTTTAATGCAACATACCACCTTTTCATTTTCTTTTCATTTGGTTTTTTTATATCAAAACCATATCTTGGGCCAAGCCTCTGGCCTATTGTGTAATAATAAACTCCGTCGTGTTTTCCAATTTCTTTTCCATTTGGGTCAAGAATTTTTCCTGGTTTGGAAGTTATTTTTTTTTGAAGAAACTTTTTGAGATTTATTTTTCCGATGAAGCAAATTCCAACAGTTGATTTTTTATTGAAATTTGGAAATGCATGCTCTTTTGCAATTTCTCTGATTTGTGATTTGGTATAGTCTCCTATTGGAAAAATGATTTTTGATAATTGTCCTTCAGTAAGTCTATAAATAAAATAAGATTGGTCTTTATTTTCATTTTTTGCTCTGCAGAGATAGAATTTATTTTTTTCTTTTTTTATTCTTGCATAATGGCCAGTTACTAAATAATCTGCTTTTATCTTTTTTGCAAGTTTTAACAATAGAGGAAATTTTATTTTTTGATTGCAGTCTATATCGGGGTTGGGAGTTATTCCTTTTTTGTAATTCTCAAACATTTTTTCTACAACTTTTTTTTTGTATTGTTTTTCAAAATCAACTGTCAATAAAGGAATATCTATAAGTGATGCAATTTTTAAAGCTATTTTTCTTTCTTCACGCCACGCGCATTCTCCATATTCATTTTTTGTACCGCTCCAATTTTTCATAAAAACTCCAATAACCTCATAACCTTTTTGTTTCATCAAAAGCGCAGCGACGCTTGAATCAACTCCACCGGACATTGCGACAAGAACTTTTGTTTTCATAGGATATGGACTTTTTTAGAGTTATAAAATCTTTTGTAAGTATAAAGTTTTAGAATTGATATGGTTTCTGGAAAAATTTTCAATTTGATTTTAAGAAATAATTTCAATTTTTTGATTTAAAATAGTGTTTTGGTCTTTGAAATAAATTTTTCCTCTGAATTTTTTGTTTTCAAGAAAAAGAGGCATCCAGTACTTATCATCTGGCCACATTTCTTTGTAGGGAATTTCATCGATGTGGAACCATTTTGGAAACATTTCCTCACTTTCTGACGGAACCCCGGAATATTTTTTAATTTTAAAAAAATGGACTTCTAAAATTTCTCCGGGTTTTTCTTGAAATTCAAAATCAATAATCCCTCTTCTTTCTATTTCTTCTACGAAAATTCCTGTTTCTTCTTTTATTTCTCTTATTGCAGACTCTTCAATGCTTTCTCCTTGTTTTACTTTTCCCCCAAATCCATTCCATCGACCTTGTCCAAATCCTCTTTTTTTCATTCCCAAAAGTATTTGTGGAGGTTCATAGATTAAAGAAACTGTCATTAAAGTTTTTGTCATTTTCTGTATAAGCTCTTTTAACTTATAAAAATTATTGTGGTGAATAAATGTTAATTATTGTCTCTAAAGATTAGTTTGTAGCTAAAATTTCCTAATTTTTATTGTCTTTTGTAAAACAATCTAAATTGTTCATTTTTTTATAAATACTTTTTTAAAAACATTTATAAAATCTATTTATTTCTTTTTATTATGGCATCATATCCTCCTGGACCTCAAAAGATGAAGATTGATTATAATATCGATAGAAAGATTTATGATGATTTTGCAAAAGCTTGTAGTAGAAAAGGTTTTGCTCCGCAAGTGATTATTGAAAAATTAATGGCTAAGTTTAATCAAACAGGACAGATTTAATTCTATAAAAAATATCTAATGGTTTCTGTATAAATTTGAAATGTGGTCCTAATAATGATTTTCAAAAGGAGGAATATAACGAATTAATTTGTAATTCTTTCTTTGCAATATTAATTCTGAATACATACTAGCTTGTAACCTTCTTGACAAGTTGGGGTAGCACATTGCTGGTCGTAACAAAATTTATTAGCAAAGTATCCTCTTTCATAACAATCATGGGTTCTAAGAAAATCCTCTAATTTGTCTTCTGCTTTTCCAGTCTCTTTTGTTAGATTTAATTGAAGTTCTGAAAAAGTTTTTTGAGCTTCTTGCTGAGAAGTATTATATTCACTTTTTAATCTAACATACGAGTAACTTGTTATTACCAGTAGAATAACTAAAAGGACTATCCAAAATATTTTCCAATTCCATTTTGTTTGGTTTTTATTAGCCATTTTTAACAATCTAAATAGTTAATATTATTGTTTAACCCGCTTTCAACTAGATTTGGGGAATGAACGCCTTTACACAAATTAACTTGATTGTTTTGCCCAGAAATTGTTATTTGAAAAATGTTAGTGTTTTTAGTTATTGTTACGATGTTTCCCAATCCACTAACGACTAAGTTAACACTTTTTTCTGGAAGGTTAATAGTTTTTAGATCATTCATTCCACTAATTGTAATTGTTTCAAAATTATCAAATTCATCATAATTGTTTTCTTGATAATTTCCTAAATAATTATCACTTTCATAATCCTGCTCTTTTTGATAAGTGTAAGTAGAATTATCATTTGAACTAAACCAAAAAACAATTATTAGTAAAAATACCAAAATCATCCCAGTAATAATTATTTGTGCCCAAGAGATTTTTTTGGGTTTTTCTATCATGATAATCTTTTTTAATATTGGTTTCTTAAAAAATGCATAGAAAATGGTTGAAGAAATCCCATCAAAAGGATTAGGAGAATTGATTGATGAACTTATTGAGTTAGAAGTTGGATATTCTAATATGCCAAAAAAGCCTGTTCCAGGAGTTCTTCGTTTCATTGAAGATTACTCTCAAAAAAAGAAAAAATTAAGATATGAAATTAATGAAATTTTAAAGAAATATAGACTTAAGGAAGAATAAAGATTATCAAGCATATAATTTTTATTTTTTTCCTCGGGAAATTTTGGAAATTTTAAAAATTTAAAAAGGATTTTCTTGTTAATTGTTTATGGAGCATGAGTTACTATCTGATAAAAATTTTTGGGAAGACTTATATCGGGAATTGAATAAATCTAAAAAAAAAGTTTACATGCAGTTTATGACTTTTGAAGGAGACAAAACGGGTTTAAGATTAGCCAGTAAACTTATTGAACTGAAAAAGAGGGGAGTGGACGTTAAAGTTTTAATAGACAGATTTACTGATTATTATGTTAGTGATACTTACTACAAGAATCCTTCTGTTAAAAAGGAAGTTATCTCTACTAAAAAAATGATTCAAAAAATGGAGAAGGAAGGGATAAAAATTAAACGAACCCGCCCGTATGGTTTTTTAAAATGTTTTTTTTTGGCTAGAAACCATAAAAAAATAATAATTATTGATGATTTCTGTTATCTTGGTGGAATAAATATCAGCGACCATAATTTTTCGTGGCATGATTTCATGGTAAAGATAAACAAAAAAGATTCGGTAAAGATTATTCTTGAAGATTTTAAAAATACTTTTAATGGCAAAGAAAGAGATTATAAATCTAAGGATGTTTTTACTAACAAATTTTTAGAAGAACTTTATTACTCTTTAATTATTGGGGCTAAAAAAGAGATTATAATCTCTTCGCCATATGTTTTGGATATCTCTTTAATTAGATTATTTAAAAAAAATATGAATGCTAAAAAAATTTTACTAACTCTAAAAAAGAATAATTATAACATAATAAACAAAACGTCAGGATATTTGAATAAGAAACTGAAGGAAGATGGTGCTGAAATTTTTAATTACCCTTTTTTTTCCCACGCTAAGTTTTTGTTGGTGGATAGAGAAAAGTTGTTGATTGGTTCCTCAAATTTTGGGCAAGAAAGTTTTTTATTTAAACAAGAAATCGGTATTTTAATCAAAGATAAAAAATTTATTAATGGTTTTGTAGACAAAATGTATGAGGAGCATAAACATAACCTTATCAAATATCGCTCCAAAAAAGAAAATCTTTTTATGCCAATTATTTTAGTTTATTTATCTTATTTTCTTATGCAAATTTTTAGCAAATTTTTTTTTAGGGGGGTAAAACCAATTGGATAAAAAATTACGCAAAATTTGGATTATTGGGGGAATTTATCTTTTTGTTTTTTCATTAATTTATTTAATTGGCGTTTTATTTTTTTTGGAGCTTTTAAAGTTCATTGGTTTTATGTTTATCGCGTGCACATTTATTCCTCTTCCAGCAGATACTTATCTTTTATATTCCACAAAATACTTTAGCCCTCTTTTTTTAGGGGTTGTTGGGGGATTGATAAACGCCCTTGCAGTTTTATGCGAAAAATTTTTCATAAAATTAGTTCTTAAGGCTAAAAAATTTGAAAACCTTGTAGTCTTTTTTAATGAATCTTCATTCACTAAGCTATTTCAAAAAAATTTGTTTCTTTCTTTAGTAATAAGTGCTTTTTCTTTCATACCTTTTGAGCCATTTAGACTTATCGCAATAACTAAAAATTACAATAATGCCAAGTATTTTCTCGCTACATTTATTGGAAGGGGTTTTAGATATTTTCTTTTGGCTTTATTAGGAAAAGAACTTCTTAAATATGATTGGATTGGCGTCGCGATTACTGCTAGTTTGATTATTTTCTTTTATGGAGCTTATAAGAGTTATATTAAAAATAAAAAAAAGAAACATTTATAATTAAATTAATTCTTTAATTTCACAGCAGTTTTTTTGGAGGCTTCATCTTTTTATTTTTGTATTCATTACAATAAAGTACGCTGTCCAAATCAATTTTCGCCCGTCGCGTTGTTGGTTTTTCAAATTCAAATCCAATTGGAAAAAGAGCTTCTACATTGGTTTTTTCAGGAATTTTTAATATTTTTTTAATTTGCTCTTCGACAAAATAGCCGATCCAAGTTGTTGCAAGGCCTTTATCAATTATGCTTAATAAAAAATTCTGGATTGCTGCGCCTGCTTGTTGTCTGCAATAAACTTCTCCTTTTTCTCCATAAGCATTAATTGTTCTTGATGGATTTGAGCACACGACAACTACGTATTCTGTTTGGGAAATAAAATCTTGTTGAGATGCTTCAGCAAGTTTTTGAATTTTTTCTTTATCGTCGACTAAAATAAATTTTAAGGTGAAGTTGTTTCCAGCCATTGGTGCGTATCTTGCAGAATCAATGCACTCAATTATGTCCCGCCAGTCTGGTTTTTTGGATTTAAATTTTCTTACACTTCGTCTTGATTTGATTGTTTTGTCTAATTCCATTTTAAGAGTTTGATAATGGAAATCTTTGATTTACTTTGATTAATTCCATGAATAATATAAGAAAATGGATTATAAAAAGGTTATTGAAAAGCGTCCCGGGTAGGACTCGAACCTACGACTTCATGGTTAACAGCCATGCGCTCTAACCGACTGAGCTACCGGGACTTAAGATTCGGAATTTATTTTTATATTTAAAGGTTTGGATATGTTGATTTTATTCAACAAATTTTTTTTTCAATCCTAAATCCAATTCTGGTTTTGGCTGACGCTTTTCAAGAAAATTATATACATTTGAATGCTTCGATCCTTTTATAATTGAAACAACTGCTTCTTGTGCATTTTTTATATGTTCAGCAGGCCCGACAATCCCAACAAGATTTTCTTTTATTTCAAAGTTGCATTTTGTTAATCCAGCAAGGGTTTTTAGTGCTTTTCCTTTTTTTCCAATGATTCTTGCGCGAATTCTTGTTAAATCTTTTCTTTTTGTGTAATCTTTTATTTGAAGGATTTCAAAGACGGACTCTTCTTCTTTTATTGACATCGCAATTGAGAAAGGGAAACCAAAATTTAATGCCATAATAATTTTTTCTGCAAAGTATTCGTCCTCTGATGTGCCTTCGACAAATACATCTTTTCCTTTATTTGTTATTTTTACTTTTAATTTTTCTTCTAATCTTTTTTTATTTTTTAAAATTCTTGGAAGTTTTTCAGAGAAAATTGTTATCATATCCCAAACAAAACCGATAAATATATATATATATTTCCATTAAAAGAAATAGCTTTGAGATAAAGACAAAATAAAATTTAATCAAATTAAATTTTATTGAAAGTGAAGTCATGGACTTCCCATTCACTAATTTGTTCTGAATTGGTGAATGAAACAAATTAATGAAAGGAGGTGAAAAATGGCAGAAAAAACAAATTGGTTTTTGATAATTGCAGTTACAATTGTTGTTGCAGTTATTACAGCATTAATAACAGCGAATATAACTGGGAATGCATTTTTTAATAATAACAATCCAGTGACGGTAAATGCAAATGAATGTAGAGCGGATAGTGTTTGTGAAGCTAACGATTTAATAGTAAGGGGCACAGAGAATGAAACTGGCACAATATGGGCAGATAGTATTGTGGTTGAATCCGGCGAAGGTGAAATTGGTAATCTAGGGTTTTCCCATGATGAGGATGGAGATTCACAAGCAGATACTTGGTTTAGCGCTACTGGACCATATTTAAACATGGGAACATACGGTATGATGAGTGTAGATTTTAAAGACTATCTTAATTTTGGGTTGCCGACAGTTTATCAAATGAAATACTCTAACAATGGAACTTATAAACAAATTCAAGAAATTAGAAGGACTAATACAAGTGCTGGTTTTACTAACACATTTTACCAAAATGTCCACTTTAATCAACCAATAATCTTTGATAGTTTGACAGGAAATGGGACAGCTTACTTATGTGTTGACAGCGTTGGTAAAGTATTCAGAAAGTCAAGTCCTTGTGTTTAAATAAATTAATTTTTATTTCTTCTTCTTTCTTTTTTAGTACTTAATTAGGATTATCTTAATTTGCTTCGCAACTTTGTTGCTCATGATTGATGATAATAAATTCCTGAAACCGAATTAATCAAAATTAACAAGGTTATATTAGAATTAATCAGTTTTTTATTTTTAGAATTCTTGGAAGTTTTTCAGAGAAAATTGTTATCATATGCAAAACAAAACCGATAAATATATATATATATATTTCTATTAAAAGAAATAGCTTTGAGATAAAGACAAAATAAAATTTAATCAAATTAAATTTTATTGAAAGTGAAGTCATGGACTTCCCATTCACTAATTTGTTCTGAATTGGTGAATGAAACAAATTAATGAAAGGAGGTGAAAAATGGCAGAAAAAACAAATTGGTTTTTGATAATTGCAGTTACAATTGTTGTTGCAGTTATTACAGCATTAATAACAGCGAATATAACTGGGAATGCATTTTTTAATAATAACAATCCAGTGACGGTAAATGCAAATGAATGTAGAGCGGATAGTGTTTGTGAAGCTAACGATTTAATAGTAAGGGGCACAGAGAATGAAACTGGCACAATATGGGCAGATAGTATTGTGGTTGAATCCGGCGAAGGTGAAATTGGTAATCTAGGGTTTTCCCATGATGAGGATGGAGATTCACAAGCAGATACTTGGTTTAGCGCTACTGGACCATATTTAAACATGGGAACATACGGTATGATGAGTGTAGATTTTAAAGACTATCTTAATTTTGGGTTGCCGACAGTTTATCAAATGAAATACTCTAACAATGGAACTTATAAACAAATTCAAGAAATTAGAAGGACTAATACAAGTGCTGGTTTTACTAACACATTTTACCAAAATGTCCACTTTAATCAACCAATAATCTTTGATAGTTTGACAGGAAATGGGACAGCTTACTTATGTGTTGACAGCGTTGGTAAAGTATTCAGAAAGTCAAGTCCTTGTGTTTAAATAAATTAATTTTTATTTCTTCTTCTTTCTTTTTTAGTACTTAATTAGGATTATCTTAATTTGCTTCGCAACTTTGTTGCTCATGATTGATGATAATAAATTCCTGAAACCGAATTAATCAAAATTAACAAGGTTATATTAGAATTAATCAGTTTTTTATTTTTAGAATTCTTCTTTTTCTGTATTCAGATACCCTTGGGTTTTTAGCCAATTTATCTGGCCTTGACGGTATTTGTAAATTACATCTCCTTTGTTTTTGTCAAGCTCCCAAAGTTCAATCAGAACAATGTCGCCAGGTCTAAGCCATAATTTTCTTCTCATTCTCCCCGGCACTCGGCAATTTCTTGATTTTCCGTCCAGACAATTCACGAGCATTTTATTTCCCCCGAGTCTTTGTTCGATTATTCCTATAACTTCGTTTTTATTTGGAAGTTTTGCTCGTGTTATTCTTTGTTCTTCAGAAGATTCATCTCGTTCTGAGTTTTCAAATTCTTCTGTTTCTTCCATATTATTGAAAAAAGAAGATGATTTATAAATTTGTTTATTTATTTGCTCAGTTCCAGACTTCGTCAAGGAATTTCGCTAAGAGAAAGTTAATGCATTCTTCTTTATTAGAAAACAATCGCTAATCGCGCAGCGGCATTTAAATTAACAACTAAAATTTTATAATAAAATCAATGCAAAAGGAATTCCCTGAATTTTGTTTATTCCTTGTTTAGAAATAATCCCAGCTTTTAGAGCAGTATTAACTGATTTTTCTCCAATAATATTAAATGTCGCGTCTTCTTTTTTCATATCTTGCATTATTTTTTTTGCTTTTTCTAAAGAAGTTTCTTCTCCTTTGTAAAAACTTTCTTTAACATCCAGTTGAAATCTGTCTTCTTCAAATTTTTTCCCGATTAATTTAGTATCACAAACCGTAACCACATCCCTGTAAGATTTTATAATTTTTATAGATAACATTAAACTATTTGCCCCCAATTCTGCAAACAGTTGTACCACACTTAGGACACTTTCCTTTGAACATTGGCGTGCCTTTTGAAGTTTTTGTTTCTTTTGGATCTTTCATTTCAACTTTTTCTTTGCATTTGACACAATATCCTTGAACCATTTTTCCTCCTTTCTTATGAGTTTAGTAAGATTTTTAGGAATATTGGTTTTATAAATCTTTAGAAACGATTTTTATTATAATAATTATTAAATATGATGCTTTGCTTTTTTGAATATGAGTTTTAAGTATTTTCTAGAAAAACTTCTTATTGGGAAAATTGAAGATAATACTCTGAAATTACCTTTAGCATTAAGTGGTTTCTTATCTAAATTTAATGGGGCTACATATCAATCTAAGGGTCAGACTTTTTTTGATTCTAGATTTTTAGCTACTAATTTTAAAGGAATTCATATTACTCATTATGATCCTATTTTCAATCAGAAAAAGGCTCTTAGTTATCTTGGAAATTTAAGCGATGATGATTTATCGCAGGAATTTAATCGAGCTTCTTTGTCTGAAGAGATTTTTGATTCAGAATATTTTAATTTAGAGTTTCCTGATTCAGATTATCCTGAAATCTTTTATAGAATTAATGCGCCTGATTATAGATTTTTGATTCAAAGAGAAATTGTTTCTAGGACTTTATCTCAGAGACGTATCTAAATATTACTCAAATTTTTTCCCGAACAGAATGTTTTGCTCCGCATGCAAGACAGCGGATAAAAGTTAGTCTTCCTTCTTTTATCAGTTCTGTATCTGGTTTTTTACATTCTTTGCATAAAACAAATTCTTTTGCATACTCTTCTACTTTTTGATTTATCCTGGCACTTGGAACTTTTTTATTTAGCACAAGTCTGTCGCCTTCTTTTTGTCCTGACGCTGCGAGTTCTTTTAGCATAAATTTTTGGAAATGTTCTGGTTCTCTTCTTAAGTAAGATGCAATCTGAAAAAAATTTGTCAATATTGTTTTTCGTCCTTCAAAATGTCCTTTAATTGGTTGGATTTCAAACCTGTTACCGCACAATCCAACTTGTTTTATTTTTTGATGTGCCTGTTCAAGTAGTTTTTCATATTGTTCCATGAAATCTTTTAGAAGTGAAGGTTTATAAACATTTTATGCGTTTTTATTTTATGGATTTGAAAGAGGTTTTGCTTGCTATTGCAATTCTTGTTTT
>Ga0210019_1004989_pt1 | contig 11242 bp, 13 predicted proteins | sample CryGeyCG2114_020_2_FD_183969 | JGI IMG/M metagenome (GOLD analysis project Ga0210019, IMG submission 183969) | Groundwater microbial communities from aquifer - Crystal Geyser CG11_big_fil_rev_8/21/14_0.20 (SPAdes) (version 2) | ecosystem: Environmental > Aquatic > Deep subsurface > Groundwater ...
ACACGCGATCAAGATCCTGCGCATCGGTATTCACGGAAATAAATTCAACGCCCCGCATGCGGTCACCCTCCATCATGCGCCCCACAATCTTTCCTCCGGCGCCGCCGATGCCAATCACCTTGATTCGGGTAAGCGTACCTTTTTGTTTCGCCGCCGATATCCTTGACGGAGAATTATTTTTTGTCATGTTCTTTTTTTCCCTTCATAAAAACATTATGGAATAAGATTTCTTAGAAAACCTCTTACCGATTCAAGTCTTCCCGACGGGCGTGCCTGTTCGCCGCTTCCAAGGAGAACAAGTCCCACGGCAGTCGAGAATTCCGGATCATCGAGCATCTCTCGATACGTTGGCTGAAGCACTTCAAAATCACTCGATTCGGGAAATCCTGTTTGGACGTGCAGTTTGAGCTCTTGTTTGACGAGGTCCGGAAGACCGGAAAGTTTTGCGCCCCCACCGGCGATTGTTACGCCCGCCGGAAGCTGCAGACTTCTCCCTAATACTTTGAGTTCATTATTGACGAGTTCAAGTATTTCTGCAAGCCGTACCTCTATAATTTCGGCGACAAAACGTTTTGAAACCTCTCCTTTATTCGAGAGATCAAATTCAGAAAGCATTACGGAATCCTTGCGATTCACTTCTCGCGCCACGGCGTATCCGTATGTAAGCTTCAAACGTTCCGCGGAGTCAAAAGAAATTTTCAACCCCATCGCAAGATCGTTGGTCACGTGTCGCGCGCCTATGGGAATAGACTTTGCATACGAGACTTTGTTTTCTTCGAATACCGCAAACGACGTAGTATCAAATCCGAAATCGATCATTAAAACACCAAGATCTTTCTGGCGTTTTGTAAGTACCGCGCGCGACGAGGCAAAAGGATTAAAAATAAGTCCTCCCACGCGTATCCCCACTCGTTCGAGTGTTTTCAAGAGTAAATTCACCTGCGGAGAAAACGCTTCGACAACAAGCGTGCTGACCTCAAGACGATTCCCCGTCATACCGAGCGGGTCATGAATATCTCCCACATCATCCACAAAATACTCGCGAGTTATGTTGTGCAACACCATATAATTCGGCTGGAGTTTGACCGCCTGCGACGCCTGAATAACACGGTCAATGTCATCCTGCTGAATCTCGCGATCGGCGCGCGCAACAGCGGCAATGCCACGCGAATTGCGTACGTGTACGTGTTCGCTCTGTACATTTATGAAAACATTTTGTATCACCCGCTTCGATATTTTCTGGAGATCAAGGGTAAGCTCTCGAAGAATTTGAGTCGCATCCTCTTGGTCAACGAGCACCCCTTTATGAAACCCGATGGAGGGTTGTTTAACAACCGAGAGTATGGACATCACTCTGTCTTTTTTTTCTTCCGCGACGACACACTTGATCTGGGAAGAGCCGATATCGAGTCCGGTAATAATATTCGACATAGTGATTATTTTGAAAGTAGGTTTTTCTTTTCAATGCGTTCAAGTACCCATCGTTCCTGACATTCCATCTCCATTCTATCATTCTTTTTTTTATGCGTATATCCCAAAAGATGTAAACAACCGTGCACAACCATGCGTGCAACACTTTCTTTTTTTTCACCTATGTACTGCGGGGCGAGATATATCTCTCCGAGATATTTCCGCGATGCGCCCCACTCGGGATATGGAAATTTTTCCCCCGCTTCAAAACTTAAAACGGTGGTTGGTTTATTTTCTCCACGAAATTCATTATTCAAACGACGCATGGCAGTGTTCCGTATCAAAAAAACGCGCACGGTGGCGTCCTTTTTTCTAAATGCGGAGAGTGTGTGATAAACAGCCTCTCTCACATCACGTCCGGCAGAAGGAAAAACAAGCTCTCCTTCACATTCAACAAAAGTGCCGGTCGGTTTCGAAACGCTCTTCTTTGGCATTTTACGCTTCAGAAGCAAGTTTTTTTCTTACACAGGTCGCAATCCGTGTCCCATCGGCTCTCCCCTTCAAATTTTTTATCGCCACAGACATAACCCTTCCAAAATCCTTCATGCCCTCCGGAGCGGTCTTTTGTATCGCCGCGTCAACCTCTTTTTCCAAAGTCGCATCGTCCACTTGCGCGGGAATGTACGTTTCAAGAATTGCACATTCCTTCATTTCTTTCTCGCTAAGGTCAATCCTGCCTCCTTTTAAAAACGCCTCCGCGGACTCTCTCCTCTTTTTTACTTCTCGAGTGACGATTGAGGTCGCCTCTTCGTCGGAAAGCACGGTATCTTCCCCTTTTCCTTTTTTCTCGATTGAACGCGAATGAAACGCCGCGAGCGTCATGCGTAGCGTCATCATAACAAGCTCGTCCTTCTTCCGCATCGCGGAAGAAAGATCGTTATGCATTCTTTCTTCGAGCGTCATACCCGTATTTTTTCTCTTTTTGAAGCGCTTCCTGTTTCGTAATACGGTAGAGCGCCCCCTTGCGACGCGCGTTACGATTCTCCGGACGGCTTTTAAACCTCCGCTTGCGAACCTCTTTCAACACGCCACTGCGTTTGACCTTTTTGTTGAAACGAAAGATGAACGAACCGACGTTCTCTCCTTCTTTTTTATCCAATTTTATACTGCTCATATATTGTACGGTATGTTTATTTGTTTATCTTCTTTGCAACTTGTTCTAACGACTCCTTCGGCGGATTCATAACAATCCCATGAATCGACGATCCTCCGTCGTCCGCCCACCGAGGGATAATGTAGATATGCAAGTGTTCCACCGCCTGCCCTGCAGTTTTACCATGGTTTATGCCGATAGTAAACCCATCCGGAGAAAGCGCCCGACGAAGCTTTTCCGTAACGGCCTTCACCGCATAAAACACCGGTCCGATTTCTTCCGAAGGTAAATCCAATATAGTCGTCGAATGAACCTTGGGTAAAACGAGTACGTGACCGAGTGCTCGGGGATGGACATCAAGAATCGCGAGCGTGTGATCGTCTTTGTGGACGCTCTCGGCAGATATTTCCTTATTGATGATCTTACAAAAAAGGCAGTTTATCCCGCCAGAAACAGATTGTGAGCGGTGCAACCTAATTTTAGTAATTTTGTTTTTGATTGTCACGTTGTGACATCCAATTGTGATGACCAAAAGCCCCTCAGAGAGGGGCTTTGAATTACTGTGTCCTCCGAAGCTTTAGCGAAGGAGGATCATCTTCTTCGTTAGGACAAATTTGCCAGTTGGCGAAGTTGCTGTGAGACGATAAAAGTATGTTCCGCTGGAGAGATTACTGCCGTCAAAGGCGACGATGTAATTCCCTGCTGGTTTTGAATTTATGATTTCGGCGGATTTGCGAGAGTATTGGCTATTGCTTCGGAAATAGGTAAACCAGTAAGTTCTTCGATCCACAACCATTGTCCATTCGGATTTATTTCAAGAAAAATAAACTCTCCTCTCGGTGTAACAATCATATCGATACACCCGAAAACCAATCCTAGTTTTTCCACCAACTTTAAACATTTTTCTTCTACGTCTTGCGGTAATTGAAATGAAGTATGTGGAGTGTTGCTTAAATCATAGCGTCTCCAGTCTTCTTTTGTCTTCTCTGTTTTTTGAGAATAAATTGCGCATGCGAAAACATTCTTTCCAACTACTGTTATACGGAGTTCAAAATCTTTTTCTATATATTCTTGAAAAATAGTAGGACAATTTACAACGTTCTCTATGTTTCCAAGAATATCTTCACGCGTGAGCTTCCTTGTATAGAATGAGCGCGCCTCTTTTTTCTCTCCCTTGAAAATTATCCCCGGACTGAAAAGCGCCTTTGCGGCAAAAGCCTTCATATTTGTGCTCTGGATAAAATTTCTAAGTTCCTTTGGGGAATTGGTTATTAATGTTTCTGGAATGGCAAAATTAAGTTTTTTTGCCTCTGCTAATTGGAGTGGTTTTCTTGACGCTCTCCTAATTGAATCTGGCCTGCTTAGCCAAAAAGTATCCGTAAGGATGTTTGGCAAACATTCTAGAAAATGTTCAGACTCATCTAGGATATACTCTCTTATTTCCTCCTTGGAAACTTTTTTAGAAAAAATGCAGTCTGTAGTCCTCCTATAGTGGATACTTTTTATCTCACTTGAATCTATGTAGTGTTTTGTGATTTCTAAGAGTGCTGTTTTGTTTGTTCCACTAACACTTGTAGAAATTTTTGTTTTCATTGGAAATTCAGAGAAATCAAAAGCTAAACACTTCTCTTTTCTAGATTTGAGCAGATTAAGAATTCTTTCTCCATGCAAATCTCCTTCTCGAGTAATGACTAAAATCATCAGAACTCTCCTTATTTGATGTTGTTAAAAACTAAATATAAGTGTAGCTGTTAAAAGAAATAAGTCAATATTATTTCATGCTTGTCAAGCCAAATCCATTTTTCTTTTTGGGGGTAGCGGGATTCGTTTTTTTGATTTCCTTCAATGTAGCGAGGTTAAATTTTGCGCGCATCGCGTCGGTGGTGGATTTTAGTACTGGAAAAAGAACCCACTTCCCATTTTTCAATCCAAATTGGGTTCCAAACTTCTGTTTTTTACCACACATAATACGCTCTCGGTCTGTTGCGGCGGCATATAACCAACTCGCATTCTTCGATCCGAGGTGGTGTCCTTTCAAAGCTAGGCGCTTTGCTTTTTGAATGTCCTCTATCGAGTCTCCATGTTGAAATATCATCCCAGCGCGGAAATAGCCGTCTCCGGAAAATTATAGAAAATTTTCCCTATTTTCCGCTTGCCTCATCCCCTTGATCGGCGAGAAATAATTCCCCTATTTTTTCTCGTAAATATTTCTCATTTCCTAAAATTATAATACCCCAACATTCTCGGGTTTGTTGGGGTATTATTTGGTACGTTGAAACGACTGCAAAAAGCGCACAAACACTTTTCCGTACGGAGAAAGAGAATGTTCCACAAACCTACTACGATAATGTTTGTTAATTAATCCGGCGAGCAGGAGACGACGAGTATGTTCTCCGATTGTTTTTGGATTCGCCTTGAGACCGGCAACGATGTCATCAAGTGTGGCTCCCTCGTGATCCGCGACGTAGAGCAATATCTCAATCCGGTGATGGTTCGCCATCCCCTTAAGATGTCGCTCCATTTGTTTCGCTGTTTTTATTTTTTCCATATATCTCGCTATACAACATCCCCACATTCTCGGGTTTGTTGGGGTATTATCTTCTTACATTTTACATCTCCTCGAGCGGCTCGATACCGAGAAGCGAGAGACCGTTTTTCATAGTCTGCGCAACTCCACGAATAAGCCCGAGGCGGAAGGCGCGGAGTGTTTTGTTATCTTCCTTCATCACCGGCACTTCTTGATAGAAAGCGTTGAATGCCTGCGCGAGTTCGAAAAGATATAAACAAAGTTTATGCGGAGCATATTCTTTGGCAACCGTATCAATTGTTTCTCCAAACCTTGCGATGTGGCGCAAAAGGCGGAGCTCGCGCGAATCAAGTTCAACATCGGCGAAGGACGACGTTTTAAATGCCTCATTCGCTTCTTTGCCGGCCTTCCTTAAAATGCCATGGATTCGCGCGTGGGTGTACTCAAGATACGGACCGGAGTTCCCTTCAAAATTCAACGCTTCCTCCCACACGAATGTGATGTCGGACTTCGGATTGTGCGCGAGATTGAAATATTTGAGCGCCGCGAGACCCACGAGATACGCTGTACGCTCTTTGTCCTTGAGGTTTGGGTTCTTCTGCTCAATGATCTTTTTCGCTCGCGCCTTCGCCTCGTGTACCACCGCCTCAAGCTTTACGATATTTCCTTCACGGGTACTCAGCATGCCCGTAGGAAGTTTCATAAAACCGTATGAGACGTGTACGCTCTCCTTTACACCATCCCACCCGAGAAGTTCGGCCACTTTGAAGACTTGCTTGAAATGATGTTCTTGTCGCGAGTCCACCACATAGATATTCCGGAAATAGCGATACTCGCCCCACACGTATCGCAGTTTTGCTAGATCGCGGAGAAGATAAGTCGAGGCGCCGTCCGACTTGCGCGCGACCGCATCGTCCAAACCCCACTCAGAAAGATCCGCGATGACCGCTCCCTTTGTGTCTTCTTTCGCAACACCTTTTTGTAAAAGCTCGTCGAGGACTACCTGTTGTTTGTCCTCATAAAAACTTTCCCCGAGATGAAGATTGAACGGCTCGAGACCGAGAAGCGCGCTCATCTCGTGAAGCTTTCTCATCGAAACCTCATTAAACCATTCCCATAGTTTTCTGTTTTCTTTGTCACCCGCCTCGAGCTTCGCAAACTCCTCTTTACCGATCTCGCGGAGAGAAGGGGCTTCTTCCATCGCTTCGTGATATTTGATATAAAGCTTTTCGAGTTCTTCAAGTGGTTCTTTCTCGATAACCGCCCTGTCACCGAACTTCTTATAGGCGGCAATCAATATCCCGAACTGTGTCCCCCAATCGCCCACGTGTGTGTCCGAAAGCGTTCGAAAACCGCGCGAGCGGATGATGCGCTTCAATGAATCGCCGAGCAAAGCGGAGCAAATGTGTCCCACGTGCGGTCGCTTTGCCGCATTCAATTGGAAGTACTCGATAATAATCGTCTTCCCTTTTCCTTCATCCGAGTTCCCGAATTCATCTCCCTCTTCGAGTACGGAGAAAAGTGTTTCATTGAGTGCGCGTCGCGAGATGAAAAAATTCACATATCCACCCACCGCCTCGATACGCTCAAAGTCGTCACGCGTGTCAAGTGCGGAGCATGAAGTGGCAAACGCCTTCGCGAGTTCTATCGGATTCTTTTTTACGACTCTTGCAAGGCGCATTGCGGCGTTTGTCGCATAATCGCCGTGCACTTCATTCTCAGTGCGTTCCACTTCAGGAAAAAATGATTCGGGAAGTGTTGTTTTTTTCTCTTCGGACCACTGTTGTATTGCCTTTTCCATAAGCGCCCGTGCGCGTTCTTTCATTGAATACATGGTTCTCTTTATTGTTATAATACCTCATTCTACCGCCGTTTTCCTCTTTCCGCTACACCTTCAGTGCGGGCAATATGATATAATAGAAACATGGATCCCGTTAGAAGTCGCGATTGCGGCGCGCAACGGGAACAGAAACTAAAAAATAATAAGTCGAAATATATAAAAAATAATCAGCATTTCGCGTGAATCGCGATTTGCCTGCCCGAAAGAACGGGATCTTTGTCTTCCGTTCAGGCGGGCTTCTAACGGGATGGAAAATAAAAAATTGTTAGTTCTTTGGACTGTCGTCGCACTCGTTGTAGGTTGTGTGGCGGGATATTATCTCGGCAGTACAATCGGTTTCTCAAACGGAAAACAAGCCGCAGATATGCAACTCTCCGGTATTGTAGGGCTTGTCTTTCCCAAACCAGCTGAAGAAATTCATTCGGTCGCGGGAACTATTACGGCAATCTCCGGTGCAACGCTTACACTTGAGGTAAATGATCCCGAAGATTATCTCCCCCATGTCGACGGAACGTCACAGAAAACGATGATGCGATATGCATCGCTTACCGGTTCAGCGAAAATCATCCTCGTTGATTCGACAAAAGTGGATGCAAACGGCAACACTCCGACAACCGAGCTTCAACCTTCAGACCTCAAGGTGGGCGACAACGTGATGGTTCAGAGCAATCAAAACATCAGAACAGAATCCAACTTCGACGTGGTGCAAGTGCAAATGGTTAAGTACTAATTCTCACGAATTATCCACTAATACCACGAATAAAAAAACCGAACTTCTTTATCCTGAGCTAAGCTACTGTGTTATGGGAGTTCTTTTTTCTGTACAAAACAAACTCGGAAATAAATATCAAGCAAAGCATTACCAAAGAGCGATTGCTATCACGCTGAAAAATCTCGGTATTCAGTTTGAGAAAGAAGTAAAAATTGACGTTCCTTTTGAAAAAGAGTCTCTCGGCATCTTTTTCGCAGATTTTGTTATTGACGGGAAGATTATTCTCGAGATTAAAACCATCCCCAAAATTACCATAAACGAAATAAAACGAACTCTGCGTTATTTGCAAACAACAAATCTGCATCCTGGTATTATCGCAAACTTCAGACCGCCACACCTTGAATTTAAACGGGTTGTAAATTAAAATAGAGTTGTCGGAAATTAAAAATTAACTTTTAAAAACATGAGGAATAAAATTGTTTATATTTTTTTGGGCCTGGCATTAGTCGTTATCGCTGTGATTGTGTTTATTCAAATACAACCGTCAAATCCAGCGTCCAAAACTTTACCCGCTCAGCAAGTTATAAAAACAAAACTTCAGCAATGTCCAGATGAATGGATTGACAATCAAGAGCCTCCAATCGACCCAAAAGGATCTGTAACACAATATTTTATACTAAATGGTACAAGACGAGAATTAAGTGAATTTGACACTGAATGGATACAAAAAAATTGTAACCTAAAAAAGCAAGTTGTTTTTTAAAAGTTAATTTTTAACATCCGACAACACCGAATATGAGGTTCGAAAAATTTGCACAATTATGATAATTAGGAAAACAAATTTTTCTCAACCCAAATTTTTGCCCTTTTCTTCTATTGATATATAATAAGGAAGCATGCAAAAACTTCTCAATTCGTATAGAAACGAGTTGTCGGAAATTAAAAATTAACTTTTAAAAACATGAGGAATAAAATTGTTTATATTTTTTTGGGCCTGGCATTAGTCGTTATCGCTGTGATTGTGTTTATTCAAATACAACCGTCAAATCCAGCGTCCAAAACTTTACCCGCTCAGCAAGTTATAAAAACAAAACTTCAGCAATGTCCAGATGAATGGATTGACAATCAAGAGCCTCCAATCGACCCAAAAGGATCTGTAACACAATATTTTATACTAAATGGTACAAGACGAGAATTAAGTGAATTTGACACTGAATGGATACAAAAAAATTGTAACCTAAAAAAGCAAGTTGTTTTTTAAAAGTTAATTTTTAACATCCGACAACACCGAATATGAGGTTCGAAAAATTTGCACAATTATGATAATTAGGAAAACAAATTTTTCTCAACCCAAATTTTTGCCCTTTTCTTCTATTGATATATAATAAGGAAGCATGCAAAAACTTCTCATATTCGGATACATTAAAAGTCGATTATTCGTGCCATTCGCGGCACATTTGTGTAATTCGCAACATATGAATCTTATACCTACAGTTATCGAAAAATCGGCGTACGGAGAGCGGGCGTATGATATTTATTCCCGTCTCTTGAAGGAACGTATTATATTCCTCGGCGGTCCCGTTGTGGATGAGGTGGCGAACAGCATTATCGCACAACTTCTTTTTTTGGATCACGAAGACCCTAAAAAAGATATAAAACTTTATATCAATTCCCCCGGCGGAAGCGTTACTGCGGGACTCGCAATCTACGACACGATGCAACACGTAAAAGCGACGGTTTCAACCATCTGCGTCGGTATGGCGGCTTCAATGGGAGCGGTGCTCCTCGCCTCCGGTAAGAAGGGATACCGATTCGCTCTGCCGAACTCCGAGGTGCTTCTTCACCAAGTGATGGGCGGTGCCGAAGGACAGGCAATAGAGATAGAGATTACAGCACGTCACATCGTGAAGATAAAAGATAAGATAAGCCAGATACTCGTAAAGCATACGGGACAGAAGATAGACAAAATTGAGCGTGACACCGACCGCGACTTCTGGCTCACTGCCGTCGAGGCGAAAGAATACGGCATTATCGACGAGGTGTTGAAAGTAAGAAAATAGAGTATCACATAGATTCCGAGAATAAGGTCGCATAAAGCGACTTTTTCTTTTGTAGAGCGTCAGTGTACAATAAGAACTATGAAAAAAGTGGACACCAAAATCATTTTGGAGCGCGGCGTTGAAGAGGTTATCGTACGCGAAAGTCTCGAAAAAAAACTGGAGAGTGGTAAGAAACTCCGCGTGAAACACGGCATTGATCCCACGGGACCGAAAATTCATCTCGGGCGCGCTTCTACGTTGCGAAAGCTAAAAGAATTCCAAGACCTCGGTCATACGATAGTGCTCATTATCGGCGACCATACCGCGCAGATAGGTGACCCATCAGACAAACTCGTCAAGCGTCCGTTTCTCACATCGAAAAAAGTGAATGAAAACATGAAACGATATCGGGAACAGCTCGGGCTTGTGCTTGATATGAAAAAAGTGGAGCTTCACCGCAACAGCGAATGGTTTTCGAAAATGAAACTTCGGGAGTTTGATGAGCTCGCCGACCTTTTCTCGATCCAACAAATGATCACACGCAGGAACTTCAGCGAACGCTGGAAAAAGGAAGAAGAAATTAGTGTGCGCGAGTTCCACTATGCGCTCTACCAAGGATACGATTCGGTTGCGGTGAAAGCGGATGTGGAAATCGGCGGATCCGATCAGCTTTTCAATCTTTTGGCCGGCAGAAAAATACAAGAACACTACGGACAGTCGCCACAAGACGTACTCACTACCAAAATGCTACTTGGCACAGACGGGCGGAAAATGTCCACGAGTTGGGGGAATGTCATTAATATCGAGGACGAACCGGAGGAACAGTTCGGGAAAATAATGTCCATGCACGATAACCTTATACTTGAATATTTCGAGATTGCTACTTCCATTCCAGAAGAAAAAATCAAGTTATACCAAAAAGAACTTGAAGACGGAGTGAATCCCAAACTTATGAAAGAACGACTGGGGTTCGAAATTGTGTGTCAATACCATGGAGAAAAATCCGCGGAGAAGGCGCGTGACTATTTCGAAAAACTTTTTTCCAAAAAAGAAATACCCGACGACATTCCCGAACTCGTACTTCCGAAAAAGAAATTTGCGCTTGATGATCTCGTACTTGTAGCTGAGAAAATGAGTAAGAGTGAGGCAAGACGACTCATTAAACAGAGAGCAATTCAATTGGACGGCGTCGTGAAAAGCGACCCCACGGAAATACTCTCCCCGAAGAAAGGATCTGTGCTGAAAATAGGAAAAAAACGCTTCTTCAAAATCACCTAAACCCCAAAAAAATAACGTCATCCGATGACGTTATTTTTTACTCCACCACCATCGTGCCACGCTCACCTGCGCCCGCATGACCCGGCACACTGCACTGGAACGCGTAGGTTCCCGCCTTTGGCGTCTTGAAGGAAATACTCCTCGTTTCCCCCGGTCCGACACCCACCGCGATTCCCTGCACGCTCGGATCCTGAAATCCGATAGAGTGACTTCTCCCGTCGGATGAGGTGAAATAGACGGTTACTTCATCATCCGATTTCACCGCAAAGGAGGCAGGAAAAAA
>Ga0210019_1004991_pt1 | contig 11239 bp, 12 predicted proteins | sample CryGeyCG2114_020_2_FD_183969 | JGI IMG/M metagenome (GOLD analysis project Ga0210019, IMG submission 183969) | Groundwater microbial communities from aquifer - Crystal Geyser CG11_big_fil_rev_8/21/14_0.20 (SPAdes) (version 2) | ecosystem: Environmental > Aquatic > Deep subsurface > Groundwater ...
CTCTTTGCGTATTTTTACTTTATTTAATACAAGGGATAAAACCCATGGAATTAAAATACATTTCCCTACAAAAGTAATTCCGCTAATCATAAATGTTTCATGACTATGTCTTGCAATACCTGAGATTAAAATAACGATTACAAGCCCCAGTGATTGAAGCGCAAATAGTTTGACGATGGTTTCTAATCTGCGAGAACCAGTCATAATGATGCTTGAAAGTACGATCAGGGAAACAATAAACTCATAAACCTCTTGTTTATGGAAAACAGTAGAAACAAGATTAGATAAGTCAAACATTAGTTGAATCCCCCAACGTTTTGTTTTACTAATAAAATAAGAGCAATTACTCCAGTAACAAAAGAAGTAATAAGAATATCTTTCACTCTAAAAAGTCTTACTTTTGCAAATACTGTTTCAATAAGTGCAACCAGTATACATAAAACAATTAGCTTCAAAAGAAAAAACAAAAATCCAAAGATAAATGAACTGATTTGCCATGGGAATATTAGATTTGCTAAGAGTGATAATATAAGCAGCTGTTTTGTCCAGCTTGACCAAAACATGAGCCCTAATTCTTTTCCGGAATATTCAAGGAGTAAACCTTCATGTATCATTGTTAGCTCATAGTGTGTTTCCGGATTATCAAATGGTACTCGTCCCATCTCAGCAACAGAAGCTGTAAAAAGGGCAAAAAGAGCAAGCAGATAGCATGGGTAAATTAAATGGTTAGGATGAGCTGAAAAATAATTAATTATGCTGGGTATATCAGTGGAACCTGACATAAGTGCAAGTACAAAAAGTGCAAGTAATATTACCGGTTCTATAAGCAAAGCAAGCATCATTTCTCTGCTGCTTGCCATACCGCAAAAACCGCTGCCAGGTTCCATTGATGCAAGGGCTACAAAAAAACGTCCAAGCCCAAAAATATAAATCAGGAGTATAATTCCGCCAAGAACATTAAGTGATCTAATGTCATAAAATGTTGGTATTAACAAACTTGCAAAAAGTGTTGTAGCAAAGTAAATATAAGGTGTGGAAATAAATATCCATGAAGCATGCTTTGATATCACGCTTTCTTTGCAAAAGTATTTAGTCAAATCATAGTACCCTTGTAAAAGAGGTGGTCCATATCTTCCTTGTAGTAGTGCTTTTATCTTTTTTATTAAAGTGTTAACGAAAGGTGAAAGAAGAAGTACGGTGAGTATTTGAACAGTTCCTAAAGAAATAAATTGTAGGATTATTGATTTCATAAACTTAACCACACTAAACAAATTATTAAAGTAATAAAGATGTATCCAAGATAAATTTGCAAACTGCCGGCTTGAATTGGTTTGATTGAATGAGCTAGGCTTTTAATTCCATTTATAAGAGGAATATAAAGACGATCATGATAAAAGTTTTCCGGTGTATGTAATTCAGAAAATACAACCTCAAGAGGCTGGCTGTAGGCAGTCGGTGTATATTCAAAATCTGCTTGTCCTGTAACGCCACAGTTCCATGTTTCTGCTTTCCTATAGTTTGTTTTTTGTCCTAATAGTCTTGAAACAATATATCCAAGAGGAATCAGTGCAATGATTAGAACCAGAATTCCAATTGGTGAAAATGATGCAAATCCTTGTGGTAAGAGTTGAATAAGATTGTAATTCAATGAGTAAACTGAACTTTCTGAATTTATATTTAAGCTTTCGGGTATTTTGCTTAATAAGGATAAAACAAAAGAAGGTGCTATTCCTATAATTAAGCAAAGGACTGCTAGCATCCCTGTACCTATCCTCATTGATAAGGATACCTCACAAACATTTTTTACTTGGTGAGATCTGGGTAATGCTAAAAATATGCTTGAAAATGCCTTGACAAATGTTGCAGCACAAATAGCACCGGTAAGACCAAGAAGCACTGCAAATACTGGAAATAATATTTTTACTAACTCTAGCTTGACCTGAAAAGATAAAAGTAAACTTTGAAATATTAGCCACTCACTTGCAAACCCGTTGAAAGGTGGAAATGAACAAATGGCAAGAGAACCAATTAAAAAGAAGAATGCTGTTTGTGGCATAAACTTTATTAAACCACCAAGCTTTTCAAGATTTAATGTGTGACAAGCTGAATTAATTGCACCGGCTATCATAAAAAGTAAACCTTTAAAAAGTGAATGATTTAATGCATGAAATAAACCACAAATTAGTGAAAATGCTGCAAGCGGTTTGAACCCTAGACTAAAAAGAGTCATAGAAAGTCCAATAGGTAGCATTATAATTCCCCTGTTTTCAATACTGCTAAATGCTAAAAGCCTTTTTAAATTATTTTCAGTTGATGCATAAATTATTGCTGTTACTGCAGTTAAAATTGAAATAGTTGCAAGGATTAATCCCCATGAGTATGGAAAAGGAGAAAGAAAAGTAAAAACAAATCTTATAATTCCATAGAGCCCGGTTTTAATCATAACTCCAGACATTAGTGCTGATATGTGGCTTGGTGCTTGTGGATGTGCTTCGGGTAGCCAGATATGTAATGGAATTAAGCCAGCTTTTGTACCGAAGCCTATCAATGTGAAAACAAACAACAAAAGCTTTAGTTTGTCGGGAAGTTTATTTCCGATTTGGGCAAATGAGGCAAATGAAAAATCATTTGTGTATTGAGCAAGAATTAAGAAAGCAATTAATAAAAATGCGGAGCCTATATGTGTCATAAGAAGGTAAATAAAACCGGCATGTTTTGAAGAATTATTTTCTGTATCAGAAATTACAAAAAAGAAAGAAATAAGTGTCATAACTTCCCACAGAATTAAGAAAACAATGCCATTATTAGCACTTACAACTAAAATCATTGACAGAATAAATAAATGAAACAAAGAACATAGTAGTCCTACATTTTTATTTATGTATTCTGATTTAAGATATCCAATTGAATAAATTGATACAGGGATTGAAAGCAAGGAAATAAGTAGTATAAAGAAAGCTGCCAAAGGATCAATTAATAACTGAAACTTTTCAATCAATGGGACAGATAGCTGATATGTTAATGAGAAACTATGATCATGTAATAAAGTCAAAATTGAGCTTGCTAAACTTAAACTACAACTAATTACTCCTAAGGTACCCGAAAGATATATAGATAATTTTTTTGATATTTTACTTAAAGCTAAGGTAAATATTGCTGTTGTTATAAAACCTAGAAATGATGATTGTAATAAAATTGCTTCTAACATTTATTCCTCATGATTAAGTAAAAGCCAGAGTTGTATAAAAGAAAGCTATTACATCTTCATTGATTAAAAGTTGTGTGCCTATTAATATCTGTAATTTTTTTAGTAGATTTTTTATTCCAACTAAATGATTATTAAAAATTACTTTGGCTACATCAAGGAGTTTGAAAACAGCAGAGTCTTTAATTGAGTAATAAACGCTGTTGCCTTCTTTGCGAGTGGTTACTAAATTGTTTGCCCTTAAAATTGCAAGTTGCTGAGAAACATTTGGTCCTTCAATATTTAAAATTTCACGTAGTTGGTTTACTGTATGCTCGCCATCTCTAAGGGAATCAATAATTTGAATCCTTATAGGATTAGCAAGAGCTTTAAAAAATTCTGCTTTAAATTCACTAAGGTTTTTCAAGGTATCTTCCTGTCTGCGAATCTTCGCAGGTAACTATAGTATAATATAACTAATAAAAAAACAAGAGACTAAAAAGTTGTAATTATGATTTGTAATAAATAAAAAAACAGTAAACACACTGAATGCTTACCGCTTTATGTCTATTGCTTATTTTGTGGAGGGTAGCATTTTAGGCAAAGCACTATCCTTTAGGAGACCTGGATGCATAAGATGAGGGATTACAGATTAGCTGGCTAGTAAAAAGAGGGTACTTATTTTTTTTAGATGAGCGTATTTGAATAGTGCCGGATTATTCGTTGGAAAAATTAAGAGTTTTAAGTCTTAATTAAGTTTTTTTTCAGTCCAGTTGATTTTAGACATAAAATAAACAAAATATAACCTCCATTAGAGATCCTTAAAAAAAATTAATGTTAATTCAAGCTATCTAAAATTCGTTGTATATGTAAGCTTTTATGCGTGTTGGAGATAAAATTGGTCCAAGCGTTTATGTTATTGATGATTTCAATAACAAAGTTGTTGATATTGATGGTGATGGTGTTGGTTGTTTATCTCATGGAGAAACTGTTTGCAAAATAATATCTGGGGTATGCCCTGAAAGTAATATTACAAGAATTGGAATTGACGGATTTGGTGAGTTGAGTAAAGTAAGGGATGGATTAAAAGGCATACTTGGTGAAGTGCAGGCAGGGGAACAAGTAGATGCCATCAACATATCACTTGGAGTATCTTTAAGTCTCGAAGAGATAAGTGAAAAGATATCGGGTCTTACAGAGGAAACTTTATTAGATAATAGAGAAAATATAGTTAGTTGGTTGAAAGGATTTTATGATCAAAAGGATACTATTGAAGCTAAAATAGCAAATTTTAAAACTGCACGCTCAAGAGATTTCAATGATTTGAGAAAATTAGTTACTCAAAAACAGCATTCTGAAACTTATGAAATTATTAAAATTATCGAAGAATTGGCTAGTAAAGGGATATCTATTTATATTGCAGGGGGGAATGAAGGTTTGGCAAGGGTAGGAAGTTATACGCCCATTAATCCATTAAATCTTGCTTACGGAGTTAAAAACATTGGTGCTAAAAATTCAAGTGGTGAAACTGCTAACTTTTCAAATGATTCTCCATTAATTACAGATTGGGCACGTGGTACATTTCATGTCCAGCAAGTCATAGGAGGGCAAGGTGAATTACTTGGATTTGATATTCTTGGAGATGGAAATGTACATGTTTCTTTAGATGAAGTGTCAGGAGGGGAGGTCAAAACCAGAGATCCGGAGCGAGTCATAAAAGAATCAGAGCTTCCAAAAAAAGACTTAGAAAGAATCATAGAACTTCAAGGTAATGTAGAAAAAATAATTAATTTTTTAACTCAAGTAAAGGAAAAAACTCTTACTCCAGATGACATTAAACATCGTTTTGAAGAGATAAGGGATTTGTTTGAGACTATACCGAAAGAACTAAAAGATAAGGAGTATGTAATACTAGCACCGCTTTTATCAGCCCGTAATATAGTAGAAATAAGTTCACATCCTAGATTTATTGCCAAAATTACAGAAACACTAGATGAAATTAAGGGTAAGATTCCATCTGCAATAGTTTCAAATCTAGCTGACTACTTAATTAGTGTGGAAGATTTTGTAAGGATTGCAGGAGATAAAAGCATAAATTTCACTGAGCTCAAAAAGAGGGGAGACTACTTAGCGTTATCTAGTGAATTGACTTTTTACAAATCTATTGAAGGTGGCAAAGTTAGAGAGGTTGACTTTTCGGGTGAATCCAATTCAGTTGCACAAATACATGGAACATCTTTTTCTGCACCCTATGTACTAGCTAGTGATCTGGTGAAGCAACCTAAGAAATATCAATAGAGGTAGAACTCAAATTCTAAGTACTTGGTTTCTGATTTTGGTAGAATTAATTGAAGATCTTTTCAGATGCCAATTTATAAATTTATTGCTTATGCTACAGTTGATAGTGAATTTTGTAATAGTTGTTTTGCATCAAAAGAGCTTTTTAATGCTCCACTAGCATAATAGTTGGCTGCTGTTGTAACTGTTTCTTTAAATAATGCTTTTCTTTCACCTGGTGCAAAATTACCTTGTTTGTCACCAATCTTCCATTTAATATCTAACATTGCTGCGGCTGCTTTTCCTTCTGGACCCATTGAGGAGAGTACTGTTTTACCAAATTTCCTAACCTTTCCTCTGTACTTTTGCGGAATAAGGCTTGTAGGATCTCCAAGTGCTTGGCTTATTGTATTAATGTGGCTCATATAGTCCTCTTAATTTGGTTTTAGCAAATTTCAGTTTACTTAATCAAGCGAAATTGCTAGGTTAAGAACATAAAATTCTTTTAATCTAATATATTGAAGGGTCGTTTCATAAATTATGAATTTGACAAGAAGATCCACCAATATAAAACGAAATAGGTTAGTTCTATTCTATTACTTACCACTTATTACTTATCACTAATTTTACGGAGGACGGCATTTGACCTGGACGTATAAGATTAGGGATTATAGGATTGCAAGTTACTTACTATCTCACTGCTCACTATCTTGTGTAAGCCCTGTAATTCATTAAACAGAGGTAGGTCTAGCAACTACTCAAAATAGACCAGATTTTCACCAAAATACTTAATTATACTTGGCAAAAGCAAGATTTTATAAAAACTATGGTATAAATAATACATATTTCATTAAGTGGACATATATGGGTATTAAATGAAATGAACTTCGATGTATTTTTAAAAAAAATAATCAGCAATAAATATTATATTTTTTCAACAGATGATATTGCTTCACTTTTTCCTGATGAAGATTTAAGTACAATAAAAAAAGCATTATTCAGGTGGAAGAAATCTGGCTCAATAATTTCTTTAAAGAAGGGATTGTATGAGCTTGTATATCCTCAAAATTTTAATATCCCAGATATGTTTGTGGCTAATAAATTATACGAACCATCATATGTTTCATTAGAAACTATACTCTCAAAAACTAGTATTATCCCAGAAGTAAGTATGTCAGTTACTTCTATATCCACTAAGCCAACAAGGAGGTTTAAAAATAAACATGGTTTGTTTACATATACAACATTTAAACCAGAATACTTTACTGGATATTATATTGAAAGGGAAAATGACTTCAGCATATTTGTTGCAGAGCCAGAAAAAGCATTAATTGATTATTTCTATATAAGTAAGAAAAAAAAGGTAGTGATAAATGAAAGGTTAGATATTGATATTGTTTTAGATTTAAATAAAAAGAAATTAAAAAAGTATGCCCAATTGATGAAGATTGATGTTAGGAGCATTTTAAATGTTAACTTATGAATCCTTATTAGAAGAAGCAAAATTGCGTGGAATGCCGGGGAATAAACTAAGAGGTATTCTCAGGGAATATTTGCAAGTTATTATTTTAAAGATAATATACAGAACAAATAGTGGAAAAAATTTAGCATTTACTGGTGGAACATGCCTAAGGCTTGCGTATGGATTGAAAAGATTTTCTGAAGATTTGGATTTTGAAAGTAATAATATAACTACAAAAGAATTTGAAAATCTTATACAGAAAATATCTCATGAATTAAATAGAATTGGTATAAAGTCAAATGTAGGAATAAAATCATGGGCTAATGTATGTTCTTCAAAAATAAGTTTTCCTGATATAGAGTTGCTTTATAAAGTTAAATCGAAATTTATGACTAAGAAAGGACTTGTAATCAAAGTAGAAGTTTGCAAACCAAAATATCAAATAAAAAAAGATACAGAAGTAATAACTGGCTTTGGAGAGTTTTTTCCTTGTATTATTTTGGATAGAGGAATAATGCTTGCAAATAAAACCGATGCATTTTTAAATAAAGATAAGGGTAGGCATATATATGATTTAGTATTTATGCTATCTAATGAATTTCCGCTTAATAAGAACGTATTAACGAAAGTTTCTGGTAGTAGTGATTTTAAAGGTTTAATTTTAAATAGACTTAAAAAACTAAATAAGCCAGCCCTTAAAAAAATGTCAGAGAATTTACAACCATTTTTATTTGAAGAATTTGAATCACATTTGATTAATGATGTAAAAACAATCGTCCCCAAATTATTATTGAGATATTAAATTTACGTTCAGGTATGGGTCTGTAGAGCCGAACATTGCGGAGGACGGCATTTGACCTGGACGCATAAGATTAGGGATCATAGGCTTACTGGCTAGATGTTGGTCTGTCTTATTTGTTATTTTTCTTACCTTTAAGTGTTTTAGTATTGCTAGGTATTCTTTTATCATCTGTTTTAACCCTACGTTCTAGCTTTTTAAGATCTTCTTCAGGTGGTAAGTTTTCAGGGATGATACCACTTTTGCCTAATAAGTTTCTAACATCTTGATTGTTTTTAATATGTTCTCCAGTGATTTGCTCTTCACCTTTAATAGCTGCTTTTTTAACATTAAAGTTTGTGATTTCAGTTGCAAGATCTTTAGCCTTTATTGTTATTGTTGGAAGAAAATCAGCAAGTGGTCTTTTCTCAGGAATCCCTAGTTTTTTCTTCATTTGTAAGGTTGTATTTCCGCCAAATAATGCTTGATCACCTTTGCTTCTTATTCGTCCAAAACCTTGACCATCAACTCCTTTTTCATAAATGGTTCTAGATAATTCACCTTCAGTAGCTATAAGTTTTTCTCGTGCCTGTAAACGCTCTACTAACTCAATTCTTTTTTCTAATATTTCTTGCTTACGTGTTTGAATAGCAAAATAACTTTGTGCAAATGCAATCTGTTCTTTTCTGGGATCACCATTTTGAGCTATTAAATAACATGCATACCTGGTTAACATCATGTCGTCTATTTCTCTAGAGGCAGCATTTCCTAAATCTATCATTTTGTTGACGTCAACAAAATGATGTCCAACCTCTTGACCAGAGGTTTTGCAAGTTACTTTAGCTTTGTCTATTACTTGGAGGAAATTACGCCATTCTGTATAGTCAAGGAGAATTTGAAGTTCCCTTGCAAGCCAGTATTCAACTCCATCTTCTTGATAAGCTGCTTCTTCAAAACTTTTATTTAATTTTGTAATACTCTCTTTTTTCATGGGATATATTTGATGTTTTTATTTTATCATTGACATGAAATAAGCAAAAAAGCCTCACTTGAGTGAGGCTTTTAACATTTTGCGTTGAGGTACATTGCGGTGAATTTGCGGAGGACGGCTTTGGACACGCAAGTACTCGATTATTTATCCTAGATTTGCCATCTCTGCATAGTATTACTTATAGCATAGCAGAGTTGTACGCGTAGCTATAGTTAGCTAAATATATTTTAAATTTGATAATATATGTTTCATGAGTTCTTATGACAGAAAAGCTGGAATCCAAATAGATTTAACTGAGTTTGGTGAAGTCTCTGAAGTAGTTCCTTTTGAAGATTATATGGAAATTATTCAAAAGGATAGTATTTCCAGAATTAGGCTTCCAGAAACTATTGACCCAGATTGTAAGGCTCCGGAGTTAAGACCAGAAATAATAAGTGAAGAATATGGAGCTTCTAATGAAATTGTAGCTAGGTTATACCTTCAACAAATAGAGTTAATGAACAAGTTCTGTCCATTTCCAGAAGATGTAAAACGTCAGGTTCTTTTAATTTTATCCGAGTGTAGGGCTAATTTAATTTCAGCCAACAACAAAAAAGATAAAATTATTGCAGGCATTAATGCTGTTTATGATAAATACTCTGATGGAGTTCAACTAAACTCTGACAATACTTTTAGGGTTGATAAGGTTCATAACTTGGAGCAAGACTTAAAAGACTTTGTTGATAGTTTATTCTCGTATTACAAATATTTAATTAAAATATTAAAACCTTTATATGGAGTAGAAATTAATGTACCCAATTACAAAGTTGCAGTAAAAGAATTAAAGAAAATAATCCCAGAAGATGAGGAAATGTATAAATTTTTGCTATCTAATCACAAGGCAATAGACATTGTTTCCAAGATTAGAAATAAACTTTGGCATCCTTCTACAAAAGACTATGTGTCCATTAAGAATTTCAGATTAACTGAATCCGGAAAAATATTTCCACCGTCGTGGCATCTTTTTATAAACAATAACTGTATTTTTGAAAACTCCATTGAAAATGACTTAAAGCATTTGTGCACTCATGCACTGGATTTTGGAGAGCTATTTTCTATTTGCTACATACAAAGAATTAAAGAGCCTAAAATGTTTACAATTGGATTAATAGAAGAAATACCAAAAGATAAGCGAAACCCAAATAAACCTGTCAGGTTTAATGTAATTCAAGAGTTCTTGGAACCTCCTCAATATCCTAATCAATGATTATATATATTAGTTGTTTAATTCCTCATCAACTAACTTTGTATATTCTTCAGGACTTAAAAGCTGACTAGTTTCAGTATTCTCAGGTCTGATATATATTTCTTCTACAAAATTATTTCTTTTTAGGTGTAGTTTTACTAATTTAGTACCAATATTAGCTAAATTAACCTCTAAGTCTTTATTGAACCAGTGTTGGTAAAAGTTAGCGATAATTACAAAAAATCTGTAAGAATCCTCTCCTTTAGTCGCCCTAAAAAATAGCTTTGTTTCGTCACCTGATGGTTTCTCTAGTTCCCTTTTTTTGTATATTTTATATCCGTTATATTCATCTACTAAATCAAGCTTTATTTTGCTATCAGTACTCATACCTGCTCCTTTTAAATATAATGATTATAGCAAATATGAATGATATAAAAACAACTAAACACCTGCAAGACGAGCAATTTAAAGAGGCTATGGATCAATTAGTTGAATTAAGATTAATTGGTAAATTAACAGAAGAAGAATATAAAACTCTAAGGGCGAAGCTTTTAAAACACATTAGTCTATTACAGGAAAGAACAAAAAAACCTAAAGATTATGCACAAAGTTGGCAAAGCATTGCAGAAATGGCATTTGACTTTTCTACACATGCACATGAGATCTTTGAAAATGGAGATGTTGAGACCAAAAGGATACTGCTTCGTGCACTTGGCAGCAATTTTACTCTATATAATAAAAATCTTAATTTTGAACTTAACCCATTGCTACGTCCAATAAAAACCATTTGAAAGTTAAATAATTATGCAAAATATAAAAACAGATAAGAATTTAAAAGATGCACAATACTATGTTGGTCTTTATGACTGGCATACAATGGAAGAATGTTACCGACTAATTCTAAAGTTTTCAGGACCTATTTTAACAGAGGAAATGCAATCAAAATATTCTGTAGAAGCCCAGATAGAACAGTTGCAGAAGATAGTTGGGATTACACTTAACTGCTTGTGTGGAGAACGGTACATAAACAAGGCTAAAACTATTCAAGAATGGATGGATAAGGATAGAAGGCTAAATGAGTTTCTAGAAAGTGCACAGCCACCTAAAGGTGTTTTATGTATTAAATGTGGCTCGCCCATGGATTGCACTGATAAGCACCTGTATGGGATTAATGATGAAAAGGTGCTTTTCTTCTTTTGCTGTAATAATTGCTGCAGGAATAGAGCTTTCTTTGACAATGGTGAAGAGTTTGAAGCGATATATAAATGCTCCAAATGCAGGGAAAGAACTAAAGCAACTCATTCACGAAAGAAAAACAAGGT
>Ga0210019_1004999_pt1 | contig 11228 bp, 8 predicted proteins | sample CryGeyCG2114_020_2_FD_183969 | JGI IMG/M metagenome (GOLD analysis project Ga0210019, IMG submission 183969) | Groundwater microbial communities from aquifer - Crystal Geyser CG11_big_fil_rev_8/21/14_0.20 (SPAdes) (version 2) | ecosystem: Environmental > Aquatic > Deep subsurface > Groundwater ...
TATCTGTCTGAATACATCCTTGTTATGGTATCGACTCATACTCCAACTATAACCAATACACCTCCTAGATACAACCATTTATCTATCATAGCCTTACATACGCCAAAAAAGGAAATTCCTATACTATTAAATTAGGTAGCTGCAGAGTTTACTCTGCCTCACGAAGCAAAGCAAGCTTTGCCGCTACAACACATGGATGCGGTTGGTGGCGCAGGTTCTGCTAAGATTACACTTTTGACAATCAGAAGTGCAACCTTACGATGTAGCTGCAGCGCCTTGCGCTGCCCCTTACCGCTCTTTCACCGTGGTTCCGCGATTTGCATGGCTTCTCGCAAATTGATCCTGCCTTCGTACAGCGCCTTACCGATAATAACGCCTTCCAAATTCTTATTTTTAATTTCTTTTAATTTCCTTACATCCTCTAAAGAAGAAATACCGCCAGAAGCTATGACAGAAATATTAACAGCATCTAGTATTTGTTTCAAACCTTCTATATTAGGCCCTGCTAATGTGCCATCTTTTGAAATATCAGTTACAATAATAGTGCCAACACCAGCTTTCTCCATTTCTGCAGCTAATGCAATTGGCCCAAAATTAGTTTTTTTTAACCATCCTGTCTTTTGAACATACATCGTTCCGGATATATTTTTAAAATCTATGCTAACTACTATTTTTTCTCTAAACTTTAAAACAAGGTTTTTTAAATAATTAATATCTTCGAAAGCCTTGGTACCAAGCACAATGCGATCAGCTCCGTTTTTTAAAAAATAAACCACATCCTTTTCCTCTCTCAAGCCTCCGCCTATTTCGCAAGGTACATTTATGCTTTTTATAATCTTAACTATAATGTCAGCGTTCTTTATCTTGCCTTTTCTCGCGCCGTCCAAGTCAACTATGTGTAAAAACCTGGCGCCTTTTTTCTCCCAGGTCTTGGCCGCTTCCACCGGATCGGACGAATAAACCTTCTCCTTATTAAAATCGCCTTTCTCCAACCTTACTACTTTACCGTTTATAATATCTATAGCCGGAATTATTAACATATTAACTTCTCGACTCTGCTTCCTTGATACGTTTTCATGATCGCTCGAAGAATATTTGCAGCACCAGCTCATCTAATATTGTTCGAGCAGGCATTGCAACTATGCATGTAAGCCCAGTCGAGAACCTATAGCTGTACAAAATTCTTTATAATTTTCAACCCTGCGCTTTGGCTTTTTTCAGGGTGAAATTGGAGCCCGTATACATTGTCTTTATGTACGCCTGAAGTAAAATTTCCTCCATAATTTGTCTCGCATAAAATAACGCCTTTATCTTCCGGCGCCACATAATACGAGTGCGCAAAATACATATAGCTTCCGTTTTCCACTCCATTCAATATCGTCGCTCGTCGCCCGCCGCCCGCCGCCCGTATTTGATTCCATCCCATGTGGGGTATCTTTAACCCGTCTTTTTCTTTAAATCTTTTAACCTTGCCCTTTATGATATCCAGGCCTTTTATCTTTTTACCCGCTTCGCCCGCGAAGCGAGGCGAGCCTTCCTCGCTTTCAGAAAATAAAAGCTGCAGGCCCAGACATATACCTAAAAAAGGTTTGCCTTTTTCTATGGACCTTTTTATCATATCTATTAAACCTCTTTTCTTCAATTCATCCATTGCCACTTTAAAAGCGCCCACGCCCGGCAGAACTATTTTATCTGCCTTAAGGATACCATTTGCGGACGAACTCACGATAACGTCTGAGCAGAATTTCTCAAACGCCTTCTGAACACTCCTTAAATTCCCCATGCCATAATCAATAATAGTAATCATATTAACTTCTCGACTCTGCTCCCGTGATATGCTTTCGTAACCGCTCGAAGAATATTTGGGAGATTCTAATAATACTGTTCGAGCGGACATTTTGGCTATACTTGTAAGCCCAGTCGAGAACCTATAGTTTGCCTTTAGTCGAAGGAATGCCTTTGACCCGCTTGTCTATTTGCGTTGCCTCGTCAAGCGCCCTAGCCATTGCCTTAAAAACAGCTTCTATCAAATGATGCAAATCTTTATCAAACGCGAGTATTTCTATATGCATGTTTATGCCTGCGTTTATGACAAACGCCTGGCTAAACTGCTCCAGATTAACGAAAGAATATCTCACGTTATCGCCTATCGTCAGATTAGCCAGAAGATTCTCTGTGCCCCGTTTGGTTTTATAATGCACGTGCAGAGACGGCCTGTTGCTTATATCCGCCACAACCCTGGCGAGGCAGCCGTCCATGGGGACAAAACTATCACCGAACCTCTTTATGCCTTTTTTACCTCCCAATGCTTTTTTAAACGCACTCCCGAGCACAATGCCTACATCCTCATTTGTATGGTGCGTGTCCACGTCCAGATCGCCTTTCGCGGCTATGCTTAAATCAAAAAAACCGTGTTTTGCGAAAAGCGTAAGCATGTGGTCCAGAAAACCTATGCCTGTTTTGATATCAGCTTCGCCTTTGCCGTCAATCGACAGCTTTACGGTTATATCTGTTTCTTTAGTTTTCCTTGTTATCTTTGCAGTTCGTTTTTTCATAGCTATCCTTTTCTTCTCGACTGGGCTTACATATATAACTTGCTTTTTCCGCTCGAAGGATATTATTGTTCGAGCGACCCGCCATTGTTTCTGTGGCGGGGAGTCGAGAACTATTTAAATCTTACTTTAAATGATTCCAAATGTTTATCCAACCCCTCTATCTTTGTCATCTTTTCAATGGCAGCCTTTTCGTTTTCAAGCGCTTTTTTGGAATAAGAGATAGTGTGTATGCTCTTCAAAAAAGACCTTGTGCCAAGTCCTGAGAAAAATCGCGCGGTGCCTCCCGTAGGCAATATATGGCTTGGCCCCGCAACATAATCGCCTATGCAGACCGGCGAATACGAACCTATGAATATCGCGCCGGCATTCTGGATTTTTTTCAATATCCTGTTCGGGTTTTTGATTAATATTTCGAGATGCTCCGGGGCAATCCTATTTATCACCTCAACTGCCTGTTCAATATTCCTTGCCAGGACTATGTATCCTTTTATATCTTCATTTTTCATTGTCTTCGCGAACTTCTTGGACGTTGTCACGAGCACTGCCAGGCCTTTAAAATGCTCTGCCTGAGCCAGAAGGTCCTGCGTAACATAAGTTTTATCTGAAAACTGATTAGCGAGTATCACGACTTCGCTCGGCCCTGCAAGCATGTCTATATCCACAAAACCGAACACCTGGCGTTTTGCCTCGGTAACGTATTCATTCCCGGGCCCCACTATCTTATCCACTTTCGGAACACTCTTAGTACCGAATGCAAGGGCTGATATTGCCTGAGCGCCGCCTATTTTATAAATCTCGTCTACTTTTAAAAGATTCGCGACTGCAAGTATATACGGATCCACGTTCCCAAACTTATTGGGAGGCGTCGCGATCACTATTTTTTTAACCCCTGCCATTCTGGCCGGCACCACGCTCATATAAACGCTTGAAACAAGAGGCGCTGTGCCGGCAGGGACATATATGCCTACGCTTCCTACGGACCTGAATATTTCTCCTAGTTCCGCGCCATTATCGTATTTTATCTTCCATGATTTTGGAAGTTCTTTTTTATAATATCTTTGAATGTTCTCAATAATGTCCTTCAGGCTCGCGATGAAAGCTGTATCTATATTCTGGAAAGATCCGTTAATCTCATTTATGCTGACTTTTAAATCCTTTGGAGTAAGTTTTACTTTATCAAAACGCTTGGTGTATTTTATAACAGCCTTATCCCCTTCATCCCTGACATCGTAGATTATCTTTCTGACCTTTTCTTCTATGTGTCTTTTGTTAGTATAATAACGCTCGCAAAGTTTCTGTATCTCTTTTGAAGATAATTTTAATATTTTCATAGCATACCTCTAAGGTTACACTGTGACATTGTCACAGTGTAACCTTGTTATGTTAACTTCGCTTTAAGTACTTCTTCTGCTTTCTTTAATATGTCTTGAATCCGCGGGCATGACCGGCTGCCTGCCTGGGCAAAATCCTGCCTGCCCCCGCCTTTTATTCCAAAATCAGCTCCTATATCATTGAGGATATTGACCGCGTCTATTTTTCTAGCCTGAAGCGATTTTCCTACGCCCACTATCATCGAGACCTTTCCGTCTTTCTCAGCCAAAAGCGCAAATATCCCATTGCTGAATTTATCCTTTATTAAATCAGCGTTTTTTCTTAATAAGACAGAATCCGCGTTTTTAATTTCACCTATAATTACATCCATGTCTTTTATTTTTTTTGCGGAGCTCAAAAGATTATTTACGCCATCCTGGGTATTTTTATTGATAAAAATTTCCAAGGCCTTCTCAGTCTGCTTTAATCTGCCTCTAAGTTTTTCTATTTCCTTTGCTATGTCTTCCGGCTTCACGTTCAACTCATCCGCAGCCTCTTTTATAATCGTTTCTTCCTGCCTGATCTTTTCATAAGCCGCCTTGCCTGTAATCGCTTCTATTCTTCTCGTGCCGCTTGCAATAGAAGATTCTGAAACGACCTTGAAAATTCCTATTTCCCCTGTTCTAATCACATGGGTGCCGCCGCACAGTTCTTTGCTATAATCCCCTATGCTGACCATCCTGACCACATCACCATATTTTTCTCCGAAAAGCGCTATTACATCTTTTTTCCTGGCCTCTTCCATGCTTAATTCATCTATCCTGACACAGCTATCCTTTCTTATATTCTCATTCACAATTTCTTCAATCCTGGATAATTCTTCGTCTGTAACCGCTTTAAAATGCGTGAAATCAAAACGCAGTCTGTCAGGCGCCACCAATGACCCTGCTTGTTTTACGTGCATGCCCAAGGCCTTTCTCAAAGCATTGTGTAAAAGATGTGTAGCTGTGTGATTCTTCCTAATATCATTTCTTCTTTTTTTATCTATCTTCAATACCAGATTATCTCCGGTTTTGATACCGCCTTCTTTTATCTTTACCAGATGCTGTATCCTGCCTCCGATATCAACAGCATTCAAGACCTCAGCTACAACCCTGCTATTTTTTAAAAACTCACCTTTATCGCCTACTTGCCCGCCTTTTTCCCCATAAAAGTTCGTCTCTTGAAAAATAACAATCCCTTCCTCATCTTTTTTAATTTCCGGCTTCTCCGAGTTTCCGACTATTATTTTTAAAACCTCCGCATTTATCTTGTCTTCATCTCTAAATTTTGTAGCATATTTTGTAACCTTCAGGGTCAAGAAATCGCTTGCGGAAATTGAGTCAAAGACAGAAGCCTCTATGCTGCTGCCCTTTCTTGACTTCGCGCGCTGCTCTCCCATGCAAGATTCAAATCTTTTAATATCAGTTTTTATATTTTCGGCTTCCGCTATTTCATGCGTCAATTCAAGAGGAAATCCATAAGTATCATACAACTTGAATATATTCTCGCCTGATAAAATGCCAGAGCTTCTGGATTTATCCAGCATATCTTTTAATTTATCTAGCCCTTCGTCGAGGGTCTTCCTGAACCTCTTTTCCTCTTCCAAGACTACTTGGCTTATATCTTCTCTTTGTTGCGTGATTTCAGGATAGGGTTTTTCCATTACCTTGGCTACCACGGGCACCAGCTTATATAAAAATGGTTTTTCCAATCCAAGCCCTCTTCCGTACCAGAACGCCTTTCTTATAAGCTTTCTTATCACGTAACCTCTTTCTTCATTTGAAGGCAGGACCCCGTCTGATATTGCAAATGTAACGGCCCTGATATGGTCTGCTATTGCCCTCACCTTTTGTCCTACCTGTCCGACTCCGTGAGTCGCCGTACGGCGACTCACGGAGTCGGACAGGTTTAATATGACATCTATAATCGGCCCAAACGAATCAATCTCGAAATTGGTCTTTTTCCCCTGCACTACCCTCGCAATTCTCTCTAGACCCATGCCGGTATCTATATTTTTACTCGGCAGAGGATCTAATACACCTTTATCTTTTCTGTCAAACTGCGTAAAAACAAGATTCCATATCTCTACGCCGTCAGGCCCGTTGAAAAAAATCTCAGAACACGGACCGCACGGCCCATCAGGGCCATCGCTAGGCGCGTTAGCTGGCCAGAAATTATTCTCTTCTCCTGATTTTAAAATCTTTTTTTCCGGGATTTTTACTGTATCTCTCCATATTTTATGCGCTTCTTTATCACCTTTATAAACAGAGACCCACAGATCCTTTTCTTTAAGCCCGAGCTCTTTTGTAAGAAATTCCCACGCCCACAGGATAGCGTCTTTCTTAAAATAATCCCCGAATGAAAAATTACCGAGCATTTCAAAAAATGTATGATGACCTGCTGTCTTCCCTACATTTTCCATGTCTCCTGTCCTGAGGCATTTCTGGCACGTAGCCGCCCTTCTTGAGCCCTTTACCTTGCCGAGAAATTCATCCTTAAATTGATTCATGCCCGCGCCTGTAAATAGAAGCGACGGGTCATTGCGAGGCACGAGTGAATCGCTCGGGTAAATCCTGTGCCCTTTTGCCTCAAAAAATCTCAGATATCTCTCTCGTATCTCATCAACCTTCATAAAATCCTATTGCTAAGTTGACACTCTGACATTGTCAGAGTGTCAACTTAATTTTCTTTAAGCACTACATATCCTTTGGATGTGCCTATCAGCGCGTCGCCGGATACTTTATCTATAGCCGTCAAATAATCTCTTATACCTTTAAGAGGCATCCTGTTGATTTCATAAATCACGTCCCCGGACCTTATGCCTGAGCGTTCAGCAGGGCTCATTGGCTGAACAGAAATTACAGCCACTCCGCTTTCGGCACTTAATTTAAAACGCTGCGCTATTTCCGAAGTTATATCAGAGGCCTCTAACCCCCTCCATGATTTAATATCTTTCTGAACAGCCTGCGGCTCTATTTTGTTCTGCGCAAGGACTGTTTTATCCTCAGGCCTTTCTTCTATTTCCACAACGATAGAATAAAGCTTTGAATTCCTTATAACCCCTAAATCAACCTTCTCTCCGACATTCTTCTTCAGAAGATTCCTTATAAGATCTTTTGTGTTTTTAATCTTCTCATTATCCAGAGAAACGATTATATCCCCGGGCTTTAAACCTGCGGTTTCAGCAGGACTGGAATCCACTATTCTTGAAATTATAACCCCTGTCTTATCGTTTAAGCCGAAATAAGATACTAAATTAGCGTCTATATCCTGGATAATTACGCCAAGCCAGCCATACAAAACCTTTTTACCCTGCATCAGGTCATTTATTATTTTCTTGGCAGAATTTATAGGAATCGCAAAACCTACGCCTTCTGACCCTCCGCTCAAAGTAAATATGGCGACGTTTATGCCTATAACTTCCCCGCAAATATTTACCAGAGGCCCGCCGCTATTCCCGGGATTTATTGCGGCGTCCGTCTGTATTAAGTCTGAATATTCCCTTGTCCGCTTATCTGTCCTCGGGAGGCTCCTATGAAGAGCGCTGATTACCCCAACAGTCACTGTAGGCTCAGGATTTTTCACCGCAAACGCAAAAGGATTGCCTATGGCTATCGCCCAATGTCCTATCTGGACATTATCCGAATCTCCAAATTTTACAGAAGGCAACTCTCCTTTAGGTTCAATCTTTATTACAGTCAGATCGGAATAAATATCAGACCCTATAAGTTTAGCCTCAAACTCCCTGGTGTCAGGCAATGTAACAGTGATCTTATCCGCGCCGTGAATCACGTGTTCATTGGTAATTATATATCCTTCTTTATTGATGATAAAACCTGAACCAAGGCCTATCCCCTTAAACTCCCTCTGGGGGCCTTCTACAAAAAAATCATTGAAGAAATCATTGAAGAACTGGTCTTCGAATTGCGCAAAAGGATAATATCTTGTCTGGTAACGCTCCGTGTGTTCGGTGTTTATACTGACAACCGCCTGCCCGACATCCTTGGAAACCTTTACAAATGCATCCTGCAGGCTCAGCGTTTCTTTGGGCGGCTCGGCATACGCGCCAAATACCAATGAAACTAATAAAAATACAAAAATAAATACCAAAACCCTCTTCATGCCCACCTCTTTTTTTGTAGCTGTAGCTGCAAAGCTTGCTTTGCCTCGTGCAGCAGAGTAAACTCTGCAACTACATCTATGAATTGTAGTTGCAGCGCCTTGCCCCGTTAGAAATATCAGTAGCCCCATACAGAAATAACAAAATTTCTAACGGGGCTTGCGCTGCTGATATGCCAGCATTGGCACCATAAGATGGTGCAGAGCTACACCTACACGCTGTAGCCGCAAAGTTTACTTTGCGATTGCCCGTCCCAGATGCCGAGATTACCAGCAATTATTTTTTTTCTGCAGCTGCTTTTGCGAGGGCCTCTTTTATTTTCTTTTCTATCTCATCGCATATCTTTAGGTTATTTTTCATATATTCCCTCGCAGCCTCCATACCCTGGCCTATCTTTTCGCTGCCAAAATTTATTGAAGAACCTGATTTACTTAAGACGCCTAAATCTATGCCCAGCTCCAGAACATTGCCTTCTCTGGAAATGCCTTCCCCGTGTATTATCTCAAACTCTGCATTCCTGAAAGGCGGGGCAACCTTATTTTTTACAACCTTTGCCCTTACCCTGTTGCCTATAACCTTATCGCCTGTTTTTATAGCTCCTATATTCCGCATGTCAATCCTCACAGAAGAATAGAATTTCAATGCCCTTCCACCTGTGGTCGTTTCGGGATTTCCGAACATAACCCCTATCTTCTCTCTTATCTGATTGATAAAAATAACGCAGGTGTGCGTCTTGGAAATTATAGCTGTAAGTTTTCTTAAAGCCTGCGACATAAGCCTTGCCTGAAGCCCTATGTGCCTGTCTCCCATCTCACCCTCTATCTCTGCCTTCGGTACCAAAGCCGCGACAGAGTCTATTACTATAAGATCAACCGCATTGCTTCTTACAAGCATCTCCACTATATCAAGCGCCTGCTCACCCGTGTCAGGCTGCGATATCAAAAGGTCGTCCAGGTTTACATTTAATTTCCTAGCGTAAGCCGGGTCCAATGCATGCTCGGCGTCTATAAAAGCAGCGACACCTCCTGATTTCTGAGCCTGCGAAATTATGCTCAGGGTAAGCGTTGTCTTTCCGCCGGATTCAGGCCCGAATATCTCTACTACCCTTCCTCTCGGCACTCCCCCTACTCCTAATGCCAGGTCTAAAGACAATGCGCCTGTAGAAATAACGTCCACTTCAAACTTTGTCTCCTGCCCCAGGCGCATAATAGAACCCTTGCCGAACTGCTTTTCTATCTGCGAAACAGCTGAATCAATTGCCTTTTCCCTGTCACCGCCCTTTGCCGCTACTGTCTTTTTTTCTTTTTCCTCTTTCTTAACCATGCTAACCCCCTTTTTGATGTAGCTGCAGCGCCTTGCGCTGCCTCTTATATCCTGCTATAAATACAAATTATACATTTACCACAGGTTAAAGTAAAGCACAAAGTATCCATCACCCCCCTTCCCATTATGTAGGGAATGGTTTCAAACCATTCTTTACATAATAGACACATCTCGAGCCGATTTTCTTTCAAAAAGAATTATTATAATTGATTATACATTAAATGTTGCTTATAATAAGAGCTATGGAAGTTTCTGCGCAGGTAATCTCGATAGGCAATGAAATAATGCTCGGCCATATTACAAATACAAACGCCCAGTTTATTTCTAATAAACTCGCGGCTATAGGCATAAAAACTTCAAAACACATAGACATACCAGATGACCCTGCGGCCATAATCTCCTCTATAAGAAAGGCCTTCACTGAATCAGAAATAGTAATCTTAAGCGGCGGCCTCGGCCCTACTGTTGATGACCTGACGCTTGAATGCATTGCAAAGGCGCTAAGCAGAAAATTGATCTTCAATAAAAAAATCGCTGAGCGCATAAAAGCGCATTTTAAGAGCCGTAAAATAAAAATGCCTGCCGATAACCTTCGCCAGGCATTAGTACCGGAAGGCGGAATACCTATTGATAACAAGATCGGCACTGCGCCTGGCCTGATCATCCCCCTCACCCCCATCCCCTCTCCCATTTCTTCGAAATGGGAGAGGGTTAGGGTGAGGGCCCTAATTGCATTCCCCGGCGTCCCTTTTGAACTCCACCCAATGCTTGAGCAAACCGTTATCCCTTATCTAAAAAAGAAATTTCCTTCAGACCGGATAATAAAATCCAGGGTTATAAAAATAACAGGCCTCGCAGAATCCAGGGTCAATGAAATTATAGAGGATATACTGAAAATCAGCGGCAATGTCCAGATGGGCATATATCCGCATCCTGAAGAAATACATGTGAAAATCACTGTTACTGAAAAAAATGAAAAATCGGCTGACAAGATAATAGCCGGTATAGAAAAACAGATCAGGACGCGCCTTAAAGATTACATCTTTGGATACGACAATGAAAAACTCGAAGAGATCGTAGGTAAACGGCTTTTAAAATCTGGAAAAACACTAGCCATAGCCGAGTCCTGCACGGGCGGGCTTCTGGCCAATAGAATCACGGACATCCCCGGCAGTTCTAATTATTTTAAATTAGGGCTTATAACATACAACAATGAGTCAAAAAATAAACTCCTGGGCATCCCAACACAAACTATTAAAAAATACGGCGCTGTATCAAAACAGGCCGCTGGTTTAATGGCAAAAAATGTCAGGATCCTGGCTGGCGCTACTTATGGGATAGGAATCACCGGCATCGCAGGCCCAGGAGGCGGAACCAACAAAAAACCTGCAGGCCTTGTTTATATAGCGCTATCGACCAAAACAAAAACTATCTGTAAAGAATTTCGCTTTGTCGGGACGCGTAATCTCATAAAATACAAATCCACCCAGGGTGCCTTAAATATGCTAAGGCAGGGAACGGTTTTAAACCGTTCCCTGCACAAATAATATCCACATGAACACCATCAGGGCTTTTATTGCTGTTGAAATTGACAATCAAACCAAGCAAAAAATATCCGAGCTTATATCCGATCTTAAAAAATCCAATGCTGATGTAAAATGGATTACTGAAAACCAGATGCACCTCACGCTCAAATTCCTGGGAAACATCGACGAGAACAAGGTCGCTGATATCTCTAACGCGCTGTCAAGGATTGCTGATAATCTCAGCGCATTTACAATCAATTTTTCCGGCTTGGGAGCTTTCCCTGGCATGAACCATCCGCGAGTAGTATGGCTGGGAGTAAATAAAGGCGCGGAATCTTTGATTAAACTGAA
>Ga0210019_1005000_pt1 | contig 11226 bp, 10 predicted proteins | sample CryGeyCG2114_020_2_FD_183969 | JGI IMG/M metagenome (GOLD analysis project Ga0210019, IMG submission 183969) | Groundwater microbial communities from aquifer - Crystal Geyser CG11_big_fil_rev_8/21/14_0.20 (SPAdes) (version 2) | ecosystem: Environmental > Aquatic > Deep subsurface > Groundwater ...
AGAGAGGTGCGGGAAAAGGAGATCGCAGAAACTTTCAGGGAAGCTAAGGGGAATCTTGCCAAAGAAGCGGTGAAAGAAAAAGAGAAGGTTGAGTCCAAGATCAAGGATAAAGAACAGCTTTCACTTGCAGTAAGCGAAGTTGAGTTGGAACTAAGAAAGAAGGAAACCTCGCTTTCTGAGGAGGAAGGAAAGACTATGGAAAAGACAGGACAGCTTTTTGAGAACCTTGTTTCTTTAGCCAAGGGTGTTAAGCCTTTGACAATTCTTAGCGAGGATGAATATGAAGAGTTAATGGATCATGAGGCGGGAGATTTCTTGACAGTTAAGATGGGTGCGGATGCGGTTCTTCTGGCAATTGACAAGGTTAATCTTGATGAAACATCGGCTCAGTTGGCAAAGGATCTTGAAGATTCAAAAGTTGGCAGCTCGAAATATATTAAAGTTTCAAAAAGATTAAAACTTATTAATGGCTTAAGAAGGGCAAAAATTAATCCTTCTTCGATGATTCTGAGGGTTCTTCCCGTCCTTCCTCCTGACTTAAGGCCAATGGTTCAGCTTTCGGGCGGACGTTTTGCCACATCCGACCTTAACGATCTTTATAGAAGAGTCATAAATAGGAATAATCGTCTTAAGCATCTTATCGGATTAGGAGCACCCGAAATAATTTTACGAAACGAAAAAAGGATGCTTCAGGAAGCTGTGGATTCCTTAATAGACGCTTCTCAAAGGAAAGCCACTCGCAAGGGTCGTGGCAAGCAACCGTTAAGGAGCCTTTCTGATATGCTTCGGGGAAAGCAGGGAAGATTTAGACAAAATCTTCTGGGTAAAAGGGTAGATTATTCTGGACGTTCAGTAATAGTTGTGGGACCAGAGTTAAAACTTACCCAATGCGGTTTGCCTAAAGAAATGGCTCTTGAGATGTTTAAGCCATTTGTTTTAAAGGAAATGATAGTTCGCGGAATTGCCCCCAACGTTAAGAGTGCTAAAAATATGCTGGATAGAAGACCTCCCGAGGTTTTTGATATTTTGGAAGAAATTATTAAGGATCATCCTGTTTTGCTTAATCGTGCTCCTACACTTCACAAACTTTCAATTCAGGCATTTTATCCGGTACTTATTGAAGGTAATGCAATCCGGCTTCACCCGGCAGTCTGCTCCGGGTTCAACGCGGATTTTGATGGAGACCAAATGGCTGTTCATGTTCCTCTATCAAAAAGAGCGATTGAAGAAGCAAGAACCTTAATGTTGCCTACATCAAACTTGCTTAAGCCGTCCGACGGTTCTCCTGCCACAACTCCGGCCTCGAAGGAAATGGCACTGGGGATTTACTTTTTAACAAGTATCAACGCAAAGATTAAAGTTTCCAATTCTCTCTTTGGAGACAGAAACGAAGCAATATTTGCTTATCAATCGGGGAAAATCGAACTTAAACAACTAATCACGGTTAAGACTGAAAACGGATTCATTGATACAACCTGCGGCAGAATTCTTTTTAATGAAGCCCTTCCCCAAGGGTCGGATTTTGTAAATGAGGCGGTAACCTCAGTTGTTATTAAGCAGCTTCTAACCAAGGCCTTCAATACTTACACAGGCGAGGAAGTGGCCGTGATGATTGATGCCATTAAAGATTTGGGATTTTGGGGAGGTACTATTTCCGGTCTTTCGTTTGGTATTCCCGATGCAAAGGTACTGCCTGAGAAGGCAACCATGCTTAACGAGGCAGAAAAAGAGGTATCTAAGATTGAAGAAAATTTTGCCCAGGGGTTAATTACGGGGGAGGAAAAAAGGAGATTAACTCAGGAAGTTTGGATAAATGTTTCCGAAGATTTGGTTGACAAAACTTGGGATGCCTTGGATGAGGATAATCCTATTAAAATTATTATTAACGCCAAAGTAGGAAGAACTTCAAAAGATCAGGTTAAGCAGCTGGCTGCGATGAGGGGTCTGATAGTTGATCCGGTTGGAAAGATTGTTGAACTTCCGATTAAATCCAACTTCAGGGAAGGTCTTTCTGAATTTGAGTATGTCACATCTTCAAGGGGTTCGAGGAAGGGTTTAACCGATACCGCCATTAAAACTGCCGATGCGGGGTACTTAACCAGAAGACTTGTTGATGTTGCCCATGATGTTATTGTTAGAGATGAAGATTGCGGAACCAAAGAGAAATATATTGTCAGAAGAAACCCCAGGGCAAATGTATTCTTTAACAGGATTTTGGGAAGGTATTTGGCTGAGGACGTTGTTGATGTTAAGTGTAAGACTGTCTATAAAAAGGGAGAGTTAATAGATGAGACAAAAGCAAAAGAGGTTGAAGCCAATGCGAACGTTTCCGAAGTTTCCGTAAGATCTCCTTTAACCTGCGGTTTGAGGCATGGAATTTGTGTTAAGTGCTACGGCTGGGATTTTTCAAATAAGAAAGTTGTTGCCAGGGGGACACCTGTTGGAGTAATTGCGGCAGAGTCAATCGGAGAGCCGGGAACCCAACTTACTTTAAGAACTAAGCACACAGGAGGAGTTGTTGGGGTTGATGTTACTCAAGGGCTACCCCGCGTTGAGGAGCTATTTGAGGCAAGAACTCCTAAAATTCTTTCGCCGCTTACCGAAATTTCCGGGAAGGTAAAGGTGAGTGAAACAAACGAGGGCTGGAAAGTAGTTGTTAATTCCAAAGAAGCAAAACTTAAAGACGAAAGGCAGTATTTGATTCCAAAGAGCATAAAGCTGGCAATTAAAGATGGAGACTTTATAGAAGCAGGTTCCCCCCTAGCCACGGGAAGTTTGGATATCAAAGAGATACTTTTGATTAAAGGTTTACTTACCGCTCAGGAATATATCGTCAGCGAAATCCAGAAAGTTTACGAATCTCAGGGAATTCCAATAAACGACAAGCATTTTGAAGTTATCGTCAGAAAGATGAGCGATGATGTTAAAATTGCTACTTCCGGAGATACCGCTTTTTTGCCGGGGGAAATAATTAATAAAGCAGGTTTCGAAGAGGAAAACGAGAAAATATTGGCTGCAGGCGGGGAGCCGGCTTCAGCCCAGCAAGTAATCTTAGGTATAACCAAAAGGGCCTTATTTGTCGAAAGCTGGCTTTCTGCGGCCTCTTTCGAACAAACTACGGATATTCTGACAGAAGCTTCTCTTCTTGGAAAAGAAGACAGGCTTCTTGGACTTAAAGAAAATGTCATAATAGGAAGGTTAGTTCCGGTACTTCCGGAAAGGTTTATATAAAAATTATGCCGACAGTATCACAACTTGTAAGACACGGAAGAAAAAAGATTACCAAAAAGACAAAAACAACGTCTTTAAGGCGCTGGTTTAATGCCAGGGAAAGAAGATTCTCTGAAAGTTCATCTCCTTTTAAAAGAGGGGTGGTTCTTTCCGTAAGGACAATGACTCCCAAAAAGCCAAATTCAGCCTTAAGGAAAGTTGCCAGAGTCAGATTTTCCAATAAGCAGGAGGTAACTGCATATATTCCCGGAGAAGGTCATGAACTTGCAGAGCATTCGATAGTTTTGGTCAGGGGCGGACGCGTGAAGGATCTTCCGGGAGTAAAATACCATATAGTCAGAGGAAAGTATGATACAACCGGAGTTGTAGGACGCCAAAGTGGAAGAAGCAGGTATGGAGCAAAGAAAGGAGGGGGACCAAAAACTGCAAGTGTCCCCGCGGAGCCGAACCATGTCTAGAAAAGGACCGGCAAGAATAAGAGAAGTAGAGATAGATCCTATTTACAATAGTGGGGTTGTTACAAAGCTAATAAATAGGAGTATGAAGGATGGCAAAAAATCAGTTGCCGAAAAAGAAATCTACAGAGCTTTTGAAATAATTAAAGAAAAAACAAATCAGGATCCGTTAAACGTATTCAACCAAGCAATGGATAATGTCAGACCGACGATGGAAGTAAGACCAAGACGTGTCGGCGGAGCAGCCTATCAAGTTCCCATGCCTGTAAGAGGACCAAGAAAGGAATCTTTGGCAATTAGATGGATAATAATTGCCGCAAATTCAAAATCAAACTCAGAATTTCATACCTATGCAGAAAAACTGGCTGCAGAAATTATGGATTGTGCCAAAGGTGAAGGCCTTGCGGTCAAGAGAAGAACCGATATGGAAAGGGTAGCCGAAAGTAATAGGGCTTTTTCTCATTTCAATTGGTAGGTCGCTCAATTCTTCTTTCGAAATAAACCCTTGTCGGACAGATGCAAACTTTTTTAAATGTATTCACTCCATAAATTAAATTAAAATCAGTTAAAGTCAACCCGGCGGGTTGACTTGTGCTGCGATTTTCAGGTAGACAAATTACGAACTTGCCCGAGGCTTCCTTGGCAGATTCTGTCAAAAAGCGAATTTTTGTTTAGATTATCTAATATCAAAATCATACCTATCGGGAGACAAGCCGCAAATAGGACATTTTTCTGGAAAGGCTGTTGCTGCCTCTGGGCCAGCGCGGTTGTCGGCGGGGTGTGAAACACGTAATAGCTTCGTTTTTCCCTTAAAGGGACATACTGCCCTCCCTTTGGCTATTTCTTGTTCTATGTCAAGAGCCCTAAGACCTAAAACTCGACCCCTTCGACATCGAAAATAGACTTGAACTTCCCAGGGTTTATCACTTTCTGCCATGGCCGCGATTGTAGCATTCCTAATTGATTTAATCCATCGAGATTGCTAAAATCACTTTTACTCTGTGAGGGGTTTTATTTTAAGTCTTGTTTAAACTAGTGCCTAGTATCTAGTTGCTAGTATCTGTTTTAAATATGGCGGGGGAAGTACAAAAGAAAAAGAGTGCAATGGTAATGACGGTTACAAAAGACCGTGGTGTCCCATTGGACAAAATTAGAAATATGGGAATTATTGCTCATATTGATGCCGGAAAAACAACAACTACTGAAAGAATTCTTTTTGAAACAGGAAGAACTTACAGAATAGGATCAGTTGATGAAGGAACTACGGTTACCGACTGGATGGCTCAAGAAAGAGAAAGAGGAATTACTATAGTTTCTGCTGCAATTACAACGTTTTGGGATTTGAAAAGCGAATCTTCAGTTGAAAATGGGCGCTACAGAATAAACATCATTGATACCCCCGGTCATATTGATTTTACAGCCGAAGTCGAAAGATCCTTAAGAGTTTTGGATGGAGCCTTAATGGTTTTTGATGGAAGAACGGGAGTTGAGTCTCAATCCGAAACAGTCTGGCATCAGGCCGATAAATATAAAGTTCCCAGAATTTGTGTTTTGAATAAATTAAACCTCATTGGTGCTGATTTTGAAGCCAGTCTTAAATCAATCAAAGAAAGGCTTGGAGCGAATGCGGCTCCGATTGTAATTCCAATTGGCCTTGAACACGCACATAGAGGTGTGGTTGACCTTGTTTCCATGAAGGCTTTGACCTATAAGGCAATTGAGGATAACAAATTAACTGAAGAGGAAATTCCGGCCGATCTTCTCGAATCTGCTAAGAAATACCGAGCTGAACTTATTGAAATAGTTTCAGAATTTGATGACGAAGCTTTAAACAAATTCCTTGAGGGTCAGGAACCCGACGAAACTCTTCTTAAAAGGGCAATTAGAAAAGGAGTTATTGCCGGTAAATTTTTCCCTATCTTTGGTGGAGACAATCGTACAGCCGAGGTTCAGCTAATACTTGACGGAGTTATTGAATATCTTCCTTCCCCCTTGGACCTTCCTCCGGTGGAAGGGGTAAATCCCAAAACAGGAGAAAAAGAGGTTAGACAGAGAAAAGTTGAGGATCATTTTTCAGCTGTTGCCTTTAAGGTTATGACCGATCCCCATGTAGGACGTTTGATTTATCTTAGAATCTATTCCGGAAAGCTGTCTTCAGGTCAAGTTATATATAATGCCACTAAACAGACGTCAGAAAGAATCGGTAGACTTGTTCTTCTTCATGCCAATCAAAGAGAGCTGATTGAAGATGCGTTTGCCGGGGAAATTGTGGCAGCGGTTGGGCTTAAAGAAACCACAACGGGACATACCCTTTGTGATCAGGGATATCCTATTTTACTTGAATCAATAACTTTTCCGGATCCCGTTATATCTTTAGCTATTGAACCTGCAACCAAGAGTGATCAGGAAAAAATGGGACTTGCCTTAAATAAACTTTCCGATGAAGACCCGACCTTTAGAATCAAATCAAATGCAGAAACTGGACAGACTATTATTTCAGGAATGGGAGAACTGCAGCTTGAAGTCTTGGTTGACAGAATGAAGAGGGAATTTAGCGTTGTTGCAACAACCGGCGCCCCGCAGGTTGCCTACAAAGAAACAATCAGAAAAATTGCGGAAGGAGAAGGAAAGTATATCAGGCAAACAGGAGGCCATGGACAATACGGCCACTGCCTTCTTAGAATTGAGCCTCTTGGGAGGGGCGAAGGATTTAAATTTGTAAGTGAAATTAAAGGAGGAGCAATTCCCCAGGAGTTTATTTCACCTATTGAAAAAGGTGTCAAAGAAAAACTGGAAAATGGAATTATGGCGGGATATCCAATGGTTGATCTTAAAGTAGCTGTTTTTGATGGAAGCTTCCATGAAGTTGATTCTTCTGAAATGGCCTTTAAGATAGCAGGAAGCTTGGCAGTAGAAGAAGCTGCCAGGAAAGCAGATATGTGTCTACTTGAACCTATTATGAAGGTAGAAGTTTCAACACCCGATGAATTTATGGGGGATGTTATTGGAGATATTTCCAGCAAACGTGCGCAAATTCAGGGAACAGAACAAAGGGGAATGATGACCGTAATCTTAGCTCAGGTTCCTCTTGCAGAACTTTCGGGTTACGCAACCAAGTTAAGATCAATTTCTCAAGGAAGGGCTTCGTACTACATGGAACCATCCCACTATGAAGAAGTTCCCAGAAACATTGCCGAAGGGATTGTCGCCAAAGCAGGCAAGGTTGAGATGGCAAGAGGAAACGGGTAACCTCAAAGCTTGACAAGATATATATAGTATATATACTCTATATATATGACAAGTACGATTATCGTTAAAGCTGATTCAAAATTGAAGGCTCAGGCTCAAAAAACAGCGGCGGATTTGGGTTTGACGTTAACGGCAGTGGTCAATAGTTACCTTCAAGATTTTGTTCAAAAAAAATCCATTTCTTTTGGGGAGAAAAAGAATTTTAGAACCCCTTATGGGATTTTCAAGGATTCAAAGATTACAGACAAAGATATTGATGAAGTTACCTCAAGTTGGGATAAAATAGTAAATGAGCTTGCCTAAATATTGTTTCGATACACACCCCTTGGTTTGGTATTACAGAGAAAGTAAAACCCTTTCTGAAAAGGCCAAATTAATTTTAGATGAAGCCTTTAGTGGAGACCTGGTTGCATTTGTTCCGTCGATTGTCCTTCTTGAAGCATTTCATATAAGCTTAAAAGACAGCAAATTTGTGTTTTCCGAGTTTGTTGGTTTTTTGAAAAAGGCGGAGTTTATTATTATTCCCTTAGAAGAGGAAGTACTGAAAACTTGCTTTGGGTTACCTAAGGAGATAAATATTCATGATCGAATAGTCATTGCAACAGCAAAAATATCCGGTTCTAGATTAGTTACAAAAGACAGGGCTTTAAGATCATTGTTTCCTCTGGAAACAATCTGGTAATTTGGGTGTTGACAGGCTTATTTAGCCTTGGATATAATACTTCTATCTAAGGGTAAAAAGCCCTTGTTATTTTGTAGAGGAAGTTATAAAATACAAACTCATGGCAGGAGAAGCAAAACAAAAATACGAGAGAACAAAACCGCACGTCAATGTCGGTACCATTGGTCATGTTGATCATGGTAAAACAACCTTAACTTCAGCAATTACCACAGTTTTAGCAAAACAGCCGGGGAATAACACAAAAGCATATAAGTTTGAGGATATTGATAGTGCTCCGGAAGAGAAAGAAAGAGGAGTCACAATCAATATCTCTCATATTGAGTACGAAACAGCAAAAAGACACTACGCCCACATTGATGCTCCGGGACACGCCGATTACATCAAAAACATGATTACAGGAGCAGCTCAGATGGATGGAGCAATCCTTGTTATTTCAGCTGCCGATGGACCAATGCCTCAAACAAGAGAACATGTAATTTTAGCCCGTCAGGTTAATGTTCCTGCAATTGTAGTTTTTCTTAACAAATGCGATACGGTTGATGACAAAGAAATAATTGATTTGGTTGAAGCTGATGTCAGAGAGCTTCTAAAGAAATACGAGTATCCCGGAGATGAAGTTCCGGTAATTAGAGGTTCGGCTCTTAAGGCTCTTCAGGGGGATGCCGAAGCAGAAAAGAAAATAATGGAGCTTATGGATGCGGTTGATACCTATATTCCTGAACCAAAAAGAGATGTTGATAAACCATTCTTAATGCCAATTGAAGATATTTTTGCAATTAAAGGCAGGGGAACGGTTGTTACGGGAAGAGTTGAAAGAGGAAAACTTACAATTAACGAGGATGTTGAAATTGTAGGGCTTAGAGAAACCAAGAAATCGGTTGTAACCGGCCTTGAAATGTTCAGAAAGACTCTTGACGAGACTCAGGCGGGAGATAATGTCGGAGTTTTGTTAAGAGGAATTGAAAAAGATGATGTAGAAAGAGGTCAAGTTCTTGCCAAACCCGGCACAATTACACCCCATACCAAGTTTGAAGCAGAAGTTTATATCCTATCTAAAGAAGAAGGCGGACGACATACACCGTTCTTTACAGGTTATAAGCCTCAGTTCTACGTAAAGACATCAGATATTACGGGAGTGGTTACACTTCCGACAGGAATTGAGATGGTTATGCCCGGAGACTCAGCAAAGATGACGGTTGAGCTTATTCAACCCGTTGCTATGGAGGAAGGATTTAGATTTGCTATTCGTGAAGGTGGCAGCACGGTCGGTGCCGGAGCTATCACCAAGATTCTTGCATAAATTTTGCACCTTTAATTGGACTTATATGCCGACGGGACGTCTAAGAGTCAAGCTTAAGAGCTACGACCATAGGGTCATAGACGAAGCAGCCGCAAAGATAATCGAAGCGGCTCTTGCAACCAGTGCTAAAGTAGTAGGCCCGATTCCTCTTCCCACCAAAAGATCCTTAATGGCAGTTAAAGAGTCTCCTTTTACCGACAAAAACGCTCAGGAACATTACGAAATTTTGGTTCACAAAAGACTGATTGATATTCTGGATCCATCTTCCCGTACTATTGATTCCCTTTCCAACCTCGACCTTCCGGCAGGTGTTTCTATTGAAATTAAGATGTAAGTCTGATACAATCCCCGTATCGTGGTGGGAGTGATTGAAAAGATGATCACCTGAAGTTTCCAGAGATGAGGAAGTGCCACTGATCGGCGCCTCTTCTGGCGCCTTTTTGGTTGCTTTGCAACCAACCCTCCAGCGAACGCAATTCGAGCCGTGAACGAATAGTTCAATTAAGGCGAGAAATAAGTTGCGGAGGGTTTAGTAGTAAGAATTATGATTAAGACAATTTTAGGATCTAAAGGAAAAATGGGTCAAACCTATATTTCGGGAACCAGAGTTCCTGTAACTTGTATTTCCATAAATCCTTCAGTTGTAACCCAAGTAAAAACTTCCGAAAAAGACGGCTATTGGGGCATTCAGCTTGGATTTGGAAACCGCAGGATTAAGTTAACCTCTAAACCTCTTCAGGGACACCTTAAGAAAATTACAAATGACAAATTACAAATGACAAATTTACCGAAATATCTAAAAGAAGTCAGACTAAAAGAAAAAACAGAACTGAATGTCGGAGATAGTCTTAAAGCTTCCGACATTTTTGGTGTGGGAGATAAAATTGCGGTTACAGGAGTATCTAAAGGAAAAGGTTTTGCCGGAGTCGTTAAAAGATGGCATTTTGCCGGTGGTCCTAAAACTCATGGACAAAGCGATCGCCAGAGATCTCCCGGTTCAATAGGCCAAACTACCACTCCAGGCAGAGTTTATAAAGGAAAACATATGGCAGGTAGAATGGGTGGTGGTAGGGTCACTATTAAAAATCTTCATGTGATTTCAATTGATCCTGAAAAAAACGAGATGTTTATTTCGGGAGCTATCCCGGGGAAATTCGGGGATTTACTAAGAATTACCAAAATTTCAGAAGGGTCACTTAAAGGACTTGAGCATGAAGTTGTTGCCCAAGTTGTTGAAGGACCCTCCTCCGCTCCGGTGGACACCGGAGCTTCGGAAGGGCAAGGGAACTAAATGCTATGTTAAAAGCAAAAACGTATTCACTTAAAGGGATAAGGTTGGAAGATATTTCTTTGCCAAAAGAGTTTGGGGAGAAAGAGAATCTTTCTCTTTTAGCTCAGGCAGTCAGGGTCTATGAAGAAAGATCTCATATAGGCTTTGCCAAAACAAAGACAAGAACCGAAGTAAACAGAACAACCAAAAAGATTTATAAGCAAAAAGGAACCGGTGGAGCCAGGCACGGAGCAAGATCGGCTCCCATTTATGTCGGAGGAGGTACGGCCCATGGACCAAAACCGATAAGAAGGGTTTTAACCCTTCCTAAAAAGATGACAAGACTGGCTCTTTCTCAGGCCTTAACTAGGAAGCTATCTCAGAAACAGGTTTTTGTCATTAGTGGAATTGACAAACTTGCAAAAACAGGTGATGCCAGAGATTTCTTGAATAAAATTGCCAAAACAGAAGGAATTAAATCAAAGAAGTTCACATTCATCTTGAATGAGAAAAATATAGCTGTAAAAAGATATCTTAAAAACCTTGAAGGCATAAAGATTGATATTTATAGGGACTTAAATGTTTTTAATGTTCTTTTCGGAGGAACCTTGATTTTCGACAGCACAATATTCGAAGTTGGTAAAAAAGAAAGGAGCAGCTCAAAGAAAAACTTGTCCTGAGCGAAGTCGAAGGATGAAAGTAACACCTATATTAACCGAAAAAAGCTTGAATGTGGCCAAAGAAGGTAAGTATACCTTTGTCGTTGATGTGGGACTTAATAAGTTGGAAATCGCCAAACTGATTAATTCCATATATGCCGTTCATGTCAAATCGGTAAGAACGCTAAATTATAAAGCCGGCGAGAAAAGAAATGTTAGAGGCAGGAAAGTGAACATCAAGGCTTTCAAGAAAGCCGTTGTTACTTTAGGAAAAGATGAAAAGATTGATGCCTTTGAAGTAAAGAAAGGGAAATCTAAATGAATAAGATAAAGTGGCTGCTATCCAAAAAGTCGGGCAGAAATAATAGCGGGAAACTAAC
>Ga0210019_1005001_pt1 | contig 11224 bp, 7 predicted proteins | sample CryGeyCG2114_020_2_FD_183969 | JGI IMG/M metagenome (GOLD analysis project Ga0210019, IMG submission 183969) | Groundwater microbial communities from aquifer - Crystal Geyser CG11_big_fil_rev_8/21/14_0.20 (SPAdes) (version 2) | ecosystem: Environmental > Aquatic > Deep subsurface > Groundwater ...
TGACTTTTGTGCCATTTAGAAGATATCTTGCAATGAGGAGCTTGCAGAAATAGCTTTTGCCGCCCCCTGACTGGGCCAGGACAAGGCCATTGGGATTTGGCAGCTTGAAAATATCCCTTATTATTGGAATTTTATTGCGGTTTAAGCCTAGCCATATTCCTGTTGGGTCTACTTGTGAGAATTGGCTTGTGAAGGGGAAAAATGCCGAAAGTGCCTTTGTTGTGATGTTCCTGCTTGCTTTTAACTGGTCTATGCCTAATGGCAGTATGCTTTTGTAGCCTTGACTCATTCTAAAGAAAGCTGTTTTTGGTAGTATCATCAGGCTGTTAAGCTCTGATTCTACTTTTTTTGATAGAAGCTCTAATTGTTCCTTTGAGTCTGCCTTGCAGTTTATGTATAGGCTGATGTTGAACAGCTTTTCTTCGCCTTTTTGCAGCTCTTCCAGAATTTGTCTTGTGTCATTGTATTGTATTTCCAAGCTTGGATTGATTATGTCCTTGCTTTGCATTGCGTAAAGGTCTGCACGCTGCTTTTGCAGCTCCTTGTTAATGTTGATGAGCATTGTTTCCATTGGATAAGGCTTGATGTGTATGCTTAGGTCAAAGTCTCCTGATGAGCTGACTATCCTGTCCAAGAAGCCTGGCTCAACCATCCTTGGATAGCCATGTGCATAGATTATCCTGTAGAATCTCTTGTTTGTCTCAATGTGCTTGGGATAATTGTCAATGTAGCTTGGCAGCAGGGAATTGCTTTGCAGGAATTTTGCAAGAAGCTCTTTTATTTGCTTATCATTTAGCTTTTCTGCTTTCAGGTTGAGGTTGTCGAGCCTTTCAAGGCAAATGTTGACTTGAATGTTTAGGTTACTTTCCTCTGGGATGACAATGTAGAAAACCCTGTTCATTATTTTATTTGTTGCAATGACATTATGCAGATATGCTTTGTATTTTTCGAACAATTCAGAGAATTTCTGTTCTGTTATTCTTGATTTTAATGAGTTGAGATAATCATTTAATTCTAAGCTTTCCGTGTTCATTAATATTTGAATTGGAAAATCTAAAGAATTGAGGAATTTCTGGAAAGATTCCATTATTGCTTCCTGCTCTCCTGCTGGCTTAATCCTGAAATTTACTGGCTGGACTTTGATTATGGCTACTTTTTTGTTTTCTAGTGTGAGAATTGCATTGTTTTCTATTTCTTTTATTCCGATAAATTTCTTTAGTTTTTCTTTTTCCTTTACTTTCCTGAATTTTGAGTAGGCAATGTAATCCTTTAGTTTGCCTTCTAAATTGAAGAACATGAAGCATATGCCAAGCAATGAGGGAATTAAAGCTAAAGTGATTTTGAGGTAAGAATTCTGCACTTTGCTGAATATGATTAGAGTTATAGTGCCGAAGACGAATGCGTAGCTTAACTGCTTGAAGCTCAAGCCGAAGATTATCTTTTCCTGATATTCCAGCTGCTGGGGGATTTGGTAAGACACATAAGAAAATAGGGATGATTGGTTATAATGGGAACTCGGAGAAAACGTATTGTGTTGGATAGATTAAAATAAATATAAAAATTATTTGTGAAAAAGTAAAAGGTTAAAAATAATGAGTATAATAAGATTTTATGGACTATAATTCACGATTAGATAAAATAAATCAATTATTAAAAGAAACACATTACGATAATGCAATTGAAGATTCAGTAAAAATAATTGAATCTTTATTAAAAGAGATTTATCAAAAAGTTACGTCCTTTCTTAATTCCGATGAAAAGAAGAAGATTATAGAAATTGAAGAAAAATTTTATAGCAAAAAATCAATTAATGAAATGGGATGTGGGGAATTAGTAGGGTTATTTTCTCAAACAAAATTATTAGAGTTTCTTGCAAGAAAAGAAAAAAAAGAGTATCTTTTTTTGAATATTGGAGGATTTCAAATTTTAAACAACATTAATAGGTTAAGAATCGCTTCAACGCATTATGCCCAAATTCCACAACGTGAACAAGCGGAATTTAGTTATTCACTTGTGAAATGTATCATACAAGAATACCTTACTAAAGATTATAAACAAAATCCTCTTGAAGAAGATGATACAGAACAAGATGATATAATCCCAAATTATAAAAATATTAAATTAAACAATTTACCAAGACTTCAATTATACAAATTTGTTGGAAGACAGACTTATATTCAAGACATTGAAACAATTTTTTCTGATACGAGAAATTTCATAGTTTCTATTGATGGTATTGGAGGAGTTGGAAAAACTACATTAGCATTAGAAATAGCAAGAAAATTTTGGGATGAAAAAAAATATGATGCTATTGTTTGGACAACAGCCAAGAAAAATAGGTTAGAATCAACAGGCATTATCAATATTGTTCCTGCCTTGTCAACTTTAGAAGAACTTTTAAATGAAATAATAAAAGTTTTTAGTATTCCCGAACTATTAATTTTGCCTTTAGATGAGAAAAAATATGAAATAAAAAAATTATTAAAAAAATTCAAAACTTTACTAATTATTGATAATCTTGAGACAATTGAAGATGAAAAAATAATCAATTTTGTTAAAGATGAACTTCCGGCTCCGACCCATGTAATAACCACTACAAGAAAAAAATTAGTTGAAGCAGGCAGATATGTGATGTTAAAAGAATTTACACAAGAAGAAACGAATGAGTTTATTGCTTCAATTTTAGAAGAAAAAAAAGTTGAAGTTAAGTTAAGTGATGAAAATAAAGTATCTATTCAAAAACTAACTGGTGGCAATCCCCTTGCTTTGAAAATTATTATTAGTTGGTTGATTGAAGGAATAAGTATCGATAGTGCACTAGAAAAAATAAAAAAGGGTGAACACAAAATATTAGAATTTTGTTTTGAAGAGACTTTTTCTAATTTACTTAGTTCAGAAGCCAAAAAAACATTTGTAATTTTTCCAATATTTTCAGAATCTGTTACTTTTGAGGAAATTAAAGTTGCTACCAACATGGGATATGACGGAGTAAATAATGTAATTTTTGAATTGGAGAGGTATACTTTAATTAATTCTGAGTTAGTAAATAAGGATAATAAATCTTTTACGGTATATTCAATGAGTCCAGTTACAAGAATGTTTGCATATAATAAATTGACTGAATATAATAAACAAGAAAATTATCGTGGTTTAGAACAGGAATCTAGAAGAAGATTAGCAAAATATTACAATATAAAAGAGAAAACACAAGCTGCTATTGAACAATATGGATTAGCATTAGAAGATATTGGTGGTCAATCTGAAACTGGAAGAACTTCTGCATTGATAGCCAATTCTGCAATGGCTCAATATCAAAGAGGGAGTTATGATAAGGCCCTTGATTTGTTTAAACAAGCTATTAAAATTAATCCAAAATTATCATATACTTACCAATTATGGGCAGTTGTAGAAAGACAACAAGGTAACAATACAAGGGCTGAAGAATTATTTCATCAAGCTGCTGATTTAAACCCAACTAACCCCATTATATGGTTTTCGTGGGCTAACATGAAACGTGATGAGGGAAATTTAAGCGGGGCTGAAAAAATTTTAGAAGATGGAAAAATATATGCTAAAAACAATGTCAGAAATTTAGCCATGTTTAACCAACAAATCAGTGTATTGAAATCAAAACAGGGAAAATATACTATTGCAATAGAAACAAGTGAAGCTTCTTTGGTACAAAAACCTAATTTAGATGAAAGAAGAACAAATACGCATTTATTTGGACCAATTCTTGAAAGTTATATTAAAATTATTTCCGATAACTTAGACAAGAGGAATTATACTGAAATAATTAAAAGAGGGTTGGAGATAATATCAAAATTTGACAAGCATAAAAATATTATTTTTTCTAATAATGATATTATTAATTGGAAACTTCACCGAATATATAGATATGTCGGAACAGCTTATCGTCAAACAAGTGAATATAGTAATGCTGAACTAATGTTTAAAAATGCACTGGGTGATGATTATGGAAGTGAAGAAGAAAGAGAATTTAATATAAAAGTCCAATTGGACAGAGCATTAAATTTTAAGTTTTCTGGACAACATAAACAATTAAAAAAACACCTTAAGGAATGTTATAACATTTATTCTGATCATAGATTTAAAGAATTTTATTGAGATTGATCACCCAAAATATTTCACAGCTTCTTTCACAACTTTGAAGTCTCCTTGACTTTTCATCGCTGATTTTATCAGAGTAAATACAAGAAGATAAATCATCAGTAAATTCACAATAGAGAATGCAGTTATCATAACAAGTATCTTGAAGTTTCCAAATATTGAGACATCAACAAGCTTTGAGCAGGCTAATAATATCACTGCATCAAAGAATGTTGAAAACACACAAACTCCTAAGAAATTCATAATCAGTCTGCCGTATTCTTTCAAGGGTGGAATAAAGTATAGAAATACTGCCAAAGGCACAAAAACTATGCCAATGGCCACTATGACATATCGAATTGTTAACAATACAACAGTTATCAAAAGAGCAAGGACATAAAATATTGTAAATAAAAATTCCAACCCGAGATTAACAAAATTGTCAGTTGTCAATAAGAAAAAATTCCCGTCAATCATATTGATTATAGCTGTTGTCAAAAGGCTGTTAATGTCAAGGAACCATGAGTAAAGGAAATAGGAAGCCTGCACCAATACAATCATTATGAAAATGTTCCTAAACCATTCTTTTGCCTTTTCTCTTTTAACAGCATCGTAGCCTGAAATTATAAAATTAAAACCTGAATACATTAACAAAAGTCCGTAGAATAGGGAAATGACATAAACCATGATTGCCCAAAGCGAAACAAAAAGTGTCAGATCAACATTTGCTGTCAATAGTGTTTTTACAAAGCTTAAGAGTGGCTGCAAGGGTGCATTTAACAGACCAATGAAAAAGTCAAACATCTTTTGTGGTAAGCAAGTTGCAAGGTTTAGCAAACCACAGTCGTCTGCCATTACAATGCACCCTGAGAGAATCTTTTTACTGCACTATAAAAGAAGCAGTTCAGCAAGCCTAATGTTGACAGACTGACTATAAAACCAGTTCGTTCGTTATTGCTTATGTAGATAACAGTATCTGCTTTTAGACTCCCATATTCTGCTGTTATTACATTGTAATTATGGTTTGCAGTAAATGCAACTTCATTTATTCCGGATTTTGTCTCATTGCCATAATTGACAACAGCATAAGTGCCGTAAGGATATATTGAAACATGGATGGTTTCATTCTCTTTGTATTCCAGTTTATCAGCCTTGATAAAGAAATTGAGATTATAAAGTTTGAAAAAAATATTCTTTGTAAAGTTGAAAAAGAAATCATTTGCAGTTAATGTAATATTGCCAATATCCTTGACAATGAAATAATCTCCATCTTTAAGCATGTTCCTTGTTTCAGTTTGTTTGTAATCATTCGCAACAATAGTGTAAACATAGTAAGGCTCTTTGGAATAAGCTATTGAGTAAGTATAATCATGAAAAGCATATTTAGCATTTAGCAGTTCAAGGCTTGCTGAATTGCTGTGGTTGAGCAGGAATTTTGCATTGGAATTGTAATAGCTTATGTCGCTTATATTAGCAAATAAAATATTTTGATAATGCTTTATACCCCATGAATCTTCAATTGTTATTTTGTCCTGCTTTATTTCTTGGTAGGAAAACTTGCATTGGTATTTCCATTCAAGGCACATTCTTGCATAAGATCTGAGGCATTTAATCCTGACCCAAGAATAATGGTAGATTAGAACATCGAAGTTAATAGTGTAAATGGCTTTGACATTGGAATCAGAGGAAATACTAAGATTTACGAGTTTTCCGCTTCCCTGATAATTGCCATTTACATAAACCTTATTTTCAGAAGTGTTTTGGGTAAGATAATAGTTTCTTTGGCAATCCCCTTCAGAGCTTGTATAAGGACTGCCACTGTAATAATTATGAGGAATTTCTGTTTTGTAATTGAAGCCATTTAGCATTAATGCCTTGTCAGGCACGTAAAGACTGTTGTTGTAAAGGATAGAAGGCATAATAGCAAATATGCTCATCCATGCATCTCTTACATAAATACCGTTTTTAGTTGAAACATTTTCAGGAGCATTGCTTATTTTCAAATTGATGTTGTTTTGATAAACATAAGAATGGTCTGGATAAAATTTTTCATTGTAGTCAAGGTTTGAGAGCAATGCATCTTTTTCAGTCTGATTGAGCTGACTTAAGAGAATGCTATTGCAAGTTGCTTGATTTTGCAGAGATATTTTTGTGCAGTCAAAAGCGATGGAAGTTTGCACTAAGAATAAGGATAACACTAAAAGAAATACTGCTTTTGGCATAATCTATAAAGGGTTATGAAAATATTAATGAGAAACTCGGAGAATGCCTACTGATTATTTTATTGATTCTGTAAATTGTTTTTTTAATTCTGTTGAAGCTGGTTCTAAGAAAATATCCTTGAGAGGACCACTACAATGTTTATCAATTGACTCATTAAATTTTTTGATTAAATCCAAATAGGTCTGATTATTATCAGTAGTATCTACTAAATTTAAATAACATGTTACTGCCTTTTGTTCAATAACATTGCTTAACTCAGGATGTTCATTTTTATATGAATTATTGATTTTTATTATTTTATAAGATACTTCACAATTATCCGAAACTATTCCTCGAACTGTTAGTTTAAAGAGATTTCCATTATCAACGATGTTTAATGATGATGCTTTACAATTTTTAGCCAAATTTGAAAAGCATACTGCATCATATCCACAATCCTTTATAGTTGTACAAGATATAGTCAATAAAGTTAATAATACCAAACCAACAAATATTTTGATATTCATTTTCTTTTCTCAAGCAGAAACTTTGATAAACCAATAATCAAAATTATTATTATCCAACCGCTAATTGTAATTAGTTCTTTAAAAACATCCTCAAAACCAAGTCCTGAAAGTCTTAGTTTTAGTAATGCAGATAAAACAGCAGTTAATGGTAAAAATGAAACAACATTTTTCAAACTTGCTGCCATTTGATCAATTGGGATAATAATTCCACTCAAAATTAACAAAGTTATGATAAAAAATGGCACCGTTTGAATTGCTTGTTCTTTTGAATCTGAAAATATGGAAATTGCTAGCCCCGAAACTAATCCAAATAAACCTAATAATACATAGAATAAGATTAAATGAATAGGATTTGCATAATTTTTTATTTGAAGTATTTGGAAAGCAAAAATATAGATAAAAAATATTTGCAGTACGACAAATACAAAATTAGTAATTAATTTTCCGAAATACATAGAAATGCGCGGTATGGCAATCAATTCCCTATCTAATGTTCCATATGGTGACCTTTCACCAACAATTCTTAATACAACCATTTGTGTTGATAAAAATAAAATTACAATCCCAATGATATTATCCCCTAAATAATCAAATATTGTTAAATTTAACCCTGCAAAAACCCCCCAATTTACAATGGAAGTTGCAGCGATGAAAAAAATGTATATAATTATAACCGGACTTATAAAAAATAAAAAATAGCTTAACCACCTTTCCTTTATAGAAATTATTTCAAGTTTTATAGATTGATATAATGTATTGGTCACTTTACTCCTCAACTTTTTCTCCAGTAAAATAAACAAATACTTCCATCATTGTAGCTTTAATGACTTTTGCCTCCATAATCACGCCACCGAATGAAGATATTTGCTCGGTAAATTTAGGTAAATTAACATTTTCTGACAAAATTTTAATTGCTCTTCCTTCAGAAATCAACTTGACAACACCATCAATCTTTTCTATCTTTTGTATGAGTTCATTGTTTATTGTGTCTAGCGTTATGCTTAATACCTTGCCTTGTCCAGGAATCATCTTCTCAAGCTTTTGTGGTGAACCATGGGCAACAATTTTTCTTTTGGCAACTATTATAATATCATCTGCTTCTTCGGCATCATCCATAAAATGCGTTGTCATTACAACTGTTTTATGATGATTAGTTACTAATCTGCTTAAGATCGTCATAATTTCATTTCGGCTATTTGGATCAAGTCCTGTAGTGGGTTCATCCAAAATTAATAATTCAGCATCCCTTATCAATTCCATGCCCAATGATAATAATTTTAATTGCCCACCGGATAAGCTCTTTGCCATCACTTCTTTTCTATCAAATAACAATAATGTTTTTAATAATGAATCAATTTTTTCATCACTAACTTTTAAACCCCACTTTACCACACTTGTAACCAAATTTTGTTTGACTGACTGATTCAAATATAATTCGTTATGTTGTGGCACAAAACCAATATAATTTTTGACATCATTATACTTTTCTCCAAATATTTTAATTTTTCCGGATTCTGGTTTTTTCCTTTCGACTAATGATTCAATAATAGTTGATTTTCCTGCACCTGAAGGACCTAGAATAGCTGTTAATGTATTTGATTTTATAGTAAATGATACATCATTCAATATAATATTTTTTCCGTGTTTAACAGTAAAATTATCAACAGTTATTGCCTCAGTTGCATTTGAAAACAATTTTTCCTTTTTAATTTCGTTAACATCGATATTTTTTGTTTGCGCTTGTTTTTTGGTTTTCATAGAAGATTTGTATTTGTAAAAGCCTCCAAGTACTACACCAATTACTAAAATAGCTATTAAAAAGGTGATTACACTAAAAGAAGTAAACAAACTGGATTTTTTCTCTAAAGGTACAGTGGAACCCATTCCAATAGTTGGTGGTATAATACCAATTTGAGCTGTTTTATTTCCTATCTTGTCCAACTTCACAGCAAAATCTACTGTACCATCTTGATTTAAATCAATATAAACGGACTGGAGAAGATTGATAATATAAGTCATTGGATCAGATTTGAATGTAATTTTGATCCTATCGTTTTGAATCTCACTAACATATACAGAATGATCTTCCCCAAATATTGTGAAATTTACAAGTTCTCCCTCATTTAAAGATAATAAATAAGGGCTATTAGTTGATAATATTTCTTGAAAGTTGAGATTTTTAATATCATTAGATGTTAACTGCGAAATCGATTCCTTGACTTGATCATTAACTTTTTTTGCATCGGTTTTGATATTACTTTGACAACTATTATTAATTCCAAATGCACAACCGTCAGGTTCTACACAATATGCAATTATGCAAGGATCTGCAGATTTTACGCTACATACCTTTTCATTATGGGAACATTGACCATTTGTGCAGGTATCAATAGTACATCCCAAATTATCATTGCAATCACTGTCTATTTTGCAACAATTTTCCTTTGGCTTTTGCTGGCATGTGCCTTGTGCACAATATCCAACTGAACACCCTTCACTTACACATGTTGAGGTACATTGATGATTTTTTGGTGTTTCACATTTAGAAGCATCGCATTCCAAGAGTTTGCATTGGTTAGTATTATTATCACAATATTCCATACTATAACAATCATTGTTGCTTGAGCATTTAGGCACTGATGTACATGTTTTATACGGTAAACAATTATCATAACCATATAATGTGCATCCACAATCATTAATTTCTGCACCCATTTTTTCTACGGGATTTAATAAAGATTTTTTTGGTATTTTTAGTATGTATTTATCTCCTATAGTATCGGAAAAAATATTATAGTTAGAAGGAAATTTATCAACATAATAAGGGGATAAATCTCTAAATAACGGATTCAGAAGGAAATTGATATTATTTATATTTAAGTTAGTTGTAGAAGGTGACAATCCTTTTATTTTTGCATAAAAATAAAAATCATCTGAGTAACAAGAATCAATGTTTATGTTAGATTGCCCACATGAATATTTATAACCCGGACAACTAAAAGAATATTCTCCGTATGAATTTGTCTTATCAGAACTGGATTTAGAGGGGTTAAAATCAGAACTAATCTTCAGATAATACACACCATTATTCATAAGCTGTTTTTCTTGAGAAATTAAATGATATGTATGTGAATTTTGTGTTTTTGTTACGATTTTTTCTGGTTGATTGAGAGTCGGATCCATTACCACATTGTTAATAAGTTTTAATGATGTGGATGAACTAGCTTTCCGTATAGAAATATTAAGATTTTCTATAGGCATTACAACATAACAAGAACCTGAAAGAGTATTACAAACTCCACCATCATAGTTAAAATCAAATTGAACTTTCCCACTCACATCACAATTAATATGTGATACAACAAAACCAATTTCCGGTATTGTCATATCAGATTTAACTTGACTGCTGCAAATAAATAATAAAATAACAGAAACAAATAATATAGTTTTTAACTTAGTTTGACTAATTTGATTTTTTGACAACATAACACCCATATACAAATATTTTACCTTATTTATATATTTAGCCCTTTTTTAGAAGCTTTATTAATAAAACAAGTAAAAGAATAAGAAAATATTAATGAGAAACTCGGAGAATGAATAAAGCTTTTAAATCTAAAAGCTAAAAGAGTATTGAATATTATGAAAATTGAAAATACCACAATCAAAAAGAGAATTGAGAAATATTTTAATTTTATAGTAAAAAAACCACATTACTTTGTTTTATTTGTGATTCTTATTTATCTTTACTCCACAATACATGAATATGTTCATTATTATACAGCATTAACTCTCGGGTATTCTGGTGACATTATTTGGGGCTGGCTTTCATATAAACTAATTTTATACAACACCCCAGATATTTCCTTGTTGCATAAATGGATAATAAGCACCACCCCCTATTTATTCAATTTATTGATATTAACTTTAATGTTTTTGATAACAATTTTTAGTGGATATAGAAAAAACATTGTGCTTTATGTCAGCTTTTTTCCTTTTTTTGACACGATAATAAATTTTATTATGTTATTCCCTTCATTATTTTTACATTCTGTTGATGATTTTCTCAACATCCTGCAGATTAGTTTTATTTATGGAATAGGGACTTTTATTCTTACAATAATTTTTATTGCTTTGCTCATTGTTGCAACATGCTGGTTGTTTATTGAAATAAAAAAGAAAATAAAAATTTTAATTTAATTTTATCCAACAATAAAGTTCACAACCAGTGGCGCAGCCCAAATTACTATCAGCCCAATTACAACATACATGACCATGTTCTTTGCTGTATCTCTTTTTTTTGGATCATTGCCTGAAGTCATGTAACTTACGCCTGCAAACAATAATATTATCACTGCAATTACTGTTGCTGCGTATTTTACCAT
>Ga0210019_1005002_pt1 | contig 11223 bp, 10 predicted proteins | sample CryGeyCG2114_020_2_FD_183969 | JGI IMG/M metagenome (GOLD analysis project Ga0210019, IMG submission 183969) | Groundwater microbial communities from aquifer - Crystal Geyser CG11_big_fil_rev_8/21/14_0.20 (SPAdes) (version 2) | ecosystem: Environmental > Aquatic > Deep subsurface > Groundwater ...
TTCATGATCAAGAATCTTTTGGGCATTCGCCTCTCTTAAGACAGAACGGTCCAGCCCGGCTTGATTGAAAGCCTCCAACATTGAACCGCACTGAATTATCCCCTCAATTCCAAGTTGATAAATCTTTTCCTGGGTGGCGGCAATTGACCCAGCGGTTTTTTTCAAAAAATTCTCGGTCGTTTCCCCCGACGCTTGCAAAATTAACCGATCAAATACTTCTATGTCACCCACATGCATCTGAATAAAAAATGGAAAATTCCTTTTTCCGAAAAACTCCCTCATAGTTGTCAATCTGTCTAACACTATTTGAGCAGTTAAGGGAACGCCCTCACCCAATGAGTAACCGGCCGGAGGATAGTCCGGGCAAACCGGCGAGGCTATTGGTATTGCCTCGCCGCCTAAACGGTTCTCTGCCGCCAAACGGCAAAACTGGACCACTTCTTCTTTAGGAAAACGCGGGAAAAACTCAAATTCTGGCGGCCGATTTAACAAAATATCCGTCATTAAAAAAGCCGTATCAATAATAATTTCTTGATCTATAGTTATTTGCCTGACAGTATTAACGGCTAATTCTAATGTCTTTGCTTGGGGTTTTAGGTTGCCAGGCCGGTCAAAAGGACGAAAAGAATAACCTTTATTCCGTAATAAATCTATTCCTTGATTTGTTCTTAAATCCGGTAACATGCTTTTACCAGCTGGTTATAGCTGGCCTCCAAATACTTTATCTTTAAACCGGCAATCGTATCTTTCCGGGTGTGGCAAACCGCCAGCAAATATTTAACCGACCCTGTCAATACAAAAATCTTGTGTTTAACCACAGCCAAATTTTTTAGCGGCACGGCTTGACTGTAATAATAGTCGCCCTGAAAAAAGTGCAGTTTGGCATCACCAACACAATCAACCACATAAATTGCCCGGCAATTTTTCAATAACCGGCCGTATTTTTTCTCAAACACCCGGTACCCATAACCCCAATAAACCGGTTTTTCTGGTGACGTTTCTTCCGAACCGGAAAAGACGACTAAATTATCTTGAGTAAAATCCGGGTGTTCTACCAGTACTTTGAGACAGACGGCCACCCCGGAAGCGTTATCCAAAGCCCCCGGTCCGATCGCGTCAAAATGCGTCAACAAAATCGATTTTGGCTTCGATAAATTTCCCACCAAAAGATTATTAGTCCGGTGTTTTTCCAGCGGCACTTTGATCTTGAATTCTTTAGCCAACTCCGGCGGATCAGCCACAATAAATGGCTGGTGGCTGTAACTTAAACCGTTATTTTCTAAAGTTTTGGCAATCAACTTTTCCGCCTTAATTAAGTTTTTTCCCAAGCGCGGCTCACAGGCCACCAGTTGATTGATAAATTCAAGCAGTTCAAATTTTGACTTCATATTTTCCTTTCATAAATTAAAAAACCCGCCTGTTTGGCGGGTGTGATTTACTAGATTAATTTAAATTATCTTAGTGAAATCCCCGCCAAAAATTTCTCTGCCACCAGGTTCTAAAGTATATATTCTTCGTTTCGATCGAGTATGAATTTATATAGTTCATAGTCCACCCCTTAACCCCATTTTTTCTTTGACTTCGTCAATGGTTTTTTGGGCAATAATCCTCGCCCGCGCGGCGCCGTCTTTAATCACCTGGCTGACATACTCCGATTTAGCTTCCAGCTTTTGCCGCTTTTCCCGGATCGGCTCTAAATCCTTATAGATTGCCTCGGCCAAACCAATTTTTAATTCGCTGTAGCGAATCCCTGACCCTGTATATTTTTTCTCATAATCGGCCCTCTTTTCCTGGCCTTGAAACAACTCGACGAACGTCAATAAATTGGCCACCCCGCCGCTGGTTGGCACTCTTTCGCCTTGACCCGAATCGGTCGGTGTCGCTGCCAATTTCTGCTTGATTGTCTCCAAATCATCAATCAAATTAATATAACTCCCCTCAATGCTCTTGCTCATCTTCCCCTCGCCCAACAGGCTCGGCACATACTCGCCTTTAGTAGCAAACCGTTTCGGTTCTGGAAAATCGGTACCAAATGCCTCGTTCATTTTCCGGGCAATTTCCCGCGCCACTTCCAAATGCGGCTCCTGATCAATCCCCACCGGCACTAATCCGGCTTTGTAAATTAAAATATCCGCGGCCATCAAGACCGGATAATTTAACAAAGCCATGGTGACGTTATCCGGATGCTGCTGGATTTTTTCCTTAAACGTCGGCAAGTGCTGCATCCGAGCCACACTAATGACACTCGAGAACAAAAACGCCAAATCCGTGTGTTCCGGCACTAAAGACTGAACGGTAATAATCGATTTTTTCGGATCAAGACCGCAAGCTAAATAGTCCATGATTATATTTCTCGTCGCTTCAGATAAATTTTTATAGTCATAAGGAGTAGTAATTGTATGAACATCAACTGCCATGTAAATACACTCGTAATCAGAATTATTTTGGAGTTCGATGTAACCTTTAACCGCCCCTAAATAATTACCCAAATGCAGCCGCCCGGTCGCCCTAGTGCCGGAAAAAACCCGTTTCTTGCCCTGTTTTTTAACAAAACTGATCCTGCCTTCACTCACTTGGCCAACGGTTACCTGCCCGGCTCTCCCACCGCTTATTTTTTCCAACAACAATGCAATTTCTATTGCCGCTTTTTTAGTTAGTTCAATATCCACGCCTTCAACCTTATCTGCCAACACCACTACATTTTTAGTTTTGGAGGTAATTTTGGGATAAATCGAGTCGCGGTACGGGAATAAATTTAATATTTTCTCTTCATCGGCAATTACGGCAATTCCCTCCGGCAAAGCCTCGGTGCCGCCGCCCAGCGGCCGGTATTCTTCACTGGCACTGCTGAAACGCAAAGTCATATTCCCCTTGATTTGATCGCTATCAAACACACCGCCGGGAATTAACGTCTGTACCGAGATTTTATTGCTGGCGTCAACAACATTATTAATTCTGGGGATATATTGGTCTTTGGCAAACCGGCGGTATAGATTTTCCACCGCCGGATAACCGGCTTTGGCACCCAACCCCAGATCTTTATAAAACTTTTGGAAAGCATTAATTAATTTCTGGCCTTCAAAATTGTCCTTATTTTGATAATCCCCGGCTTTCAAAACCTCGCTTTTATCAACTTTAACTCTTCCAACCTCAACCATCGCCAGGTTAACATCGGGGTGTTTCTTATGAAAATCTTGAGATATAAATAATTTCATTTCTCTTGCCGGCTTTTCTTTCTTACCCATTTCGTAATGAATTGTGGTTTTACCTTCACTGACGCTAATTTTAGTTATGGAAACATAACCTAATTCCTTGGTGTTTTTTACTTGGATTCCACCATCGGCCATAGCCGAAAACTTGCCGATTCGTAACATCCTTAAAGGCTTATTTTTCGGCAAACCCGGCTGAATAACCTTACACTCTTTTTCCAATTCTTCATAACTAACAAACTTCGTCAATATATTTATTCCCTGTTTAACCGCCTCATTAACCATCTCTTCAAGCTGATCGGCATCAATACCGCTTAATTCTCCCTGATATTGCAAATAAGCATGATCGCCATGCTCGGCTTTCAAAGGAGATAATTCCTTTATTTTGGTCATTAAAACATCGTGAATTAAATGTCCGGCAGAATGAATTTGCATATATTTGTAGCGCCGGTCAAAATCCAATTCTAATTTCACTTTCTCGCCTAACCTTACTAATCCTTTAATCGTATGGACAACTTCCCCATTCATCATTTGTACTCGCTCAATTTCCAATCCGTTTATTGATCCTATATCAAAGGGCTGCCCGCCGCCGCCGGGATAGAAAATTGTCTGGTCTAAAACCACTTCTGTCTTTTCCCCGACACTTTTAACAAATACAGCTTTTGCCACAAAAGTTTTTAAATATGGGTCATCGTAATAAGCTAGTTTAGTTTGCATATTTATTCTCCTTTATAATATCTGGTTAATAAAGCTTTGGCGAGTATTTCTAAAGTATTTAAAACCGGCAATGAATAATTTTTCGGGAACACCAAAGGCAATTCGGTACAGCCCAAAACTATCGCTTCGACTTTTTTCTTTTTCAAACTATCGGCAATTTTTAATAGTTTGGCTTTAGGCGCTTTAAACTCGCCAGCGATGATCTGACCGATGATTTCGCTTAAAGTTTCAAACTGGTCATTATCCGGCAGCTCAAATTCCACTCCCTGATTTAAAAACTCCGTCTGATAGACGCCGGCAAAAATTGTCGTCGGGGCTGCCAGTAAACCAACCTTGACATAACCTCTCCTTTTAACTTCTTTGGCGGTTTCGTGAGGAATCGACACAAATGGCGCTTTAGCCTCAACTTCCAAATCCGCTAACGTCGTGTGAGCCGTATTGCAGGCCAAACCGAAACAACCCGGCTGCAGGTAATTTAATTTCCTGACTCGGTCTTTTAACATAAACGTGGCCTCTTCGGCTTTTTGGGTGTTACTGAAAAACTCCGGCACCGGTACTGAATCAATCACGATTTCCGGATACTGGTGATTTTCCACCGCGCCAAAATCGCTTCGTGATAGCTCAATCATTAATTGATAAAGCCGCGCTGAAGCGTCGGGACCCATCCCGCCTAAAATGGCAATTGGTTGTCGATTTAACATATTCATAGGCTGGGATTGCAGGCTTCGAACCTGCGGCCTTCCGTTTTGGAGACGGACGCTCTGCCAACTGAGCTAAATCCCAATAAAAAACCCCGCCATAAGCGGGGGTACGTCAAAAATACGAGAAGATCTCGTTAGACGCGTACTTTATCCGTTATGGCAACATACGCTGCAGTCTTTTACGGTTTCGCCTCCGGCGCATACTTTTGCACTCCTCCCCGATTCCAACCTTTCGGATCAACGGATTTAATTAAATTTTCAATTCTTGTATTTTAGCACTAAAATGGATTTAGTCAATATGTCTACTCACTTTAAAAAAGTCACCGAAGATTTTATTTGCGAGTTTTGCTACCGGGTAGTCAAAGGCGACGGCTACACCAACCATTGCCCCCATTGCCTCATCAGCAAGCACGTCGACGAACTGATTCCCGGTGACCGCAAAAGTACTTGCGGCGGTTTAATGAAACCGATCGCCAGCCAGATCAAATCCGGCCGGTTTATTGTTTTCCACCGCTGCACCAAATGCAACAAAATGACCCGCAATAAAGCCGGCAAAAACGACAACGTCGAGCTCTTAATTGAACTGTCCACCAAACCGGTTAAAACCCCTAACCAATAATCTCTTCCACTTCTTCGGGTAACTCCGGTAAGACGTCGGTCTCGTTCCAAGTCAAACAAACCAATAAACTATCTCTAACTCTCCGCAAATAATTGATTTCTTTCATCAATTTTCCCGCGGCGGCCAGTGATTGATTTTGTCTGGCTAGTTCGTAAAATGCTTTCACTAACTGGTCCAACCGATTAGATAGAGCCTGATAAACAGCCAACACTCTGCCCTGGCGTGACCTCTGACGGTAAATTTTAAAGCGGATTAGTCTGGTCCACTCACCCGCGGTAATTTCCCGGTCTAAATCCGACTCGGATTTAACGTTTCTTTTTTCCGATTTTTCTTTAGATTCTTGTTCATCGTTCATAAAATAGTAGCAGGGGTGGGGATCGAACCCACGACCTTGGCTTTATGAATGCCACGCTCCACCGACTGAGCTACCCTGCCGCTAAGCTATTTTATCAGATTCATGACAATTTTTCTTTAAACCCTCTATGTAGCCAAGAATTCTATAGCACGAATTGGTGCTTTTTCTTAACTTCAAAAATAAAGTACCATAGTGATCATTAAAATTCTCGTAAACTTTTTTATTTTTCACTCGCTTGTAACTTGGTTTTGTAAAACTTGATAGCAGATTTGGCCATTAAATAAATTATACTTGGTAGCGGGTCCTAGGTAACGCTCCTAGGTTAAGTGAGATTATGCCTCTTTTTTTAAAGAGCTAGACTATACCATCATCCCGATATTACATCGGGGTGCTCGGCGTGTTATAGCAGTTAAAAAACTGCTATCTATCCAAACATTACATCGGGATAAGTCGTTACGGGGTCACTAAGACTTCCCACGGGGTTGATCCGATTCATCATCGAGATTTTCTCCGTTATGAGCCGAGTTCTCATCCCAAGATTACTCTTGAGCGGGCCCATACTTGAGCCTCACGAGATACTTACCTCCCACCCGCTATATCAAAGAACAGAGTTGATTTTACCAGAAATTTAACTTTTTTTCCAGCCGGGAAACTTCAGCTTGAAAGCGGCAATAATTAAATTGGCTGATTGTTCAATATTGTAATAAGTCGTGTTAATCACCAAATCGTAATAATTATCATTGCTGGGGTCTTTGCCGAAATTCTTTTTAATAAACTCTTTTCTTTCCCGGTCAAATTCCTTTACCCGCTCCCGGGCTTCGTAAATCGACCAACCTTCATATTGGGCGGTATAGCCGGCACGGACCAAAAACGGCGCCACAATCCGAACATGCAAACCGCCGTACTGGCTGGTAATAAAATTACTCCCCCGGCCCATTATGACGCAATTGCCTTTGTGGGCCACGCTCAACACCACTTGGCATAAATGCTTAATGTAGGTTTCTTCGGCCACGTAATCAGGGTTAAGCATCGAGTTAACGAGGTCTTCGACAAACCCCCGGTCTTTTTCGTCCAGTGATTCAATCAGATTTTTTCGCTGTTTGCTTTGCTTAGCCGTCAACTCTATCAGTTTCTTATCGTAAAGCTTAAAACCCAATTTTTTGGCCACCGCTCGGCCGATCGGCCCGCCGCCGCTGCCCGATTCCCGGGATAAGGTTACAAACGGCTTCAAGTTTTGGTTGGATCTTGCCGGTGCGGAGTCAGTTAACAACAACTCTTTCCGCTTAATATGCCGGGCAATTAGTTCGTCAAATAATCCCATCGGGGTAATTATACACTAGCCCGTCAAAAACCAAATACTTCCAGCCAAAGACTGAAGTTGCTTTTCTCTTTAGGCTGGCTGGCCGGGTTGAGGCCAAGCGGAACCGCCCCGGCAATTTCTGCCGGGACCACGACAATTACTTCTTCCGGCTTAGCCATTTTTAAAACGTTTCTTATCTGTTTCTCCAGCCAAAAATCCTTACCGGTAATTTCCAATTGGCGTTTTAAGCCGGTTTGTTCTTCCTGGGCCGACCGCAACTTGGCCTGGGCATCGGCCAAACGTTCGTCCGCCCGGTTTAACCGGACAATATCCTTAATCAAATTAGCCGCCATTAACAGGCTGCCCAGAATTACCAGGTAAACCAACCGCCGTCGGCCGACAATTGACATCAAACCTCCTAATTGCTATTATAAGCCACTTCTGCCTGATAAGGATTTATGAATAAAATTCTAACTGATTTTCTGGATAACCTCAAACAGCGCGGCCGCTCCAAGGCCACTCTTATTGCCTATGGTAAAGACGTCGACCAATTATTTGAGTTTTTAGCCCGGGAAAAAATTACCCAGTCCCAAGACTTAAAGCCGGAACAAGTCGAGGCTTTTAAAAAATATCTCACCGCCAAAGACTATACGGCCAAATCTATTTCCCGAAAATTAAATTCGATTAAGACTTTCTGCCGCTACCTGATCAGTCAAAAAATCATTACCGAGAACCCCGCGGCCAAGGTCGAACACCCCCGCTACGACAGCCAGCCGCCGCGAATCCTGTCCAAAATGGAATACCGCAGCCTGCGTGATGCCTGCCACACCGATGTCCGGATTTACGCCATCGTCGAGATGCTGCTGCAAACCGGCATCCGTATCGGCGAATTGGCCAACCTGGATCTTGACGACATCGATACGGATAAAATTTTAGTTCAAGCCTATGAATCCCATGCCCAGCGTCAGGTACCGTTAAACCCGGCCGCTCAACAAGCGTTAACTGTTTATCTTAAAGCCCGTCCCAAAACCAAAGCCAAAACCGTCTTTGTCACCAAAACCGGTCGGCCGTTTTTAATCCGGAATATCCGCACGGCAGTCGACCGCTACTTTAAATTAGCCGAGGTTAAGAACGCCCGGGTCAACGATCTTCGGCACACCTTTATCGCCCACCAACTGGAAGCCGGCACCCCCTTAACTATGGTCAGCCGTTTGGTCGGCCACAAACGCTTATCGACTACGGAAAAATATTTAGCTTTTGTCAAAAAATCCGAAGCTGCTCCGGCCAAACTGGAAGAACTGTAGTAGGCCCGGGAGGGGTCGAACCTCCGACATTCAAGGTATAAGCTTGACGCTCTAACCAACTGAGCTACGGGCCTGAACAAAAGTATTATACCAATTCCGCTTACAGTTTCGCCCTTTGGCTAATTTCGGCTTCGACCACGTTTTTGTCCCGGCCGTATTTTAGGCGGGATAACTGTTTGACCATTTCCGCCATTTTCTGGCTGCGCATCTCTTTTAACTTACCCATATCTTTAGTTAAATCCATGGAAAAAGGCGGCACGGTTTCATTATTAACGATCGTCTTAATGTAAACGTTAAACCGCTCGACATTAATCAAATCCGTCTCGGAAAAAGTCGGCTGGTACTCATGCTGCAAATAACTGGCATCAGTCACCCCAACCCGGAAAGACATAATCGTGCCGACGTTGCCGAAAATGGCGTTTTTTACCTCTTCTTCCATTTGGCCGATAAACTGATTCGCCACCGTTAAAGACAAACCAAACTTTCTCGCCTCGGATAAAATCTGGGCAAAATCCGGCGTCGCGAAATTTTGGAACTCGTCCACGTAAATATAAAATGGTCTTCTTTTATCCTCGGGTATATCTTGCCGGCTCATCGCCCCGATTAACAGTTTCGGCACTAAAATCAGGCCCAAAAACTGGCTGTTTTCTTCACCAATCCGGCCTTTAGCCAGGTTAATGAGCAGAATTTTCCCCTCGTCCATCACTCTCCTAAAATTAAAGGCGCTGTCTGATTGACCGATAATGTTGCGCATCATTTTATTGGTAACGAACCGGCCGAACTTGGACACGATGTAGTCCAAAACTTCGCTCTTGTGAAAATCAGACGTCTGGGCAATTTGGTCGGTCCAGTAGCGCCGGATAATCGGGTCGGTGACTTTGGGCAACAATTCCTGGACATAACGCGCGTCGGTTAAAACCCGGACAACCTCGACGAAAGTGGCACCCGGTTCGCTCATCACGGTTAAAATGGCATTGCGCACCGCGTGCTCAAACCGGGGACCGATAATCCCGGTTTTATGCGGGTCGTAAAGTTTATACATCAAACCGATGATTGAGGTAGTAATAAAGTGCTTTTCCTCTTCGGTTTCAGCCTCGATCATATTAAGGCCCAGTGGCCGATCGGTATCCGATGGATTAAAATAAATAACGTCTTCGGCCCGCTCGGGCGGAATCATTTCCAAAATTTTCTCAACCGTGTCGTGCGGATCAATAAAACAAACGCCTTTGCCGGCCCGGATGTCCTGCATAATCATGTCGGTCAACAGTTCTGATTTCCCCACGCCGGTTTTGCCGATGATATAAATGTGGCGCAACCGGTCGTCTTCAGAAATAAACACCGGCCGGTCAATTCCCCGGTAAACGCTCTTGCCTAAATGCAGGCCCTCTTTAGGGATCTGTGCCGGCGCCGGCGCCCGCTTGGCGTTTAACCAAAAAATGTGCGGCGTTTCAATGGATTTATTGGGAAAGTGAAACAGCGTCGCCAGCTCTTCCACTGATAAAATGCTTTTGGCGCCGAAAATCGGCTGGTAACGGTAAATAAAGTCGATCATCCACAACGGTTTGATCCGGATCTTGGTTTTAGAAAAATGGTTATGATCGGAGTTATACTGGGAAAACGAACCGACTAAATTAGCCAAATGGGCTCTGGCTGATTCTTTGGTGGTCGAGTTCACCACAATTCTAATGGTAGCCGCAAAACCCGGCTTACTGCATTTATTCTCAATTTCCTCATAGGTTTTCGGGTCAACATTATACTTGGCTTTTTCCGGATCGGACTCGGTTTTTTTGGTTTTAGAAATATACGCCCGGCCGGCTTTCTGCCATTTACTCTCCGCCGGGGTGATCAGAACCTGCAGCGCCATCCCCTCGTTATCTCCCATTTTTGCCATGGCGGCAGTAATAGTGGAAAGCGGATCTACCGGCAAGTCTTTATAAATTTTTAACGGGTAAAATGAGCTACTGCCGAGTTTCAATTGGGCAAAAGCGACTTTGCCGTGGTCGGTAAAAATACTCGGTTCGTCGACTTCCCGGACGTCGGCGCCGGGATAAGCGCCGTTTATCTGTTTTTCTACTAAGTCTCTTAAGTTTTCCGGCATGGCCACAAAAAAACGGATGTCTTCTTTCCTGGCAATAATTTCAAATGACAAATGCTCTTCAGGCTTTAAAAACCCCAACCAGCCCCCGCCAACTTTAATCGAAAATAAACTGGCAAACATCTGCTCGGCCGCGTCAATCTTAGTTTCGTTATCCCGCGGCACCGCCACCTGCAAAATCACAAATTCCAGCGACCGTTTCTCCCGGTCTTTAAACTTTAATAATTGGATTAATAAATACCCCACACCGACTAAACCCACCATCCCTAAACCCAGTAAAAAGGCCATTAAAACCAAGAACTTGGCTTGTTCGATTATGGTTGTCACCGGATCCATTTAAACTTTCCTGAAGGCAACTTTATTGCCAAACATTTTAATTAAGCGCAAGCACCACTCCGCCAGCCAACGCAGGCTGTCGACCACTTTATGCTTCAAACCTTTTTCCATCTCGTCTTTAGTCAGCGGCAAAACCACTTTAAAATCGACTTGTTGTTGGGTTGTATCGTCGAGGACCACTTGCCCGGTTTGCTGATTCACCACCGGTTGTTTTAGTTGCGCGTCTTCTTTCTCCAGTTTTTCCAGCCAGCCTTCAACTTCAGGTTCCAAATCAACATTCCGGGTATACTCGGTAATCGGGGTTTTCTCGGGCAGGTTGGCCATGAGATTATAATAACACGAAAATCAGTAGTCCAAACCCTTAACTGCTTTAATTCCCTTATCAAACGGGTGCTTGATTTTCTTCATCTCCGTCACCAGATCGGCGCCTTCGAGGACTCTCCTCGAAGCGCCCCGGCCTGTTAAAATCAGATGAGTTTTTCCCCTTTTGCCAATCAGCTTAATCAGATAATTTAAATCAATTAACTTATCTTTAACCGCATTATTAACTTCGTCCAAAACTAAAACATCGACTTTGCCTAAAAGTT
>Ga0210019_1005009_pt1 | contig 11211 bp, 15 predicted proteins | sample CryGeyCG2114_020_2_FD_183969 | JGI IMG/M metagenome (GOLD analysis project Ga0210019, IMG submission 183969) | Groundwater microbial communities from aquifer - Crystal Geyser CG11_big_fil_rev_8/21/14_0.20 (SPAdes) (version 2) | ecosystem: Environmental > Aquatic > Deep subsurface > Groundwater ...
AGGGCTGCTTCAATGGGCCGCGCTACAGAAATTTTGCACAGGACAACGCATATTATACTTGAACTGGATAAGATTAAGGTTCATGAAAAAAAGGCTGCCATAGAGACGGAGAAAGCAGGAAAGATTAAAAAAGTAAAGGTCGAAGATCGCGAATCAAAAACCGCAGACCAAAAAGCGCAGACTAAAGACCATAAGGCGAAAAAAGAAAACAAAAAGAAGGAGAATTAACCTTGGGACAGAAAGTACATCCATATAGTTTTAGATTAGGTTATATAAGAGATTGGAATTCCAGGTGGTTTGCGAAGAACAAGGATTTTGGCAGGCTTCTTGTAGAGGACGCTAAGATAAGAAAACATATAAAAAAGAATTTAATGCAGGCAGCTGTTTCTAAGATAGAGATAGAAAGAACTTCTAACAGAGTCAGGATAATAATACATAGCGGTAGACCTGGCGTAATAATAGGAAGAAAAGGCGCTGAGATAGACAGGCTCAGGGATGATCTTAAGGAGATAGTTGATAAGGAATTGCAAATCGACATAAAGGAAGTAAAAGAACCTGCTATCTGCGCTCAGCTTGTAGCGGAAAATATTGCGTTCCAGTTGGAAAAAAGGATAGGATTCAGGAGAGCGATGAAAAAAGCTATGCAGCAGGCTATGACAACAGGAGCTCAGGGAATAAAGATCCGTTGCGCAGGCAGGCTGGACGGAGCTGAAATAGCAAGGGCAGAAAAATACATGGAAGGCAAAGTGCCTTTACAGACCATAAAGGCAGATATAGATTATGGATTCAGCGAAGCGCATACCGTATATGGCTTGATAGGCGTTAAAGTGTGGATATGTCTTGGCGAGGTGCTTGTAAAGAAAAAGCAAAAGGCATTTTTAGCCCCTCCCGGGGCAAAAGAAGCAGCTAGCAGCAGCGAAACATTAATTCCTTAGCCAATTTTGCCCGCCAAAGTTCTGTGGCGGACAAAATTCAGAGGTGACAATACATATGTTAATGCCCAAAAGGGTAAAATTTAGAAAATATCAGAGAGGAAGGCGCAAGGGAATTTCTTTTAAAGGTTCTGATATTTCTTTCGGTGAATATGGTTTACAGGCGCTGGATAATGGATGGCTTACAAATATTCAGATAGAAGCGTGCAGAGTTTGCGTGATGAGAAGCTTAAAGGGCGCAGGAAAGCTCTGGATAAGGGCTTTCCCGGATAAATCAGTTACTAAGAAACCAGCTGAAACAAGAATGGGAAAAGGCAAGGGAATGCCTTTACATTGGGTTAGCCTGGTTAAAAGAGGAAGAATGATTTTTGAACTGGGCGGCGTTGCTGAAGAAATAGCGAAGGAATCAATGAGGTTTGCAGCGTCTAAGATACCGCTCAGGACAAGGTTTGTTACAAGAAAAAAACATACATAGAGTAGGGAACGGCCGCGGCCGTTCCCTACAAAAAGATAAACAATGTTAAATGTATCTGACTTAAGAAGTTTATCAAGGCAGGAATTGGAAGATAAAATAGCAGCTCTTAAGAAATCTCTTTTTGAAATGATTTCGCAAAAAGAGACCGGCCGTATAGAAAAACCAAGCAATATAAAAAAGGCAAGGCGTGATATTGCAAGGATAATGACGGTGTTGCGTGAAATGAAGTAGGGACAAGACAATGCCCTGTCCCTACATAATGAGAGGCCATTGATTATGGAAGCTAGATCAAAGCGCAAACATAAGGTTGGGATAGTTGTGAGCGATTCTATGGAGAAAACTATAGTGGTCAGAATAGACAGATCCGCGAAACACCCTGTTTACAACCGCATTATGGCTAAATCCACCAAGGTTATGGCGCACGATGAAAAAAAAGAAGCAAAGGTTGGGGATAAGGTAAGCATTGAAGAGACAAGGCCGCTGTCGAAGAATAAGAGATGGCGGCTGATCGAGGTATTAAAATGATTCGGATGCGGACAATATTGGATGTAGTGGATAATACAGGGGCAAAAAAAGCTTCATGTATCGGTGTAATAGGCAGGCAAGGTAGAATGCTTGCAGAAGTAGGAGACATAATAACGGCTAATATAAAGGAAGCATCTCCTGATGGAATAGTAAAAGCAGGCGAGGTTGTTAGGGCGGTTATAGTGAGAAGCGTTAATTCTCTCAGGAGGCCTGACGGTTCATATCTAAGATTTGATTCTAATGCAATAGTTATAATAGACGCGCAGCTTAACCCTAGAGGTACCAGGATTTTTGGGCCTGTTGCAAGGGAGCTGAGAGATAAAAATTTTATGAAAATAATATCTTTAGCTCCTGAGGTAATATAGGTGTTAACATGGCAAATATAAAGAAGAACGACATAGTGAAAATATTAGTAGGCCGGGATAATGGTAAAACCGGAAAAGTGCTCACTGTTTTCCCAAAAAAAATGAAAGCGCTCGTTCAAGGTATTAATATGGTCAAGAAACACAGCCGCAGGCAAGCTAGTGACCAGCAGCAAGGCGGCATTGTGCATAAAGAAAGCCCTATAAACGTTTCGAATTTAATGATCATATGCCAGAAATGTTCCAGGCCTACGAGGATTGGCTTTAACAAACTTTCAGACGGGACAAAAGTAAGAATTTGTAAGAAATGTAAAGAAATTATATAAAGAGCTATAAGCCGTAAGCTGTAAGTTTTAAGCTTAAAGTTTATAACTTACAGCTTAAAACTGAAATATGACCCCTAGATTATTAGAACAATACAGAAAAACAATAGTTCCAGCATTATCCAAAAAGTTTGGTTATAAGAACGCTATGCAGGCCCCCATGTTTCAGAAGATAGTTCTAAATATGGGGATAGGATCAGGCAGCCAGGATATAAAGTTTGTTGAACAAGGAATGGCAGATATGGCGGCTATCGCTGGACAAAAACCTGTTATAACAAGGGCAAAGAAGGCGATAGCAAACTTTAAAATAAGAAAAGGCCTTCCTATAGGCTGCAAGGTTACATTAAGAGGAAACAGGCTGTATGAGTTCCTGGACAGGTTTTTAAATATGGCTTTGCCGAGAATCAGGGATTTCAGAGGCACATCTCCTGATTCTTTTGACGAGAAAGGCAATTATTCTATCGGGATAAAGGAAGTGTCAATATTTCCTGAGATAGACGTTGATAAGGTTCAGAAGATACAGGGCATGGATATTATAATGAATATAAAATCAAGGTCTAAAGAAGAATCGCATGAATTGCTGAAGTTGTTTGGCATGCCGTTTGCGAACAAGGAGAAATAAGTGAGGACATGATTTACGCCTGCCTGCCGTCAGGCAGGGAGTCCGAAAGACGACGTAAATTATAAGTCCGGACTTATCCCCCTTTCATTCTTTCAGAATGAAAGAAAGGGGGGTTAATTCGCACAAAAATAGAAGTAACTAAAAGGAGGTTGTCCCGCCCTTTTGGATATAGGTTTAGACACCGTATCAAAAGGGCGGGACAAGTGCTCATTAATGGCAAAAGAATGTTTGATAGCAAAACAAAAAAAGGAACCTAAGTTCAAGGTAAGAAAATACAATAGATGCAAATTGTGCGGTAGGCCGCGCGCATATTCTAGAAAATTCCAGATTTGCCGTTTATGCTTCAGAGAAATGGCGTCGGCCGGAGACATACCGGGCGTGACAAAGGCTAGTTGGTAAGTGAGGACATCGTTTACGGAAACTTGTAGTTTCCGTAAACGATAAGTCCGAACTTATCCCGCCCTTTTGAATAGCAAGCTGAGAAAATCGCTAAAAGGGCGGGATTAATTCGCACATTAACTTACGTTCACTCACTGTGTTCGTTCCGTAAGTTAAGTGCTCATTCAAAGAGGGAGTAATACATGAATTTAACAGACCCGATAAGTAACGCATTGACAGTAATCAGAAACGGAAGCAGGGCAAGGAAAATAAAGGTTGATATACCATTTTCTAAGATATCCGAAGATATATTAAATATATTAAAGAGAGAGAAATTTATAAAAGACTTTAAATTTATAGATGATAAAAAGCAAGGCGCATTGAGGGTTTATTTAAAGTTTACAAGTAACGAAGAACCTGTTATAAAAGGCCTTGCGAGAATATCTAAGCCGAGCCTCAGGGTTTATGTGAAAAAGGACAGGCTTCCTAAAGTTTTCGGAGGGCTGGGCATAGCTATTTTATCTACGTCCAGAGGCATTGTGACAGATACGCAGGCGACTGAAATGCAAGCAGGCGGAGAAGTTCTCTGTTACGTTTGGTAAGTGAGGACATGATTTACGCCTGCCTGCCGTCAGGCAGGGAGTCCGAAAGACGACGTAAATCATAAGCCCGAACTTATCCCCTCTTCATTCTTTCAGAATGAAAGAAGGGGGGATTAATTCGCCCCTACTGATTCGTTTTGCATTCGCAAAGCGAATCAAAACGGTAGGGGCTCATTAAAATGTCATTAATCGGCAAAAAACCAATACAAATTCCGGATAAGGTAAAAATAAAGATAGATTCTGGAAAGGTTTTTGTAGAAGGCCCGAAAGGTAAATTGGAATGGAGTTTGCCTTCTAATGTAGAAGCGCAGATAGATAATTCCAATATTATTGTTAAAAGATTAAAAGAAGATAAATCTGCATTTGCCATGCACGGCCTGGCCAGGGCTTGTATAAACAATATGGTCAAAGGCGTCAGCGAAGGTTATATAAAAACTCTTGAGATAGTGGGCGTTGGTTATCGCGCTCAGGCAGAAGGGAAGAAACTTACTTTACATTTAGGCTTTTCGCATCCGGTAGTTTACATTATACCTGAGGGCATAACTATAAAGACGCCTCCAAAACCAGCTCATATTATAATAGAAGGCATTGATAAAGCAAAGGTTGGAGAAGTGGCTGCTAAGATAAGGTCATTTTTTGAACCCGAGCCTTATAAAGGCAGGGGCATAAGATATTTAGGCGAGTTTGTAAGGAAAAAGGCTGGCAAGGCAGTCGGCGGAACAGAAAAGTAAATGAGGACATAATTTACGAAGTCCGAAGGACAACGTAAATTATAAGTCCGAACTTATCCCCTCTTCATTCTTTCAGAATGAAAGAAGGGGGGATTAATTCGCCCCTACTGATTCGTTTTGCATTCGCAAAGCGAATCAAAACGGTAGGGGCTCATTAAATATGAAAAGAAAAATTAGAAGCCAATCAGAATTAGGAAGAATAAAAAGGCATTATAGGATACGCAAAAAAATGTCAGGCACAAAAGAGGTGCCCAGGCTTATTGTCCATAGAAGCCTTAACAATCTGTGCGTTCAGTTTATAGATGATATGGCGGGCCATACTATACTTTCACTTTCCACTAAAGATGATTCTTTTAAGAAGGAATTCGGGGCCAAAGGCGGAAATGTGGAATCTGCTAAAAAGATGGGCGCATATATAGCAAGAGAAGCGTCTAAAAAAGATATTCAGAAAATCGTGTTCGATAGAGGCGGTTATCTTTATCACGGCAGGATAAAGGCTCTTGCGGATGGCGCAAGAGAAGCAGGGTTGAAGTTCTAATAAAAAACAGAAGCTGGTCTGAAATTTTGATAAAATACAGAAGTTGGTGAAAGGTTTAAGGTGAAAGGTTTGTTTATTAGAATATTTTCAACTTTTAACTTTCCACCTTTAACCGTTTACTTTAAACCAACATTGATATCTATAAGGGAGATATGATGGCAGAGAAGATTCAGGCTAAAGAGAGATTAATACAAAAACTTGACGCAGCTCAGGAAGAGCAGTATATAGAAAAAGTGATAACCATCAACAGGGTTTCAAAGGTTGTAAAAGGCGGAAAAAGGTTCTCATTCACTGCGCTTATTGCTGTTGGAAACGGCAATGGCACAGTTGGATGTGGTTATGGAAAGGCTAATGATGTCGCAAGCGCAATAAGAAAAGGGCTTTCCAGCGCAAAGAAGAATTTCTTCAAAGTCCCTGTAAGAGGCCAGACAATACCCCATGAGATTATAGGGCATTTTGGAGCTGCGAAGGTCCTTTTGAAACCAGCGTTTGAAGGAACAGGCGTTATCGCGGGAGGGGCTGTGCGCGCCATATGCGATGCAGCTGGAATAAAAGATATACTTACTAAATCGCTTGGCTCTGCGAATCCAATAAATGTCACAAAGGCAACTATAGATGGCTTAAAGAGGTTAAGGCTGGAACGCGACATGTCAGAGAGTGAAAAATGAAGATACAAGATCTACGGCCTGCGATAGGCGCTAGAAAAAGAAGAAAGATTGTAGGCAGAGGCCCTGGTTCAGGCCATGGCAAGACTTCTACAAGAGGCCATAAAGGCCAGATGTCTCGTTCAGGCGCTGGAAGATCTCCTGGTTTTGAAGGCGGGCAAATGCCATTGATAAGAAAATTGCCCAAGAGGGGATTCAGGAGAAGGCCAAAAGCAGGATACTCGATTGTAAATCTTGAAATGCTTTCAAAACTAAAAAAAGAGGCGTTAATAACAATTGAGTTATTAAAAGAAAAAGGAATGATAAAAGGGGTTGTTAATTATTTGAAGATACTGGGTAAGGGAGAAATAAAGGTCCCTGTGCATATAAAGGCTCACGCGTTTTCAAAATCAGTAGAAGAGAAAATCAAAGCAGTAGGCGGGAAGTGCGAAGTTTTAAAATAAATAAAGCTGTAAGTTTTAAGCTGTAAGTTATAGATATTCTTACAGCTTAGGGCTTATAACTTAAAGCTGAATATGCTTCAGGCATTTATAAATTCTTTTAAGATACCAGACCTTAGAAAAAAGCTATTTATCACGCTTTTACTGTTGGCGATTTATAGAATAGGCGCTTATATACCTACGCCAGGCGTAAACGGCGCCAGATTAATTCAGTTCTTTAATAATGTAGCCAGGTCTCAGGGCGGCGGACTTTTCGGCATGATGGATATGTTCTCAGGAGGCGCATTAACGCGCCTTACCATATTCGCGCTTGGTATAATGCCTTATATATCAGCTTCTATCATATTGCAGCTTCTTGTCACTGTAGTGCCTTACCTTGAGAAGCTTTCTAAGGAAGGCGAAGGCGGCAGGCGCAAGATGATACAATATACACGTTATGGCACAATAGTGCTTTCTGTTATCCAGGCATTTTTTATAAGCATGTGGCTTGAAAACCCTGCCAGATTCCAAGGTTTACAGATCGTAGATCATCCTGGATGGGGTTTTAGATTCTTGACAGTCATCACCCTTACTACAGGCACTGCTTTTATAATGTGGATCGGGGAACAAATCCAAGAATATGGGATAGGCAACGGCATCTCTCTTGTTATAACAGCAGGTATAATCTCAAGATTGCCCACAGCTTTAGAACAAGTTTTTGCATTAATATTTACTCCTGCAAAAAGTATAATAAAGTATCCATTTTTCACGCTTGCTTTTATGTCAGTGATTGGGGTTGCTGTAGTAGTAGCTGTTATATTGATTACCCAGGGCCAAAGAAAAATACCTGTGCAGTATGCCAAAAGAATAGTTGGCAGGAAAGTATATGGCGGCCAGAGCACTTATATACCTTTAAGAGTAAATCAAGCAGGAGTTATACCTATAATTTTTGCGCAGTCAATAATACTCTTCCCTGCAACAGTCGCAGGTTTTATACCTAATCCGGGCCTTCAGAGATTCGCGGAAGCATTGATGAGAGGCCAAATTTTATACACTGTTCTTTATAGCGTATTGATTATATTCTTCGCTTATTTTTATACAGCCATTACATTTAATCCCGCGGATGTGGCTGATAATATGAAGAAATACGGAGGATTTGTGCCTGGCGTAAGGCCAGGCAGGCCTACTGCGGAATATTTTGATTTTATAATGACAAGGATTACGCTTCCAGGCGCAATATTTCTAGCGTTCATAGCTGTTTTTCCTGATATGCTTGGAGCGTGGCTCAAGATACCGTATCTCATAGCAAGCTTCTTCGGAGGCACAGCGCTTTTGATAGTAGTAGGCGTTATGCTTGACACAATGAGAGCAGTAGAATCCCAGCTTTTAATGAGGCACTACGAGGGATTTCTTAAAAAGGGTAGGATAAGAGGGAGAAGGTAATAAAATACTAAATCCGATTGTAGCTATAAGCTTTAAGCTGTAAGTTATAATTTTTCTTACAGCTTACGGCTTATAGCTTAAAGCTTATTTTTATGGAGTTTTTTAAATGCAAATAGTATTTTTAGGGCCTCCAGGAGCAGGCAAAGGAACTCAGGCGGTTATGCTTGCGGATAAAAAAGGCTTTTTACATCTTTCCACAGGGGATATTTTAAGAGAGAATGTAAAAAATGGAACTCTTATAGGCAAAAAAGCAAAGGCCTTCATGGATAAAGGAGAGCTTGTCCCTGACAATATTGTGATAGAGATGATGCTTGATACCATAAAGAATACGCGAAGCCATGAGGATTTTATCCTGGACGGTTTTCCCAGGACCGTATATCAGGCAAATAATCTGGATAGAGAATTAAATAAACTTAAGCTGCCAATAGATATGGTTGTATATTTTAAGGCCAGCATAAAGACTGTTATTTTGAGGCTTACAGACAGAAGGCTTTGCTCTAAATGCGGCGCAAGTTATCATATAACAAACATGCCCCCAAAAAAACAGGGCGTGTGCGATAAGTGCGGCTCAGAGCTTTATCAGAGAAAAGATGACAGCGAAAAGACTATAAAAAAGAGGCTGGAAGTTTACAATAGCCAGACAAAAGAACTTATAGATTATTATAAATCTCAGGGGATACTTAAAGAAGTTTCAGGCGACATGGAAGCTTCAAAGGTTTACAGCGAGCTATCCGAGATATTAACCCCGCCCTTTCTACTGCAAAGAGATGCTTCGAAGCAGAAAGAGCTGGGTTAAATGCCTGTGAAGCAGATGATAGAAATAAAGTCAGAAAATGAGCTTGAGCTTATATTTGAAGCAGGAAAGATAGTTAAACTGATTCTAGGGGAACTTAAATGCGCAGCAAGGCCTGGAGTAACTACTGCTGATCTTGGAAGAAAGGCAGCGGAGATAATAAAGAAATCTCATGCCAGGTCTGCGTTTCTTGGGTACAGGGGATTTCCAGGAGTTATATGCGCTTCTTTAAATGAACAGGTAGTGCACGGTATTCCCGGAGACACAGTTCTTTCTTCCGGGGACATATTAAGCATAGATGTAGGCATTGAAAAGAATGGGTATTACGCAGATAGCGCGCTTACGATACCGGTTGGGGATAAAGTTAGTCAAAAGGCGCGTTCTCTTATAGAGGTTACAGAAAAGGCCTTGTACCTTGGGATAGAAAAGGCTATAGAAGGCAACAGGCTGTTTGATATTTCAAATGCAATACAAAAGTTTGCAGAATCGCATGGTTACGGAGTAGTCAGAGGGTTTGTTGGCCATGGCATAGGTAAGGATCTGCATGAAGACCCAGAGGTGCCTAATTTTGGCAAACAGGGCACAGGCCCCAGATTAAAAAGCGGGATGGTCCTAGCGATAGAGCCTATGATAAATGAAGGGGGATACGAAGTAGAAATTTTGAGCGATGGCTGGACAGCTGTTACAAAAGATAGATTATTATCAGCTCATTTTGAACATACTGTGACAGTTACAGAAAGAGAAGCAAGAATACTTACGTAATTCGCACAAACATAGAAATAATAGGCCGTCACGAAACTCGCTCTTTTAAATAGTGAAGAAAGACTTAATAAAGCGTAATTTGTGCTTATTTCCCGATTTCACAGTAGCTAAGGCAACGGCCAGCACCGATATGTGAGCCAAAGAGCATAAATTGGCCGTAGCCTGTAAACCTTTAACCGAAGAACGTTGCATAGCGAATACCAGTAACCTGGAAAATACTCTCTCGCTGGATGTGCGTAAGGCATAAAGCTTTTTAAAGGTCCGGCTCCCATAATCTATGTTATCGCGGATAGAAGTATCTATCTTTAACCGAATATTAGTAACGCAGCCGTATCGGTTGCTGAAGAACTTGGGGTGATTCCAGGGGCAGAACCATCCGACTCTGTGAGCGAATTTTTTAGAAGCCTTAATGGGGCAAACAAATTTATGCCTCATGCGATTTTGTTCTTTGTCATAGTATTTACCATAATTTGTCATCTCAAAGCCGGCTAAACAGATAGGAATTCCTTTAGGGGAGAGTTTAACTTTTGGATTCTTAGCTCCTCTCGGATTCCTGGCAATGATTGGCTTGGCCTTTAGATTTTTAGCCACATAGTCAATAATATTGGCTGAGTCAAAACCAGAATCGGCTATAACCGCCTCAGGCGATAACTTAAAAGTCTTCTTAAGATATTCTAACTGTGGTATAAGCAGGGTCGTTTCGTGAATATTAGCTGGCTTGGTAATCTCGGCCAGAGGTAATTCGGATACAGTGTCATTAATGACATAATTACGGTATCCCCAGAAGAATTGAACCTTTTTATTGCTGGGATAGACGACATAAGCGCCCAGGCGCGCATCTTTATCGGTTTTAGGAATCTTATTTTTATCAAATCGATCTTTTACGTTGGTTTTTAGATTGTTCTCTTTCACCGGTGATTTAACCGGACAGGAGTCGGTAGATAGATATTCGGCCTTGATTTCGCCCAGACGAAGCAGCTCTTTAATAAGGTTTTCTTTTATCTTCCGGAAGAACCCGTTAGGCGTGTATTTAAGGAAGTGCGAGAACCGCTCTTTAGAGGGAAAAGAGCTAAACCCACATACTTGGGCTAACGCGGGATACGAGCTCATTTCCCTTGCGAGGTCGGTTAGGTTAAGGAGCCCCCTCAAGTTTTTAAACACGAGGGCGTTAACCATGGCCGAGACTGGATATGGCGGTCTTCCCGTGTAATAGTTCTTATCCGGGGTATTCAGATAAGAGAATACAAGTTCAAGCTTTCTTAAGTAGGTTAGATTCGTTTCTTTGGTAAATATTAGGTTGGTCTGATACATATCGCCTCCTAAAAGTTTCGTGACAGGCATAGATTAACAACTATCTATTATAAGTCACGAAAGAGGGGTGGAGGTGAAATTTGTCAGACGAGGAAGTGTTAAAAAACAGAAGGTTGTCACAAAACTAAAGGGAGATAAAAATCCACCTCCTCCCCCTGTAAAAGGGATATAAAAATAGCGGATTTCGGAGGGATTAAGCAAATTCTCCGACGAGAAAATAGTTTCGTGACAGCCACTAGAAATAACTAACAGGAGGTTGTCCCGCCCTTTTGGATATAGGTTTAGACACCGTATCAAAAGGGCGGGACAAGCGCTCATTAATGGCTAAAG
>Ga0210019_1005010_pt1 | contig 11208 bp, 12 predicted proteins | sample CryGeyCG2114_020_2_FD_183969 | JGI IMG/M metagenome (GOLD analysis project Ga0210019, IMG submission 183969) | Groundwater microbial communities from aquifer - Crystal Geyser CG11_big_fil_rev_8/21/14_0.20 (SPAdes) (version 2) | ecosystem: Environmental > Aquatic > Deep subsurface > Groundwater ...
TGGGCAATGAAAAAGCAAGAACATACTTCAAAAGAAAGATTAGTGAGGGGAAGTCAAAGTCTCAAGCACTAGTCTGTCTTCGCAGACAAATGGTGAACATCGTCTGGATGATGATGAAGCACAAAACTATCTACAGAAATGCTTGACTTTTCCTCATAGCGGATCTTCCTGCGGGCGGGAAATCAGCCGAGGCAAAACGAAAAATCCTTTCCCCCAGAAAAATAGATTTTCGTTTTGCCGAGTCCGTATTGAAGCCCCACGCACTGCCCGAATACTTGGAGGGCAGAACCCCGAAAGAAAAACACCCTTTCCTTTTTCAAAAGAAATTTCACCCCCGCCAAACCAGAAATGCAAGGAGTGTTTTTTCTTTCGGGGTTGCTGGCGTACTCGCCAGTGCGTGGGGCTTTCTCCGAGCGTACGATTTTGGTCAGAGCCACCACGCGCTCCGCGCGTGCGACATCATTTGTTTTGAAAATAGGTTCGAGCTTGGTACAATAAATACACCAGAACAGAACTTAACGGCTTTTTCAAAGCCAAAAGGTGGGACGCGCTTCGCGCGTCCCACCTTTTGGCTTTGAAAAAGCCGTTAAGTTCTGTTCTGGTGGGCGATGAGGGACTCGAACCCCCGGCCTTGACTGTGTAAAAGTCCTGCTCTACCAACTGAGCTAATCGCCCATGGATTAACTAGATTATCTTAATCATAACATTCTCGGATAATTTTTTCCAGTCTACCAGCAAATGTGTCTGTTTTATTATGTTCTGTTGATGTACAATACAGACGAGCAGTTAATTGGTTCGAAATAATGAAAATCAAGGAAAAAAATAAGGCAATTGAGCTAAGATCCAAGGGGATGTCCCTTGGAGAAATTTCGAGGAAACTTATGGTTTCAAAGGCTAGTGTAAGTGTTTGGGTTAGAAACGTAAAGTTGACCAAAGAGCAAAGAAATGGTCTCTCTGCGCGTGGCAGAAGCATAGAGTCAATAGAGAAGAGAAGGATAAACAGGCTTGCGAATGAAACCAAAAAGCGAGAGGCTATAATGATCGAGGCAGGCAGAGCAGTAAAAAAGATGGTTCTTCTGGGTTTCGTGTGGAATTAAGTATGGTTACCCCCTCCCCCTATAGGGCAAGCCTCGGGCTATAGCCTGGCTAGGGGAGGGTCGGGGTGGGAAAGACCCCCTCCCCTGATTTAGGGGAGGGATGGGGTGGGGTTATATTTAAGCCACATAGCACCACCAACCCACCCCCTCCCAACCTCCCCCTGACCAGGGGGAGGGGAACTACCCACAGGAAAGTCGGAATATCCAAAAAGATAAACAAGAACGAACTCCTCTTGATTGGCTCTATGCTTTACTGGGGAGAAGGAGGCAAGACGCATCATGGCATGGCGAGAGTTTCAAATTGCGACCCTGCCATAATAAAGGTAATGATGCGCTTCTTTAGAGAAATTTGCCATGTTCCCGAAGAAAAATTCAGAGCATATATACATACATATTCCCATCTAAGCGCGAGCGAGGCAGAGCAATATTGGTCAAAAGTAACGTCCATACCAAGAAGACAATTTTACAAAACTTACGTAAAGGCTAGTGTATCAAGCCAAGGGAAGAGAGACAAACTACCATATGGTACACTAGACATTACCATATGCGATACAAAATTATTCCTAACGATAATGGGCTGGATAGAAAGAGTAAAGCAACTATTGATAGAGGAAGTGAAACGTATAGATGTCCCCCAAAGCCGAGCATCTGCAAGATATGGCTATGAAAATTATTCTTGAAAGGTGGGTTGGATCAGTGGCATAAAAAATAAAATACTTGAAAGTACTATATGCTGAAGAGAATAGAGGCAAAAGTGGTGGGGCGCGTGCAGGGGGTGCTATTTCGTGATTTCACAAGGCGAAGTGCATTGCGTCTGGGGATTGTTGGCACGGTGGAGAACAGTCCGGACGGTTCGGTGCTCGTGGTTGCGGAAGGAGAAGAGGACGTATTGCAACAGCTACTTTTGATTTTGCGAAAAGGCTCCACTCTTTCGCGTGTGGACAAGGTGGAAGTGCTAACAAAAGAGGCGACTCATGAGTTTCAAACCTTTGAGATAAGATATAGTAATTTATGGGACAGACTTTGAAAAATGGGAAGACAGATATCCCGATGTGCATGGGAGTAATAGTGGATGGAAATCGCAGATGGGCGAAAGAGAATGGCTCGTCCAGTTTTGAAGGACACCGCGCCGGATATGCAAAGCTGAAAGAGTTTGCAGTATGGACGAGAGATTCTGGCATCAAATATTTGATTGCGTACGTTTTCTCAACCGAGAATTGGAGTCGTGGAGAAGGTGAGGTGAGTTATCTTATGGACCTGCTTAGATTGATGCTTGGCAAAGAGAGGGCGTGGGCAAACAAAGAAGGCATCAAAATAAAGGTGGCAGGGAGTAGAGATAGACTTGATCAGGATATCGTTCGTTTGGTAGAAGAGACCGAACGTGAGACAGCAAAGAACGACAGCCTCACCTTTGTTCTGGCTCTAAACTATGGCGGAAGAAGTGAAATAATAGAGGCGGCGCGGAAAGCCGCTTTAGAGGGGGAGATAACCGAGGAGAGCATAAACAAACATCTCTTCACCGCGGATATCCCTGATCCAGATCTCATCGTACGCACAGGTGGCAATTATCGCCTATCCAACTTTCTGCCATGGCAAAGCATATATAGCGAACTTATTTTTGTGGGCAAGTATTTCCCCGCGCTTTGCAAGGCTGACTTTGGTGATATTATGATCGAATACGCGAGTCGTGAGCGACGCTTTGGTAAATAGCGCAAAAACGTGTAGGATGGATTAGGGAAAAGGGAAAAGGTGAAAGGTTGAATTACGAAACTCTTGAAATCGCCGTCATTGCGAGCAAAGCGAAGCCCGCCCGAACGACCAGCATTCTGGTCGGGCAGGCAATCCAGCAATAACGCCGAGATTCCTGGATTGCCCGCCCGGATGAACATCCGTTCGGACGGGCTTCGCTTTGCTCGCAATGACGACGGTGTGGTGAGTGCTGTAATTCAAAGAATGGAGGAATCAAGAAAATATGAAAAAAACGAAGATACATATAATCTACGAGGACAAAGATATCATGGTGCTAAACAAGCCCGCGGGACTTATGGTGCATCCGGACGGTAAAGGTTCAGTGCCTAGTTTGACGGATTGGATATTGGAGAGATATCCGGAGATTTTGGGTGTGGGTGAGAAGATGCGACTTTTGGATGGTACGGAGATAGACAGACCGGGCATTGTGCATCGTCTGGACAAAGATACAAGCGGCGCGCTCGTGGTCGCTAAGACTCAGGAGGCTTATGCGTTTCTGAAGCGCCAGTTTGAGACGCGCACGGCGCAAAAAAGTTATCTCGCCATCGTATTGGGCACACCAAAAGACAAGACCGGAATGATATCCATGCCGATAGGGCGAAGTTCGGCAGACTTTAGGAGGTGGAGTGCTAAAGGTAAACGCACAGGCGAGCTAAGAGAGGCAATGACAGCGTACAAAGTCATGGAAGTTTTCAAAGGTTACTCACTCCTGGACATTCATCCAAAGACCGGACGCACGCACCAGATAAGAGTGCATCTCTCTGCCATAGGGCATCCGGTGGCATGTGATACTTTGTATGGAAAGAAGGGTGGATGTCCAAATGGTGGAACAAGGCAACTCTTGCACGCAAGCTCACTAGCTATCGCGCTCCCCATGGGGGGCATAGAGAAGTTTGAGGCACCGCTTCCGGAGGACTTTGAGAGCGTCCTTGCCGAACTACGTCAGATGTGCTAGAGTTTATGCTCTTATGGCAGGTCCCGCAAACATTATAAAGACATCCGTAGATATCGCCCAAAGACAGGCGCTTGATGTTCGTGCTGGAGATACGGTGGCGGTTACTGTTAAAATCATAGAAGAGAAGGAAGTGAAGGGTGCAAACAAGAAAATGAAGAAGGAGAGACGCGCCCGTCTTCAGAAATTTGAAGGTTTGGTAATCGCCAGAAAACACGGCAAGGAAGCAGGCGGGACTTTCACAGTGCGCAAGATAGCGAGTGGCGTAGGAGTGGAGAAGATATTCCCCCTTTATTCCGCCAACATAGACAAGATAGAACTGGTCAAGCGCGCCAAGGTGCGTCGCGCCAAGCTCTACTACATCCGCGACAAGAGCTCCAAAGAGATCCGCAAGAAAATGAAAAATGCCCAGTTTGCAGACTACGCGGTCGTGGAAACTCCTCCAGAACCGGAGATAGCAGAGGAAGAGGAAATCAAGGACACGACAAACACAGAAGCCGTAGAAACAACCGCATCCACCACCGAAATCGAAACAACACCAGAAATAACACAAGAAGCGACATCAGAAGAAAAACAGGAAGAAAAACAAAAAGAAGAACCGAAGAAAGAATAAAGACCGCATCACGTGGTCTTTATTCTTTCTTCGGTTTCGCAACTCGCGCTCTTTTATCGGATGCGTCCAAAAAACCTCGTCGGCTTGCCGCGAGGATGAATGGACGCCATCAGAGATGTGCGTCCGGTGGGACGCACCCTACCGATATAGTCGCCACGGTGTCGTCCGCGAAAAACCCCGTCCGCTTGCGGCGGGGATAAGACGGACGACCGACTTTATCCCCCTCTCCTGTCCGAGGAGAGGGCTGGGGTGAGGTGGTGAAAAGGCGTGATCTCTAGCAGCCCACTCGTATCCATCTGAACGGCTGTTTATCCGGGCGGGCAATCAAGAAATTTCGGCAATGCCTTGGCTACCATCTCGAAAAAGATTGAAAATAGAGAAAATGTTAGATATAATTAACAAACAAGTACCACGCCGATAGTGGTACTTGACAAAACAGCGCGCGGGTGGTGAAACTGGTAGACACGCAGCCTTGAGGGGGCTGTGTCCGCAAGGATGTGGAGGTTCAAGTCCTCTCCCGCGCACAAACAAAAAAGCCCGAATAGGGCTCTTTTTGTTTGGTGCGTTTGTTGTACCAAGCTCGCACCTATTTTGAACGGAAATTCTGACTGCACCTCGCCTCTATTTTTCTGGGGAGGAATCCTCCGTGGGCTTTCTTTTGAAGAGTGGGCTATTCATACCGCAACGCTTGAATAGGATTAAGGGAAGCCGCTCGACGCGCCGGGTAATACCCAAAAATGATACCTATTGCAGCTGATACGCCGAACGCGAGAGAAACTGACCCAAGTGATACCGAAGCATCAATACCGGCAAAAATAGAGATAACGAAAGACAGAAGCCAGCCAAGCATGACGCCGATCACTCCTCCGACAAACGTGAGAAGTATGGATTCTGCTAAAAATTGAAGGCTGATATCTCTTTTTGTCGCTCCGATGGCCTTGCGAAGACCAATTTCGCGCGTTCTTTCTGTGACGGTAGTAAGCATCATATTCATAATGCCAATGCCTCCTACCAGAAGCGATATACCGGCGACAGAGGCCAGAAATATGGTAAGTATTCCGGTAATCTGGTCTAGTGTCTCCAGAATTTCCTCCTGAGAAATAATAGAAAAATCAGCATTTTCTGCATCTACCCGATGTTTTTGAAGCAGTGTGGCGGTAACCTCCTCCTCTACTTGTGGCATCATTTCCTCATTCAGAACAGAAATAGCAATGGTTGATAAATAATCCACGCCAGCAAGCACCATTTGCATTACAGGAAGTGACACGTACACCGTATCGTCAGGACTTCCGCCAAATCCTCCGCCTCCTTTCGATTCCAAAATACCGATAACCTTGAAATTTACAGAGTTAATACGGATGCTTTTGCCAATCGGGTCTGACTCTCCAAATAAATCGCTTGCTATAGTCGGCCCCAGCACGGCCACCTTCGCAAGACTACGCACGTTGGCATCAGTAATAAATGATCCCTGCGCCACAGTCACACTACGAGCAGGAGCATAATCTTCTATAACACCTGTTATATTGGAGTTCGTATTGTTTCCGGTCGGGGCAACAATTTGGAATCTGCGACTAAGCTCGGGTGACACGTAGACCACTCCGGGAACTTTTTCGATAACTTCAACGTCTTCATTTTTGAGTGTCTGTGCCGATCCTCTACCGGAGGAAACTTGACCCTGCCCCGGCTGAATACTCCCTGGTATAACGGTGAGCAGGTTGGATCCCAATCCTTGGATGCTCGAAGTAATGCTCCCCGAAGCACCCTGTCCTAAAGAAATCATCGCTATGACTGATCCAATGCCGATGATTATGCCAAGCATTGTTAACGCCGAGCGTACTTTATTAGAAAGGAGGGCAGTAAATGTTTCTTCAAATATGTCGATAATTTGCATGTTATGTTTTGATGATTCGCTGAGAATTTTTTTTATCCTCGACTAGGTAGCCGTCTCGAATATGAATAATCCGCGCCGCATGCTCCGCAACCTCATGCTCATGAGTAATGAGGATGATAGTTCGGCCATCCTTGTTTAGTCTTTGAAATGTGCCCAGCACGATTTCTCCGGTTTTAGTATCAAGATTTCCGGTGGGCTCATCCGCAAGAATGATTGCAGGATTGTTTACAAGCGCTCTCGCAATTGCGACGCGCTGTATCTGTCCTCCTGAAATCTGGTTTGAATGATGATAGTGCCGATCTTCCGGGAAACCGGCTCCCGCAAGAGCGGTCATTGCTAGGCGTTCTCTATCTTGTCTTGGAATACCGGCATATACTAGAGGCAATATTACATTGCGGAGTACTGTCGTACGGGGCAAAAGATTAAAGGCTTGAAACACAAATCCAATTTTAGCCGCACGAATTTTTGCGAGTTCATCATCAGATAGTTTTGATACGTCGTGCTTGTCCAGCGAGTAAGCACCGCTCGTAGGAGTATCAAGACACCCCAGAATGTGCATGAGGGTTGATTTCCCAGAACCGGAGGGACCCATAATCGCCACGAATTCTCCCTCCTCTATTCTAAAGGAGATATTTGTAAGAGCGGAAGTTTCTTCGTCGCCAGTCTTATATATTTTTGTAATGTCCGCGCATTCAATCATAAAGTTTTATCTTCTTCCGCCGAAAAGGCTGGGACGCCTTGACGTCTGTGCTGGGCTATTCTGACCTCCCTGAACAGTCCGAATTACTACAATGTCTCCTTCTTTGAGTCCGCCTATAATTTCAATAACCTCATCGTTTGAAATACCGACTTCAACCTGCTGGCGACGTGGCGGACTTTGCAGTGCCGCGGCGCTTACGTTTGCTGTTAACGCAATTTGTGGGTCAATAGCATCGACAATTTCTACGTAATGATTATCATTTGGGGATTTTACGGCTGAATTGGGAACTAGAAGCACATCAGGCTTCGTGTCAGTCACAATTTCCGCAGAAGCACTCATTCCTGGTTTTACACGTTCATCCTGCGCATCTAAACCGATTTTGATATTGTATGTTACAACGCCCTGTGAGACCGTTCCTATCGTGTCCATTTCCGCCACTTGACCGTTGACTATAAGATCGGGAATTGCGTCAAAGGTGAGGGTCGATTTTTGACCTACTTTTACTTTAGCGACATCTATTTCATTCATAGAGACTTCGGCAATCTTCTGTTTCGTAACGAGAGTGCCAATCACCGTGGCAGAAGAAACCCCTTCGCCTTTTTCCACATCGAGATTGGCAATTATCCCCGCAAAAGGGGCTCGGACAAAATAATCGGCGAGCTTTTCTTTTGCGTCGCGAAGCGCGTTTTCGCGCTGTCTAACGGTAAGTTCAGAGGACTGGATATCAAGTGAGTCAGTACCGGCCTTGACCTTAGCAAGCGAATCGGTTTTTTCCGCCAATGTTTCTGTGGCTGCCTCAATGTCCAGTTGAGAGTTTTTCAGATCTATAGGGATTTGATATACAACATCGTTAATTGTATCTTTATTATTTTGCAAACTACTAATAATCGGATTCACTTCTGCTATAGCCACCTGCATTAACGGTCGCATTGTATCTACTGTAGATACGATATAATATTTCTTGTACGATTTTGTTACTATTTCGTCGTACATATTTCGAGCACTTTCCAGTGTTTGGGATATTGCTTTAGCGGTTGTCAATGTATCACTCAAAAGTTGATAGATAACATCGCGATCATCGTTACGCAAGACGGTCCGAAAAAACATAAAGTTATCATTATACAGATCAATGGCTTCTTCATAATCTTTCAGTAGCGAACTGACGAACACGGAATCGTCACCAAGAATAATTTTATAGGAGCCAATATGTTCATAAGTACTCTGTTCAGTCCCCAGCACATCCTGCAAATTATTTATATGGTTGGGGAATTTCAAGAAAGCATCGGAAACTGCGCTGTAGGCATCTTCGTAAGTTTTGTTCAGTGTTTGCTCAGCATCTATTTGTATCTGCTTATAATCCTCTTGGGCTCTTCCCAGATTGCGCTCGGCAGTGGTTACGGCATTTTCTGCTTGAAGAACAGATAGAGAAGTCGCGGGCTGCTTCAATTTCTCGAGCGCAAGCTTGGCTGATTCAAGATTTACTTCTGCGTCCCGCACCGCTTTTTGCGCGTCACCGGCATCAAGCCGAGCTATTAGCGCCCCAGCTTTCACTTCTTGCCCATTTTTTATCCCAACATACACAATATCACCAGAGACTTTAGGTTTGAGATCAACTTGATTGGAAACTGAAACTTGGCCACTTCCGGCAATTGAAACAACGAGAGTGCCTTTTTGAACCTGAGCAAGAGCATATTGAGCGACAGCATCTTTACTAAAAATTGCGCCGTAACCTAAATACCCTCCGATGACAAGGAGAAGTGCGATACTACCCGATAAAACTTTTCTTTCCAGAATTTTCTTAAGAATTTTTTTCATATGCTTTTTGAAGTTTTTTCATAATTCTTACAAGGTCATCGATGTCCTTAGGGTCAAGTTTTTCCAGTACTTGACTCATGCGCTCGGTCATCTCTTTATGAGTTTTCTCGAGAAATTTTCTCCCTTTGGGACTAATCTCAATACGAATCATCCGACGGTCTCTGGTATCTGGAACACGAGTGATCATTCCGGAATTGATAAGCCCATTAATAAGTGATGTGACAGACGGAGGGGTGATAGAGAGAAATTTTGAAATTTTTTGCATGGTAGGTCGTTTGCTTTCTGAAATGTAGTGAAGGGTTCCTATACGAAGAAAGGTAGACGGGTCAGTCTTTTTTGTTGGCTTCATGCGCGCTCGGATAAGGCGACTGGTTCCGAAAAAAAGCGATGTGAGTTGGTCAATTTTTGGGTTATTCATAATGTAATTAGATTGTCTAATCGTTAGATAATCTAAGCATATACCTCTTTCAAAAGCATGTCAAGCATTACATTTACGAAATAAAAGGTTCCTGACACCTATTTCCATGACACCTATTTCCAAAATCGGTAATATCGCACGCGCGCTGTGCCCGTCCGTAGCTTTAGCGAAGGTGGTGAGCGCGTGCGACATCATTTGTTTTGGAAATAGGTGCGTGTTTGGTACAATAGAGACACAAACAACAAAAAAACAAAACCCAGTAGATTCTCTCATGCTGGGGTTTGGGGAATGAATGCGGGCGGGCTTCGGCTTTTTGTTTTGGAGAAATTCTGGTGGGCTAGGACTTATAGCAAATTTCCATATTCTGGATAATTTTCCTTAATAAGATCTTTCCAATTTACGGTTTCATTTCCACCACCAAGATCATTTTTGTGATACACAAGCAGAACACAAACTTTGTTTATATTTTTATGTTTAGCCACAATACATCTATTTCCCGAAGCTTTTCTTGATTCTTGTTTTCCTGAAATCTTAAACTCTGTTTTGCAAATAACTACGTCTGCATTTCCATCGGTAATTTCCTCCGCAATAGACCTTAGAAGCAGTGCGTCAATTTTTTCAAACTCCTCAACCAGAACACTCATAGTTAAATCCCACACTTTTTTGTATTTTTTGGCAAAAGATTTTATGAAGTGTCTATTTGCAAATGATTCTATGTGTACTTGATATCTAATAAACATCTTCTGGGTTTTCTTGGGTTATTAATCCATAAGATATTATTTCTTCATTATCAGCTAAAAGATATGGTAATTGTTTGTGAGTAAAAGTAACTATTTCTTGGGTGCTCTTATCTTTCCATTTTTTAGAAATACTTTTTATAAGTTTCTCTTCATCTTTACTAATTTCAGACAAAGCAATTTTTGCGCCATTTCTTGTCTCGGAAATAAGCATAGCTCCGTCTTCTGTTGGGTTGATTTCAACTTGACCATCTTCAAAAAGTTCATCTATAGCGCGGAAATAAGAATCTGGGACAGGTCCGTATTGAATTTTTCTATATTGCATACCGCTCATACTTTCAAGGTGGCTATAGAACCATGCAAAATCTGCCAAGTATACAAGCTTGGCTAGTTTTGTTTTTGTAATACGCCCGTCTTTTTTGGATCCAGCGTTTCTAATATATGCAATGATAATTTGCTTGTATTTTTCATAATTCGCAGAAATACCACTTCCCATTTCTTTGAGCGAAACCCCAAAAATATCAGAAAGCTTTTCAGCCTCCGAAAGAGTTAGCTCTTTCTTTCCTTGCTCTATTGCTATGTAAGATGGGCGAGACATACCGAGCTTTATTGAAAGCTTAGATTGAGAAAAACCACGCTCATTTCTAATCGTCTTGATAAATTGTGCATATTTATTACTCATATCTAAAGTATATAGATTTGTGTAAAGAAGTCAAACATATAGGTGTTAAAAAACTTGACATCATAAATACAGAGGAATAAATTAGGTATTTAGGGAGAATAGTAATCATATGGATATTTTATCGGAAGCGTCCAGAAAACCCCGTCCGCAGGCGAGCGGGGTGAGCCCCGAGCGAGTCGAGGGGCGCAAGACTTGTTGAGATATTTTCTGAACATAGTGAAAGAAAATATCCAACAAGTGGACAGATCTCGTAGAGTGAGGAGCGAATACATGGAGCTCCGCAAGACTTGTTGAGATATTTTCTGAACATAGTGAAAGAAAATATCCAACAAGTGGACAGATCTCGTAGAGATAAGACGGACGACCGACTTTATCACCATATGGTTACTATTCTCCCTAATTACCTAAACTTTTGACATTATTATGAGGGGTATTCCGACTTTCCTGTGGGTAGTTCCCCTCCCCCTAGCCAGGGGGAGGTTGGGAGGGGGTGGGTTGGTGGTGCTATGTGGCTTAAATATAACCCCACCCCATCCCTCCCCTAAATTAGGGGA
>Ga0210019_1005013_pt1 | contig 11206 bp, 13 predicted proteins | sample CryGeyCG2114_020_2_FD_183969 | JGI IMG/M metagenome (GOLD analysis project Ga0210019, IMG submission 183969) | Groundwater microbial communities from aquifer - Crystal Geyser CG11_big_fil_rev_8/21/14_0.20 (SPAdes) (version 2) | ecosystem: Environmental > Aquatic > Deep subsurface > Groundwater ...
TTTTAAAAGCAGTTATTATAGCCCTAATCGTCGTATTAATCGGTTATCAAATAGTTAAGATCGTTCAGTCGAGATTTGTTCAGCCTCTCATAATTTAACTAGAAGAAAATAGCAGAAAATAGGGTCAAAAATAGGGTCAGCCATATTTTTCGATTATTATTTTCGCAAACCAAAACGCCCATCGCTGGGCAGTTTTTATTTTTCTCATTTTCCTTAACAATCCTTGTAAATGTCTTTTCGGTGGCCAACTTTCAGAATGGTAATTTTTTGATTTTCGACATCAAATAAAATTCTATAATCACCTATCCGAAATCGGTATTCTCCAATTCTATAATCTCTAAGCTTTTCAGCAAGCCTTAAAGGATTTTCTTGAGAAGAATAAAATTTTAACTTCTTTAAAATTCTCTCACGAATTTGAGGTGGTAATTTATCCACCTCTTTTGCCGCTTTTCTTTTAAATTCAAAACTAAACACAATTTAAATTTTATATTTTTTAAGAAGTTTTTCTAAGGAAACAGTCTCTTTTTCTTTTCTCCTTTTTTCAATTTCTTTCGCTAATTTCTCAGAACGATACATCTCAAAATCTTCCAATTCTTCTTCAATTTTTTTCCATTTTTTCAATGGTAAAATCACTATTCCTTCTTTTTCTCTAATTGCTGATTTTGGCAAAACTATATTAGCCATATATTTTTATTTTAGGAAATTTGAAGAAAAAGTCAAATTAATATCTTTTTTCAGCCAAACTGCCGGACGCCATCTTAAGATATTCGGGAATCTCTCTTAATTCTTCCCAAAATGACCTTTCGCTATAACATCTAACACTTACATAGCAACCGCAACAACCGTCATTTTTCAGAAATTTTTGTTTAAAAATTTAGGAGAACCTAATTTAGACCATGAATTTAAAATATTTTTTATACTTTCTAATATTTTTAATTACATCTATTATAGCTGAAGGCAAATGATTAATCTTTAGAGAAATTATATGGCCACAAGTACACCACGGACAGTCCAATTTGAACATCATTTTAACTCTTTCTCTATATCTCTTAGATTTGAGAATATCTTTTAGATTTTCTTTCCGTAGATTTCCGATGGGCGGAAGAGCCCAGCAACCTGAATATACATCTAAATTTTGATTTATAAAAATCCTCAAGTAGCCCATTGTACAATAAAAATGCGGTTTTTTATTCTTGAGGTAATTTTTAGCAAATTCTAAAGACATAGGATCGAGCTTAATTATTGAAGGTTCTCTTTTATTCGTTTCAGATAAATAATCGATTATTTTGTCTACTGAATCCTCATCATTTATCAATAATTCAGAAGTATCTATATTTTTGAAAAAATAAAGACTTGTGTCTAATAAATTATATGACCAAGTTACCTTTAATTTTTTACAGAGCTCTATTAATTTAGGAACTTCAAGGAGATTAGATTTTAAAAGAGTGGTGCCTATATTAATATCAATTTTTGGATTTCCTCCTTTAGTTAACCCCTTTAGGATTTTAATCCCTTTTATTACTTTATCGTAATGACCGGGAACTCCCCTTATTTTCTCATCGGTTTTTCCAATTCCATCGAGAGAGACGCTAATATAATCTACCTCCTTTTCAAAGAGAATTTTGGCTTTTTCTTCTAATAAAATACCATTTGTTATTATATAAACTTTTGCTCCTACTATTTTTTTAGCCTTCTCAATTAATTCGCCAATATCATTTCTTAATAAACATTCTCCTCCAGTAAAACCGATTATTTTGATTCCTATCTCTTTCAATTGATAAAAAATATTTTCTATTTCTTTTGTTGTCAATTCATTTTTTGGCTCATTTTTCCAGATATTACAAGTAACACACCTACTATTACACCTCTCAGTTATTTTTATACTTGCTTCAATGGGATTAGGTTGAATAAAATTTAAAAAGAAACGAAAATACTTACTCAAATACAATAGACTAATTTCTATAAATTTTTTTAACGAATTCATTTTGATTAGTTATTTTAGATAAGAGAGTAAAAAGTATGATTGATATATTTTCTAATGTTTCTTAGACAAACTCACCTCTAATGATTTTAAACCAAATCCGAAAAGAATAAATAATCCAACTAAAGCGACAATTAATTCCGCTCCCCTATCAATTAAAGTGAAAGCAGTTCCTGTGTTCGCTCCCAATCCTAGACTACCAAAAACAAAAGCCTGAATAACTTCATCATTTCCGAGTGAGGCTGGAATTGGAATCATTGCTGAAAAATAAGAAAAACCAAGGACGGATAAAACGGGTAAAAAACTAATGGTTTTTCCTAAAAAGATGATCAAAAGCCAGGTTTTTAAAAACTTAATTACTTTTTCAAAAAAGGTTAAACCAAATCCTTGCCACATATATCTCTCTTTTATTTTAAAAAAATTGAAAATTTCCTCTTCGATATGTAAAGGGGTGTTATCGTTTTGATACTTTGGAGTAAAAACTTTAATAAAAAATTTAGCAATGCTTTCGCGTTTAAAAACTTTGAAATAAAAAAAGGAGATTCCAGCGACTAAAACTAAAAAAACTCCAAAAATTAGTCCCGGAATTTTAGACGGAAAGCCGAAAATTAAAAGGAAAAAAAATATTCCAAAAAAAATAAATATCAACTCGGTGGTGAAATCTAAAATTCGATCTATAATTGCTGCGGCTATTCCTTTTGACCAGGGAACAGAGTGTTTTTCTTTTAAAACATAACTCCGGAAAACCTCTTTCCCAAATATTAATATTGGAGCGAGATACATAATTGAGAAACCAGTGAGATAAGGTTTAAAAAGATCCTTAAAAGGAATATCAATTCCCTCACTTTTTAAAATCACTTTCCATTCCCATGTTCCAATTAAAGCTATAAATAAAGCTAAAATTAAAATAATTATTCCCTGCCAACCAGTGAAAACCAAAAAGGCATTTTTAATTTCTGGCCAGCCGACAAACTTCAAAGTCCAAACAAAAAGAGAAATTCCAATTAAAAAAGATATTAAAAACAAAAAAATCTTTCTCATTTCTTTATTATCTCGTTTAATTCTTCAAGAAGTTTTTCTAAATCAAGACCGTGAACTTTGGCTGCCTCCTCTAAAGTTTCCTCCGGAGCCAAGGGGCAACCAAAGCAATGAAAACCTTTTTCCAAAAGTAAAGAAAGAGTCTGGGGATATTCTTCAACAATTTCAGAAATTTTCATTTCCTTGGTGATTGCCAGGGATTTTTTCATATATTTTATAATAACAAACCTCGGCCTTTTTAAAAGAGCGGGGCTAAATCCAAAAATTAAGGGATTTTGTTAAGAGATGTTTAAACTGGAAGATTAAACAGTTTTAGTTACTACGGCCTGGGGATTTCCGGTCTTTCTATCTCTGGTATTTCAACTTCTATTTCTTCTTCCTCTAACTCTTTTTTAACTTTTTCCTGAACTCTTTCTTGAATTTCCTCTGGGATTTTTTCTGGCAGAGGAGGCTCTTCCGGAATCTCATCTAAGACACCTTTTTCCTCAAGTACTTGAACTGCTCTTTCATGACCCTTAACCGAAACTTCCATTGCTCTTTCAATGGCTGGTTTTGCCTGTTCTGGTACTTTTTCATAAACATCAGCTAAAATCTCCAAATGAATAGAAGTTGCCTTTCCAACTAATTGCTCTACAGTAGTTGTATCTTTGCCCAGCCCTTTGGCAATTTCTGAAATTTCTTCTCCAAATTTATATTGACTTTCAAATTCCTCGATAGCTTCCTCCGTTTCTTCAATTTCACCTTCCTCTGCTTTTGCTTTAGCCCTATTTAATCTGGCTTCAGCTGCTTTTAAATTTATTTCAGTGGCTCTTTCTGGGTTTTCTCTGGCTAAGTACATCAGGGCAGTCATCTGACCGGCCGTAGATACCTCTTTGGCTTTAGTAATCGCCTCTTTTGCTCTCTCTGGAACTTTTTCTAAGACTTTCTCTAAGACTGAAAGGTGTTTTGAACTTGCTTCAGCTACAGTTTCAGTAACTTTCTCAATGCTTATTCCTTTAGCCCTTGCCTTTTCTGCTCTAACTAAGCTTTTAGTTAATTGATCCTCATATCTTTTAAGTGCTTTTTCTGCTGCTTCTGGCTTTCCTTTTTCTACCACTGCTTGAGCTTCAGCCACTCTTTCAGTTGCGAGCTTTGCATATCTTTCGGCTTTTTTAAGATCACCAAAAGTAAAAAAATCACCAATTCCTTCCGAAATTATCTCCAAAAAATAAAATGGGCTATCCGGAGTTAAGCCTGGAACTGGAAGCTCTGCTTCCTGAGCCAAAGCCGTTCCAACCAAAATACCGGAAAACAATAAAGCAACTATTAATAAAAATACTTTTCTCATAATTTGCTTTTAGTTATTTAATCGACCTTTTCCTAATTTTATTTTACTTTATTTTCTCCAAAAAACAAAACCCCTCAAAATCGAGGGATTTTGTTATCTTTTATCCCAAACTAAATTCTTCGGTCACCTAATAATTAAATTCCGTAGAGTGTCTGGAGACCGGTAATATCTGGTGTCTCAAGAGTTTTCTTTTGAATCTCGCCGTAATCAGAATAGCCATACATTGTTACTGTTGAACAAACAGTATCATAAACATCGGCTAAACCAACGCCGTGACCCAGTTCATGGGTAGCAATATTTTGTAGATCCATCACTGTTGAACTGGCAGTTGCATCTCCCCAAGTCCAATCAGTATCAAACATTACATCGAACTCAACGATTGCCTTTGTGGCTGGATTATACCAGACAGTGGTGACGGCAATTACTCCAGCCGTTGGATAATTTCCAAAAGTAATGGCGTTCTCATAATCCTGAACTCCGTAGGTTGCGGTGTAATCAATAGTATATGTATCATTCATTAATTCTTTACTGGTTGCCGCATCCCAGGTTTCAGCTGAGTTAAAGACAGCACTTTTAATAAAATCTTCGCCAAGATACTGGGGATTTGTCGGGTTTATCACATAGTTTGCCGGCAAAACAGTCCATTTTACTTTGGTTGGTGTTAAAAACTTATAGCAAGAAGGTGGTTTTGGGACTTTGGCTCCTTCTGGTTTAGCAAAATCTTTCTTCCAGTGAATAAATTCTATCTTTTCCAAATCAGGCGCTTTTGCTTTTTCTGCTCCTTGATTTGAAATCGCTACCACTACTCCAGAAAGCGCTAAAACAACTATTCCAACTAAAATTCCTAAACCTATTTTTCTCATTTTAATTTTAAGAATTTAAATTTTTACCCCTAAGCGAACTATTTTGCTTTGAGATTCGACCTTTGAAATTCTAATTTTATTTTGATTCAATGTAACACCTTTGTCAAATTATCTCTGTGATTCTATCGAAATTAAAATAATACTTTTTTTAAAAAAATAGAGAGGTTTATTCCTCTCCATTGGTTAATTTTAGTAGAAATTAATCCCACAGATCGTAGTGCTCAAGTTCTTCCAGTTTTTTATCCAACTCTTCAAGTTCATCGAGTTTACCCTCTTCAATCAAATGTTTTGCTTTTTTTAGCAGTTCAGCATATTCAAAATGAGTTGTCGTCATCATTAGAAATTTGTAGGCATTGAGAATTTTTATTGCCTTTTCTTTTCCATGTTCTTTGACTAAGGTTGCTACTCTTATTCCCACCTTACCACCTCCATATTTTTAATTTAATGTACGAAAGGACTATTATCTAAAGGCTCCTTTTTTTATATTCTTTTTCGATTCTGACACCCTCTACTCCTAATTTTGTTTGGAATGCTTTGAACCCGCTTTTTTTAAATGCCGTTAGCAGTTTCTTTTCTTGATTTTTATTTTTCGCTAGGACTATGCAACAACCCCCACCCCAGCCGCCAGTTGGTTTAGCTCCAAATGCCTGATTTTTCAATGATATCCGAATGATTTCGTCTAGTTTTGGCGTAGATATATCTAGTTTTTTCAATTCCCAATAAAAGTTTGTCATTAGTCTTCCCATTTCTTCCAAGTTCCGCGACTTCATTGTCTCAAGTCCAAGCTGGGAGATTTTATCGAGTTTGTCTAAAACATTCTCTACTAACTCTGGTTTTTCTTGACTTAACTTATTTATATAAGGAACGGTTTCTCCTGTCTTTGCTGGCTCCCCGCTATCGATTATTAGCAATGGAATTTTGAAATTTATATCCAATGGTTCGCTTCCTTTATTCTTTCGGTATGTTAAATAACCACCGTATGTCACAGTGTTAGCATCTATTCCGCTTGGTAGACCTCCGTGAGTAACAATGTCACCTTCATTAGCTATGTTTGAAATCTCCTTTTTGGAAAGTTCTTTTCCGGACAATGCAGAAACCCCTAGTACAATGGCAGCGAAAACTGACGAACTTGACCCAAGATTTTTTGGAACTTTTGAATCTATCGAAATTTCCAAGCCGTGAAATCCGAATCTTTCTGCTAGTTTAGCTATAACAAAGAAACTTGCCAGAAGCTTATCTCTGCCTATTTTCTTTATTTTTTTTGAGGCTTCTTTAGCTTTCGTCTTATCTTTCAGTTCAATTTTTAGATTTTCGATTTCTCTTAATAATTTAAAGAGTTCTTCCTCTGATAGAGACTTTCTTAGATTCAGATTCTTTGATTCAATTGTCACGCTTTCTTTTGCAGGAGAAACTGTTACATAAGCCCTTTTATCAATACTCGTGGCAATGCCAAGTTTGTTGTAGACGACAGCGTGTTCACCAAGTAAAATCACCTTTCCTGGAGCTGATGTTTTGATCATCCAACCACCACTTTTATATTTTTAATATTGCTAATTCTATAATACTAAAATTAAAAATTTTATCAAGTAAAAAGAATTGACAGAGTTTTTCCTATTTACTATATTTAAGAAGAGGTGAAATTGAACTTTGACAATTGAAAATAAAAAAAGCTCCGATAATCCAATGAGAAATTTAAATAGGAAAGAAAAAGGAGGCGGTGTAATGAAAGCATCAGCCATTGCCCATTCTAATATCGCTTTTATTAAATATTGGGGACGTTCTTTAGGCCGCGATCCAAGTTTAAACATTCCTTCAAATGACAACGTCAGTATGACAAAATTAGGAATGGGAGACCAGCGTTTGCAAACTCATACCACTATTGAGTTTTCCGATGCTTATAAGGAAGACATAGCGATTTTAGAAGGAGAAGTTCTAACTGGCAGAAAGTTGCAAAGAGTTCTCGGGGTTGTCAATCCGCTAAGAAAATATGCAGGAATCGATTATAAATTCAAGATGGAAAGTAAGAACGATTTTCCTACTCAAGCAGGATTAGCTTCCTCGGCTTCGGGATTTGCAGCCTTAGCTATTGCGACAGTAAATGCATTGAATCTTCGTCTCTCAAAAGAAGAAATTTCAACCTACGCCAGATTGGGTTCTGGTTCAGCAGCACGATCAATTCATGGTGGATTTGTTTGGTGGCATAAAGGAAATTCTCATGAGAGTTCTTTTGCTGAGCAAATCTGCGGTCCGGATGAATTTGAAATAAGAGCTGTCATTGCAATTATCCATGAAGGAAAAAAGGATGTCACTTCAGATGTTGGCCATGAATCAGCTTGGACAAGCCCTCTCAATAAAGCCAGAGTTGAAATATCCCAAAAGCAAGCGGATGAGATCAGAAAAGCAATCTTAGATGACAACTTCACTAGAGTTGGCCAAATGGTGGAAAAAAATTGCCTCTATATGCATAGTATTATGATGACTTCTGAGCCTCCGCTCTTTTATTGGTTTCCCGAAACATTGAGGGTAATTAAGACAATTCAAAGAATGAGAAAAGAGGGTCTGGAATGCTATTTTACAATCGATGCCGGTCCAAATGTTCATTGTCTTTGTAGGCCGGAAGATATGAATGAACTCCAAAAATTGCTTGAAAAAATGGAGGGCGTTACCAAAATCATTCCGGTAAAACCTGCTGACGATTCCTATGTGACAAAAGAACATCTATTCTAAAATTTAAAAATCACCAATCTCTTGGTGATTTTTTTAATCCCTAAAGAGGGTGCTGATAGATTTTATTTGATTATCGTTCCTCTAACCTTTTGCCCTAATAAAGCTTTTCTGAGATAACCTTCTTTTCTCCCATTTATTATTTCAGTCTTAACTCCAATCTTTATCAGTTCAAGCATCCTCTCAACCTTATGAAACATTCCGCCGGTAATATCAATTCCTGCACTTTCTGTAAGATATTTTTTAACAATTTTATAATTTTTTGAATTTATTTCTGGAATTAACTTGGCATCTGAATATTTATTTGGATCTTTATCAAATACGCCGTCTGTTATTCCAGCTAAAATAATTTTTTTTGAACCTAATTTCCTCGCTAAATAATTTAATATTTCTTCTGTAGATATAATGCAACAACCCTTTTTAGTATCCAAAGCAACATCTCCATAAGGAACTGGCAATAAATTGTGTCTTAACATTTCTTTTAGCGGTTCTAAATACCATTTTTTAATTCTCCCTTTTTTTGCAATAAGACCTGCCGAGGGCTGAACTGAAATAGCATTTAGACCGGCTTCTATTAAAGATTTCACAACAATTCTATTTAATCTTGCCGCGGCCTCCTGAACCAAACAAATACCCTTGAAACTTTCTTTGTTTATTATACCCTCATTGACTTTATAATCTTTTGCCGGTTTATGCGGAAAAGAACCCCCGCCATGTCCTATAATTAATTTTATATTTTTCTTTTTTCCGGCCTCGCGTATTTCTCGTGCCAATCTTTTTATAATATCTAACCTTAGAGTAAAGGGTTTTGTTTTATCTGTAATCAGGCTTCCGCCAAGTTTTACTAATATCAAATTTTTCATTTTAGTTGATTTATAAGCTCTTTAGCGTTTTCGATGGCGTAGCCCTGAAAATCGTTGTTAAAATAGCAAAAAACATCGCCATTTTTTAGCCAATTTTTGATTTTTTTCGATAAATCTTCAATTTCTTTTTTGGTATATTTTGAAGCAAACATTATTTTTGAGCCATGAAGGCGAATATAAGCGAAATCGGCGGTTACTACTTCGGCTTTCGGATAGCGAGGGGAGTCGGCAATCACCCAGGCAACATTGTATTTTTTAAATAAATTGTAAATTTTGGGGTCGCACCAAGTTTTATGTCTAAACTCAAAAGCGTACCTCGCGAATTTGTACGAATTCGGACACGAATTTTCGCGAATATATTTTAAAAATTCATCTAATCGATCAATATTTTCTTTTGTTGCTTGAAAAGAGGCGGGAAATTGAAACAAAATGGGACCTAATTTTTCTTTTAGATTTAAAGCGTTTTCTAAAAATTGCTTCCAGGCATCTTTTACTTCCTTCAATCTCTTAACATGGGTAATAAATCTACTGGCTTTCACTGCGAATAAAAAATCATCGGGCGTCTGAGAATACCAATTTTGATAAGTAGAGGGTCTTGGCAAATGATAAAAAGAGTAGTTTATTTCAGCGGTTTTAAAGTGCTGGGAATAATATTTTAATTTATCTTTTGAAGGGAGATTTTCAGGATAAAAGATTCTTTCCCAATGAGAATAGACCCAGCCGGAAGTACCAATAAACAAATTAGCCATACCCCGTATATCAACTTCCAGAGCCAAACGCCTTTTTGTTTTGGCGTTTGTATTCCAGAAGTCGTAGTCCTAAGAATCTTCGACCTTGAGTTGTTTTAAGATAATACTCGCGGCGTTTGGCATCTTCTTGATTAAGGCACCCTTCAAAATAAATAAGTGTAAATGGTAATCTAAATTTTGTTGAAAAAGATAAACCTTTTTTGTGTTCTTCTAATCTTCTTTTAAGATTGTTGGTATACCCAATATAATAATCGGAGTCTTTAATACTCTCTAATATATAGGTATAGAAGAACACACTGGAAGTTGTATTACGGGGCATATTTTAAACCAAAAACTTTAAAGAAGGCTTTTTGGATTAAACTTTTTTTGTAAAATTTCTCTTTTAATTCTTCTAAAAATTTTAAAATTATCGGGCACTCACACTTTTCAAAAGCCCATTCCCAAATCCAGCCAATCGGCAGATTTTTGTCTTTCCTTTGATATAAAAGTGCTTGGAGCAAAACCGCCAAAACATTAATTTGATTAACAAAACGGGCCTCGGGCGTGAGATTAGTTTTATATTCATCCCAAAGTTCAACAATTTCTTTTTTCAAAGTAGGTTCCAATTTTTGAGTCAGTTTTTCCAACGCTTTTCTCTCTTTTTGATAATCTTCAAAAAATATTTTTTCTTTTCCTTTTTTGGGAAGCCGGGGCCATTTTTCAAAAATTTTTCTTCGCTCTTTCTCGTCTTTTGGTAAAATTTTACTAAAGGGAGTAATAAAATCTCCGGTATAAACTGATGGCATCTCATGACAAAGAGCCATTTTTAAACTTCTTTTCAAATCAATCTCTTTTCTTCCAATCCCAAAAACCCAGGTCATTAAAGCGGTAGTAAAAAGATGACCAGCCACTGTTTCAGGATTTTTTACCCCAAGAGAAACCCACAGAGTCCGTGGCATCTTTTTTAATCTTCCGATTTCCAAAAGGAAACCCAAAATATTCTTCAATTCTTTTTTTTCTTTAGCACTTCCAATTACTCCTCCATAAAATTTCTCTTGGATAACTTCCAAAAATTTCAAAAGTAAAGAATCTTCTACTATTTCTTCGGTCCATTCCCACCAATTTGTTCCTGCTACCCTATCTTCAATTCCAAAATATTCAATTGATTGGACGAGGGTCTCTATCCTATTTAATTGATTAACAAATTTTCCTTCTCTTGAAGATCCTTTCTCATAATTTATCCAAGAAGAGAAAAGTTCTTTAGCCAAACGGGGGTTGAGAAATTTTATTAATTTTAAACAGCCGTCTTTTTCTTTTTTAAATTTTGTTTTACCAATTTTTTCCTTATCTTTTTGGCTAAGCCTTGCCCATTTCATTAATATTCTTCTTCTCTCGCTCTTACTTTTTGGCAATTTAGGATAATAAAGAAAAGGGGTAATATCGCCAGCAAAAACCTCGCAAAGATCGTGAAAAAGGGCGATTAAAATCGCCCTTTTGACATTGAAATTTCTTTTTTCAGCCGACAACCAAGAAATGATTGCCAACCTAAAAGTATGTTCGGCAACGGTTTCGGGATTTTTAACTTCTCTTAAAACCCAGCCGGTTCTGGGCATCTGTTTTAATTTTTCGACCTCCAAAAAAAATTTCAAAAGATTTTTCATTAAAATTATCCGCATGGGCGC
>Ga0210019_1005015_pt1 | contig 11204 bp, 12 predicted proteins | sample CryGeyCG2114_020_2_FD_183969 | JGI IMG/M metagenome (GOLD analysis project Ga0210019, IMG submission 183969) | Groundwater microbial communities from aquifer - Crystal Geyser CG11_big_fil_rev_8/21/14_0.20 (SPAdes) (version 2) | ecosystem: Environmental > Aquatic > Deep subsurface > Groundwater ...
ACCCTGTACATGGCCACTGTTACTGCCATGCGACACAACTCGGTGATTCGTACTTTCTACCAACGGCTCACCGCAAAAGGAAAACCCTTTAAGGTTGCTATTACCGCTTGCATGCGAAAATTACTCAACATTATCAACACAATGGTTAAAAACCGTACCCAATGGAATGAAAACCTCATTCTCGGCACTTGACATTTAACACAGTTGCTTCGTGGAAGGGGAAAATTATTTAGAACCTCCCTCTCACTCATGAAATATGCGGGTTAGTCGGCCCCACGCCAAGGGGTTGTCTCACTGCCTCCCTCCTTTGGGGGGGTGCCCCACATGTGGTTGACGCGACCGAAATCGAACATGATGTTCTGGTCCCAGAGTTTTTCCTTGTCCTTGATGATTTTGTGGTAGGTCCAGACTTCTTTGCCGTTCATTTCCCACCGGGCATCCGGTTCGCCGAGCGTATCCATCACCTTTTCCTGCTTCTTGTTCATGAAAGTGGACTCGAACTCAATGACCGTATAGATTTTTTTCTCGGCCTGGATAGTTTCCGATTTGTCCTTTGCCCATGTGGTTAATGGGCAAAGGAGCAGGGCGCAAAAAATAAAGGTGGTTATTTTTGATGTATCCACTGAAAAGTACCTCTATGAATATAAGTGAGCGACGAACTCCCCATAACCATTATAGGGAAGGGTGGGGCGGATATCCCCAGTGCCGATCATTTTCTCGCGTGTCTGCGGCCAGCGTGGATGCGGGATTCCTGGGTCGACGTTGGCGGTGAAGTCGTATTCCAGTCCCTGCAACGTGTTCCAGAAGGTGGCCGGGCGATAGTTGACCAACTTGATCTTGACGATGGACTTGATATTTTTGAATCCGTATTTCCAGGGCACAACGAGACGGATTGGCGCGCCGTGTTGTTTTGGAAGTGGGTGTCCGTAAATGCCGGTGGCTAAAAATGCCAGTTCATTCATTGCTTCTTTAATTGTTAATCCCTCTACGTAGGGCCAGGGTTCCCAGAAAGCCAGTTGGCCCTGGGCGGTGAAGGGTTGGTAAAAAGTTTCTAGTCTCACATGGGTTGCTTCGGCTTTGGGTTCCACCCGTTTGAGAATTTCTGAAAATGGGAAGCCCGTCCAAGGCACGGCCATGGCCCAGGCCTCTACGCAACGCAGTCTTAGCACACGTTCTTCAACAGGCATGGTTTTAATCAAGTCATCCATGTCGAAAACCGCAGGTTTGTTGACCAACCCGTCAACTTGAACCGTCCAGGGGCGGGTGTTCAGTTTTTGCGCATAATGCACCGGATCGATTTTATCGGCCCCGAATTCATAAAAATTATTGTAGGTGGCGGCGATTTTTTCGGGAGTCAGGGGCCGGTCCAACTCGTACTCAGGATTTCTTTTCGCCGGGTAGATGGTCTTTTCCAACTCGCTCCATTTCACTTCAGGCAAAACATTGGGCGGAGAAGACGGCCCACAGCCATAAAGCGCTCCCACAGTGGCGGCGGTGGTCAGAACCGTTCCTTTAAGGAATTCCCGTCGGCGCATGTAGGACGACTCTGGCGTGGCCAGGCCGTCTGAAATTGCCCACTCCTTTTTGATATGGATATGGGGCATGGTCAGTCCCTTTTGGCGACCCATTCATCAATTCCCGACAGGTATGCGGGAAGGCCCTGCTCGACAGGCAGGGCGATTATTTCGGGTACTTCATAGCTATGATTCATTTTGACCCATGTTTCCAGGGCTTCATAGCGGTCTTTCCGGGTTTTGACGATCAAAAGAAATTCCTCGTCCACATGGATTTTACCTTCCCAGTGATAGGTCGACTGGATTTTTGGAATGACGCTGACGCAGAACGCCAGTTTGTTCTCGACCAGTCCCCGGCTAATTTTATCCGCTTCCTCTTTTGATCCGGCGGTGATGAAAATTACGCAATGCATAACAAGACTCCATCAAAGCACAAATTTTAATAGATAAAAACCTAAAACAAGCAGAATGAAAAACACGATGCTGAACAGGTTGAAATATTTTTCGATCCACACTTTAATAGGCGGCCCGAATTTGTGAATTATGAAAGCGACCAGGAAGAACCGGGCCGAACGGCTGATGGCGGATGCTAAAACAAAAGTGGGAAAATGGATTTTAAACGCTCCGGCCGCCAAAGTGAATATTTTATAAGGCAAGGGTGTAAAGCCCGCCGCCGCAATGGCCCAGGCTTGATGCTCGTCATAGAGACCGCCTATTTTCTCAAACTTCTCCTGCAAATGGTAGAACTCCACGATACGGGTGCCGATCAGATCCATAAACTCGTAGCCCAGGAAATAACCAAACATTCCTCCCAGAACGGAAGCCAGAGAGCAGAAAAAGGAGAACCTTATCCACAGTGCCGGAACCGCGACTGTCATGGCAATCAACAATATATCGGGGGGTACCGGGAAAAATGATGACTCGACAAAGGAAATAAAAAACAACGCCGGTAGCGCGTAAGGGGTGGCGGCCCAGTGAAGGACCCAGTCGTACATGGATCGAAAAATTTTCATGGATAGGGTGGAAGATTCAATTTATAGAAGATTAAAAGGGTCTACATCGATGGAAAGTTTAACTTTTCCACTGGAGGCAGATTTAAGTTCATTGAGTTCCCGGCAGTCTGCCAGGCTGTCTTGCAGAGATTGCATATTCTGGCCGCGCAAAATTAAATGCCAGCGAAATTTGTTTTGTATCTGATACAAGGCCGCCTTCGATGGGCCTAGTAGTTCTACGCCTTTTTTAGCCGTTCTTGCCAGTGCCCGGCCCAGTTTTGTTGCTGTACTTTGGCCAAGCCCTTCATTATCGCTGACAATTTCTATGGCAACAAGTCTGGTGAACGGTGGATAGTTGAGCCGTTGTCGCAATTTCAGTTCTTTCTCGTGGAAAGCGTTTACATCGTGTTCCCGGACAAATTCAAATACATAATGGTCGGGGTTGTTGGTCTGAATGATCACCTTTCCGGGCACGGCTCCCCGTCCCGCCCTTCCTGCAACCTGGGTCAACAACTGGAACGATCTCTCGGCCGACCTGAAATCCGGTATATTCAGGGACAGATCAGCATGCGTAACCCCTACAAGGGTGACGTTAGGGAAATCATGTCCTTTGGTGATCATTTGTGTTCCGATGAGGATGTCGATATTCCCCGCGTTCATATTTCGGTGCATATCGGCGAAAGAGTTGCGGCCTCGGGTTGTGTCCCGGTCTAGCCGGGTTACCTGTGCGTCCGGGAAAAGTTTTTTAACTTCTTCCTCCAGTTTCTGGGTGCCAAAACCACTGAAGCGAATCACTGCTCCATGGCACTCCACACAGTGGCTGGGCATGCGCGCCCTGAAGTTGCAATAATGGCAGAGCAACCGGTCTTCCGTGCCGTGAAAGGTGAGGGTGACACTACAATGGGCACATTCTAATACGTAACCACAGTCAGGGCAAAAAACAAATCGGGCTGTTCCTCGGCGATTTAGAAACAGGAAAACCTGTTCCCTGCGGGAAAGCCGGTCACGAATTGCGCCACGCAGGGCTCCGGAAAGCATGGTGAAATTTTTAAATTCTTTGCGTTCGCGTTTCATATCCACCAGGCTGACGAGCGGCAACATGCGCTCGCCGACTCGACCAGGCAGGGACAGGTGTTTATATTTCCCCAGTCGGGTGTTTTGTGTGGACTCCAGGGAAGGGGTGGCCGAACCCATAATGACAACCGCGTTTAAGGACTTGGCTCGCATGACGGCTGTGTCGCGGGCGTGGTAGCGGGGATTGGAGTCCTGCTTGTAGGAACCGTCGTGTTCTTCATCTATTACCACAATGCCCAGGTTTTTAAAGGGGGCAAACACTGCCGAGCGGGCTCCGACGGCGATCGACACTTTTTCGTCGCGGATTTTTTTCCACTCCAGATAACGATCGGTTTGCGAGAGGCCGCTATGCAGAATAGCCACCCGGTCTCCAAACCTTTGGCGAAACCGCTCTACGGTTTGCGGGGTAAGTGAGATTTCGGGAACCATCATGATGGCGCTTTTCCCCATTTCAAGGACACGCTGGATACAGCGGATGTAAATTTCCGTTTTGCCGCTTCCCGTAACACCATGGAGCAGAAACGATTTGAACGTTTCAGCCTCAATAGCCAGATTGAGTTCTTTGAATACTGCTTTTTGCTCTGGAGTGAATGTGAGGGAAGAACCAAAGGGTTGGTTCATTGCGCCTTCAGGAACAAAGGCGTTCCTTTCTTTTTTCTCGGTAAAAATTTCGACCAGATTTTTATCTTTAAGACTGCGCAATGCGGCCTGGCTTTTTGGAATCCGGGTTTGCAGTTCCGGCAGAGCGATTTCCCCTTGCATAATCAAGTCGAACACGGATTTTTGTTTGGGACTGCGTTTCAGTAATTGTTCTATTTCTTTCTCGCCGGGCAACAGGCGGGCGGGGCGCACCGCCTGGATGAACTGGTAGCCGACTTTGCTTTTTCGGGTCTGGTGAGTAGCATTGAGAAATCCATCCTGCTTCAAACGCATGAGGATGTAGGCACGAAATTTTTTCCCCAGAGCCCGTTGACATTGTTTTGCGGTAGCGGAACCTTGTTGTTGGAAATAGGTCAGGATGCTCAGTGCGGGCTTTGAAAGGGACGTAGCCCGCACGGCTCCCTGTTCTGTGACGGAAAAAACTTCCCGGCTTTCATCGTCGAGTCCAGCCGGCAGGGCGCATCGAATAGCTTCGCCCCAGGAAGACTGGTAGTAGTCCGCCAGCCATTTAGTGAGGGCCAGCACCTCTTCGCTCACGACCGGTTCGGCATCGGGCAGGTCAGCGATGGATTTAAGAGCGATGGGTTTTTCCCATTTACTTGTGAGTCCGACGACATAACCGGTGATCTTTCTTCGGCCAAAAGGCACGAGGACCCGCATGCCGACTCGAACTTTGCCCTGTAGTTCAGGCGGAATTATATAAGTAAATGCCTCTTTAAGAGGAAGGTTAAACACCACTTCAGCAAATTGCTTATCAGTGTGGGAAGAGGGGGAAAGTATCTCCCATTTAGATTGAACGTGGGTGTTCACCGGCAAGTACCTGAAAATTGAATCATTGTATCACCCCAGGGCGAAGGAAGAAAATAGCTATAACGAGGCCTTGTGGGCTAGAGGGCGTTTTGGGATAACGAGTTCTTGACTAGTCCGGTGTTTTGCTCTAATCTCATTTTTTTCAAAGCACAGCGGCCGTGATGATTGCCTAAATGCTGTTATGAACAGTTGATGATTTTTAGCGAGAGGGGAAGCTATGCAAGTGGGAGACAAGATTAAAATTGATTTTGCCGGAAAGAAAAAAGACGCCACAGTGGATAAAGTATTTTCCAAAACGGTTTATCTGAAAGTTGATTTCGACAAGGACAAGCAAAAAACCGTTAAGCGCAAGCTCAGCCAGATCGATGGCGGGAAATCCGGGAAAAAGTAACCACCAGGCATGGGGCTGAATTATTTCTCCAGAACCACTGGCTCCAAGCCTGGTGGGTTAGAGGAAGAACTGCACCTGACTCATCATACGCGGAATGAGTTTTGGCCGGTATAAGCGGGGGTCGAACTCTTCCAACCTCTTTTTATTTTCCTGCAGGCAAAGGTTGATGAACTCCTTGGGTTTCAGGGAGGACTTTTCCAGTTTTGTCGCCTGCAGGGTGAATGACGCACTACCCATTTTTTTTAAATCCATAAGCCTGCTCCATCCTGCCAACGCGAAAGCCAGCATTGTTTTGACCCAGTGTATTTGGGGGTGAGGAAATTTTTGGCTGTGGCGCATGTATAACAGCCAATTTTGGATAAACATGATGTGGCGCGCTTCTTCCTGAACAATAGGTTCCATGACTTTGATCAAGTCTAACGGATAGTTCTGGGAAGTCTTGGAAATTTGGATGAACCCAAAAGCAAAAAAAGAGTCAATGCATTCTCCCGCCCCGGTTTGCATGAAAGTGTGTTCCAGGTCAGCGTCAAGCGGGGGTTGATCAAGTTCCTTGAAGGGAATGTCATACTTCTGCAAAAAGCATCTTAAAATATCAGCATGACGCCCTTCTTCATAGGCCTGCAATGCAATCGCCTCTTGTAGCAGGGGGTCCCCGACCTGTTTGGCGTAGGCTGAGAGTTTGTGGAAGACCCGGGATTCCGTAAAAACCGCGTAGTCCCATATGGGAAAATTTTTAAGCTTTTCTATGGTCTCCACTTCCAAAACTGGCCAGTGTAGTTCCTCAGGCCGGAAGGGCTGGTGGGTGTCGATAAACTCCCGACAAAAGAGTTCTTTATGTTCTTTCGTTCCAGGTTGAACTTTCATGGCTTTTAATTACGCGCGACGCAATTTAAAGTTTTCGAGAAAGGTATTTTATTGGAAGCCCGTTAAATTTGCAACATTCCAGTACTTTGTTTTCCCTGATTAGCCCGCGGAAACGTCAATATATTCCTGAACATATTTGACTCCTCCTTCGGTACCACGAATGATTGAAAGAACCATGTCTTTTTCAAGGTTGTTGGCGGCTTTGCCAATCACGTAAATGTGGTTCAAAACCGACCGGTAGAAATAGTTGACGGAGGTTACATTTGACTGGGTCAACAATTGCGCTTTTATTTTTGTAAAATTGTTTTAAATTTAAGGGCTTTTAAAAGTAGGTTTTTATTTTTGCTTCTTTTTTAAGGGCTTCAATATAGTCCTGGGTAGCTTTTGAACTTTTCTTTTGGCTGAGCAAAGTAACGATTTCTTCTTTTTCATCCTCAAAAGGGCTGGTTCCCGCCGGTTTTTTGTCAGTGACCTTCAGTATGTGAAACCCGTGACCAGTGCGAAAGATATCGCTGACTTCACCGACTTTCAATTTAAAAGCCCTGTCGCTAAAAGCCGGAAGCATTTGCTTCCTGGTGAAGAATCCTAAATCCCCACCTTTAGAAGCCAGGCTGTCCTGAGAAAACTTCTGGGCGAGTGCAGAAAAATCTGTTCCATTACGGAGTTGGTCGAGAATAGACTCCAATTTTTTGAGGATTTTCTGCTCTCCGGCTTTTCCTTCTGATGGATTAAATTTCAGCAGGAGGATGCTGGCGCGGACTTTTTCCGGGTTGGTGAACCTGGTTTTATTTTTTTCATAATAATCACGGGCTTCACTTTCAGGGACCTGGATATTGGGCTCTATCTCCTTTTTGATGATCTGGTCCAAATACAAATCGGTTTCAAGTTCTGCTTTATATTGGTCAAGAGTTAGGCCCTGGTCAGCCAGTTTGTGCTCGAAAACCGCCCCGGAACGGAATTCGGCTTCCACTTTCTTAATCCGCTCTTCTATCATTTCTTTTGTGATGTTGATTCCTGATTCTTTGGCCTTCAAGACGAGCAGAGTGCGCCCGATTTCGTCATCAATTATTTTTTTTGCGGCGGATTTTTCCTGGTCTGCACTGAGGGGCAAACCGCGTTTTTTGTATTGTTGCGCGGCTTTTTTCAATTCACGAAAAATAATATCTCCACTGATATCTTCCCCATTAACCTGGGCCACTACTTTTGGGAGTTTTATTTTTAGTTCGTCGTGTTTATGGCCAGAATGAGCCCAGACTTTTGCGGGGTTGGCGGAAATCGAGAGTCCTGCGCCAAACAGGAAAAAATATAGACTCAAGCAAACGAAACGTGCCATCAGGGTCAGCCTTTCTCAACAGAGCTTTTATTAAATGTAGATATGTCTAAAATTAGTCATTCGACCTGTTAATGTCAACCGAATTATTGATGCTGTAGTTGCTGAGTCAGACCGCGGAACAGGTAGGCCGATATAACCACGATTCCCAGTAGTACTGTTACCGCAATCCTGTACTTGAAGGTTCCGGTTGCGTCCAGAGCCCAGACCACGCCTCCCCAGAGCATTGGCCCCACAATGGATGCGGCTTTGCCTGCCAGCCCATATAGTCCGAAAAATTCCCCAACTTTTTCAGGAGGGGAAAGTTCCACGATAATAGCCCGGCTGACCACCCAAACCCCTCCCATACCCGCTCCGGCTATGGGGCCCACTAACCAGAACAGTACCTGGCTCTGGCTTATCGCGGCCAAAGAGAGAGAGATTATCCAAAGCCCGAGTACCAGCCGGTAGGACCAGATGGTCCCTTTGCGTTTGACCAGAAGGCCTATGACCCATGACCCGATCATTGCGCTCACGGTCGAGGAGATGAGGAAATTTGTGATCTGACCGTCGCTGAACCCGATCACTTTGCTGGCATAAACAGACATGAACGCAATAATGGTGTTTACCGCATCAAGAACCAGAAAATGAATCAGAATAAACCGGAACAGGGAGCGGTATTGCCGGGCGCGGAAAAATGTTTGTTTGAGTGTGTTAAACGCTTCTTTAAAATGGACCTTGGTGGTGGTTCGTCTGGTTTCGGGGTCTTTAACGAATAAAAAGCAGGGCAGGGAGAAGAGTAACAACAGGGCCGCGGTTGGAAGAAATGCCGCCGAACGCCCATCGGTTTCCACAAATGGTTGCACCATTAACATGCCAACAATGGAACCGAGATAACCAAGGGCCACTCCATACCCGGAAACGAGGCCCACATGACTACCTTGGGAAATGGAGGGAAGCATGCCGTTATAAAAAACCAACGCCGATTGATAACCGTAATTGGCCACCATGAAAAAAATCAATCCGCTCCAAAGATGGTCGGTGGTGCCGATCATTCCGGTGCAGAAAACGCAAAGCAAGGTGAGCTCTGTCAGCGGAATCCTGCGTTTGCCGGTAGTATCTGAAATTGCCCCGAAAACAGGGACGCTCACTGCCACTGCCAGCATGGAAAGTGAAAGGGCCGTGCTGTATAAAATGTCTGGACCGCTATGATCGACGGTGACCCACAACGCGAAATACAGCGAGATCACGTTCATGGAAAAAATTGTATTGGCGAAATCGTAAAGGGCCCATGAGAAGATTGCGAGTCGGTTGGAGGTTGGGTTCACTGGGGAGAGAGCGCGGTGCGGAACCCATATATTTCATTTTTAATATGGGGTAAATTGCGTGCGCGGTTGACGACCTTTACTCCTTCAATGCTGTTGGCCCAGGAGCCTCCCCGCAGAACTTTCATTTTCAGTGGACCCGGTGGGCCTTCCGGGTTGATTTCGGGGCTGACACGGTAATAGTTTTCGTCGTACCAGTCCAGGCACCATTCCCAGACATTTCCGGCTGTGTTGTATAACCCGAAAGGGCTAACGCCGGAGTGGTAATAGTCAACGGGCGCGGTGAAGGGGTAATTGTCATTTTCGCCAAAGATATTGAGAAAGAAAAAATTGAAGCCTTTATCGAATTTCCTTCCCCAAGGCCACAACCGTCCATCGTTTCCGCGTGCGGCCTTTTCCCATTCTGCTTCCGTGGGTAGTCTTCGACCTTTCCATTTGGCGTAAGCCATGGCATCGTGCCAACTCACGCCGACGACAGGTTGATCCGGTTCGTTGAATCGGGAATCTTTCCAGAACCTGGGTGCCGGGTGACCGGTGGCCTGCATGAAGGTTGAGTAGTCCTTGTTGCTCACTTCATATTTATCGATGAAATAGCCGGGAGTGAAAACGAAATGCACGGGTTTTTGATCTTCTCTTCCTGAAGTGGTGCCCATTTGAAAGTAACCCTGGGGGATATAGACCATTCCGGGTGGGGGGTCTGGCTGGGCCTGTGCGGGCGAACAAAGGAGAGAAAAAACCAGGAGAAAGAAAAATAGGCGATTAGGTCCCATACTGGCACACCTGAAGGTCATGATAAGTCGAAAAAACTGATATGAGTGACAAGGTCCCGCCTGGTTTCTGGCGCAAGGTTTTTAGCGTCCTCAATATTTTCTATATTGATCCACTGGTAATGCCCATTCCAGCAATTCAGGCTCAGTATGGTATTACCATACCAATCCATACTGCGGTTCAGGAAAATGGGACCCTGACATTTTTGGCACAGGCCGTGAATCTCTAGATTATTTGTTGATTGGGACATTCCTTATTTCCTTGTCATTATTTACTTATAAATTAAGTTACAACGGCCCTGATCCGCAAGTGATTTCTAGAAAATCACAAAGTTTAAAACGCTCAATCACCTTGAAATGTCAAGGCTTTTTCACCTGTTCGGCAGTTGGTGAAGGTTTATGGAGGGCAACTAAACCTCAGGAATTGGCCCGTAGCCGGTTTTTTCAAGGATGATTTTCAGTTCTTCGATGGGGAGCCCGACGATGTTAGAGTGCGAACCGGAAAATTCGCGAATCATAAAACTGCCCTGACCCTGAATGGCATAGGCTCCGGCTTTGTCCATTGGCTCTCCGGTTTGGATATAGCCGGATATTTCTTCATCGGTTAAAGATTTAAAACGGACCTTTGACATTACCGCCGTATCCAGGGTTTTACCCGGACTGACAACACAGATTCCGCTGACAACACGATGTTCCTTACCGCTCAACCGGCGGAGCATTCTTTCGGCATCGGGGACATCTACCGGTTTCCCCAAAATTTCCTGATGTAGTGTTACGAGAGTATCGGCACCGATCACCCAGCAGTCGGGATAATTTTTGGCGACGCTTTCAGCCTTGGCTCGGGCCAACATTCGGGCGTTTTCTTCCGGTCTCAGCCCATAATCCAGCTTTTCTTCCACCGAACTGGGGACGACTTCGAATTGGTCCGTAATTTGTTTTAACAACTCCAGACGGCGGGGAGACTGTGAAGCCAGAATAAGTTTGGGTGTGGTTTTGACCATAGAAATGGCAACATACCTGAAACGGATGCCAGGATCAACCTGTTGGTTTGAGGATGATAACGGCCTCTTTATTTCCTCATGCATGTGGCAATTGGAAATTAAATCCTATATATTGGTGTCCTTCACTCAGTAGATAAAAAACCCTAATGAAGGAATTGGTATGGCGGGCGCAACGCATCAAATACAGATACGACATATTCTGGTTGACAAAAAAGACGTGGCAGATTTACTCGTAGAAACGATCAGCAGTATCCCTACGGAAACGGGTCGGGTTCAAATGCTGATGAAGCTGGCTGGCAAATACAGCATTTGCTCTGCCTCCAAAGAGGACGGCGGGAACCTGGGCTGGCTGGAAGTGGGCTGGAACAAGAACGATCCACGACAACCGCGTGGCGGTTTTAAAAAATTGAGCAACGATGAGTTGAATGATTTTATTTGTGATGGGGTAGAAAAAATGACCTTGCTTAAAGGAAGGGTGTTCGGTCCTTTTGAGTCCT
>Ga0210019_1005019_pt1 | contig 11201 bp, 9 predicted proteins | sample CryGeyCG2114_020_2_FD_183969 | JGI IMG/M metagenome (GOLD analysis project Ga0210019, IMG submission 183969) | Groundwater microbial communities from aquifer - Crystal Geyser CG11_big_fil_rev_8/21/14_0.20 (SPAdes) (version 2) | ecosystem: Environmental > Aquatic > Deep subsurface > Groundwater ...
CAAATCAACGGTTTCTTTATCAAAAACCACGGAAACATAGTGGGTGGCGCCTTGACTGATTTTGGTATCCAGATTGCCGCCCTCAGGCCAGCCATGGCGGTTAGTCTGATAAAGAAAAGCCACATCCCGATTATAAGGGGCAATGACTAAGGCGTCTTTAGGGAGAAGCTGGTCAACTGCCTGGCCGGCAGTAATAATTTCCGGATGGTTGATATTAAAATAACCCCGGACTTCATACCAGCCAAAAGCTAAAGACAGAATCACTAAGGCTAAAGCCAGTAATAAATTCATCAGACGCGGAAACAATTTTTTCGAGGCATTAACCATGGCCCAAAAGCCAAAGGCGACGAGGACAGAGCCAACCGGCAGAAGCGGCAGCTGGTAATAATCGTGCGTGACATTACCCATGGCAAAGATAGTCATGTAAAGCATCACCGAGAGCAACCAGACAAAAATCAGGCCGCGGGTTTTATTAAGATAGGAGTTCAAAATGCCGACGATGAAAAGGACAAAACCGCCGGTGGCAAAGATCAGGCGGTTTAAGCGATCAAAGATCAGCCAGCGGAAAAAGGCGCCGGTAAAGCGAATGTTGGTTTCGTTGTATAACCAGCGGCTGCTAAAACTGCCTTCAGGAACAAGAAAAATATACAAACGCCAAAGAGCTAAGGGGAGCAAAGCCACAAGAGTCCAGCAAAAAGTTTTAAGTTTATGGGAAACAACCGCCCAATAGAAACAAGGCAGAAGGATAAAAATCGCGTAAGGCTTAACTAACAGGGCTAAGGCAAAGACAAAAGAAAACAAAATAAACTTAAAATTAACAAAAAGATACAGGCTGATAATCGATAAACTGACAAAGATCGGATCAGGCATGATCACCCGGCCGTAATAAATATTGTAGGGGTTAACGGCATAATAAAGGCCGGCGGTTAAACCGATAGCCGGACCAAACAATCCGGCAGTTAATAAATAGAGAAAAACTGCCCCCAAGCCGGCAAAGCTGACGCTGACCAAGCGGGCAAGGGCCGGATTAATCCCAAAAATTTTATAAAGCACCGCGACCAAAGCATTATAAAAAGGAAATTCATTCAAAAATAAACGGTCGGGATTAGTTAAACCCAGGTCATTGTTCGGGACAAAGCTATCGGCTTGAGGGTAGAAAAGATTAAACCGGTCTTTGACAAAATTACGGGCAACGGCGGCGGTATCGGCCTGGCGCCAGGAATGCCAGTCAGCTACCGGATTATTGATTTTATACAGCCTTAAACCAAACGTCAGTAAAAAGATAAATACCAAAATCAGGATTTTTTTCATAAGCAGTGGTTAATCTCAATAATAATATAGGAGTCGGTTTTCTCCAGCACCGGGCATTTCGCTTCTAAGTATTGCGCCACATTGTCATAATTCACGGAAACATAATGAGTTGCCCCTTGCTTAACTTTAGCTTCAATATCCACACCGTCAGGCCAGCCATGCCTGTTAGTCTGATAAAGAAAGGCCGGATCAGAATTATAGGCGGCAATAACCAAGGCGTCTTGGGGAGTTAAGCGGTCAACTGCCTGGCCGGCGGCGACAATCTCCGGATGATTAATATTAAAAAATCCCCGGATTTCATACCAGCCAAAGGCAAAAGAAAGAATGAGTAAAACTAAAGCAATGACCGGGTTAAGCCATTTAGACAAAGGTGTTTTTGCCTGATCAATAATTGCCCAAAACCCAAAGGCGACGAGAATGGAGCCAACCGGCAGAAGCGGCAGCTGGTAATAATCGTGCGTCACATTGCCCATGGCAAAGATAGTCATGTAAGCAACGACGGAAAAAAGCCAAACAAAAATTAAAGCTTTTTTCTTGTCAAGGTAAGAGCGGAGTACGCCAATAATTAATAAAACAAAGCCGCCGGTGGCAAAGATCAACCGGTTCAAGCGGTCATAGATGAGCCAGCGGAAGAAAGCGCCGCTAAAACGGATGTTAGTCCGGTTAAACAGCCAGGTAGTGTCAAAGTTGGCTTCCGGATGGAGTGAATAATGATAACGCCAAAGCAAAAAAGGCAGCAGGCTTAAAAGAGCCAGGCAAAACTGTTTAAGTTTATGGGAAACAACCGCCCAATAGAAACAAGGCAGAAGGATAAAAATCGCGTAAGGCTTAACTAACAGGGCTAAGGCAAAGACAAAAGAAAACAAAATAAACTTAAAATTAACAAAAAGATACAGGCTGATAATCGATAAACTGACAAAGATCGGATCAGGCATGATCACCCGGCCGTAATAAATATTGTAAGGATTAAAAGCGTAGAAAAGGCCGGTAACCAGGGCGATTTTACTGCCGAATAAATCTTTTGCCAGCCAGAAAAGAAAGACCGCCCCTAAACTGGCAAAGCCAACGCTGACCAGGCGGGCATAAGCCTCATGAACCCCAAATTGTTGATAAAGAACAGCGACGATGGCGTTGTAAAAAGGAAACTCGTTAATAAATAAACGGTCGGGATTTGGCAGCCGTTGAAGATTAAGGGCCATTAAGCTATCCGATTGGGGGTAAAGCAGGTTAAACCTGCCTTGAGCAAAGTTGCGGGCGACGGCGGCAGTATCGGCCTGCCGCCAGGAATGCCAGTCAGCCACCGGGTTATTGATTTTATACAACCTGGGGATAAAAGTAACCGTAAAAATAATCAAAGAGATAATTAATTTAAGAAGATTTTTGGTCATGTTTTTGAGTGAAGGCGGCTAGCGCCAACAATAAGCCGATCAGGGACCAATAAGTATAAGCAATCTTAGAAGCTTCAAAGACATCGATATAAACAGCGTTAATCAATAAGCCAATGGTTACGGCGATGCCGGAGCCAAAAAGAGCATAGTGTAAAGTATTGGCAGTGGTTTTAAACGCCTGCCATAATATTTTAATAATGGTGTAAAGGATCAGCATAAAGCTGGCGAAGCCCAATAAACCGGTTTCGCCTAAAAGCCTTAAAAAATCATTATCGGTGGATTCGGCAATGGTAAACTCCCAAACTTTGGCTTTGACCAGAGTGGAATAACCGGTACCTAATAAAGGATTTCTTTGCAAAGCATGAATGGCATTAGGCCAAAGCGTATCCATTCTAATCCCGGCCGATAAGCCATACTTTAAAGCGTTGGCAGAATAATTAACATTAAAAACTTCCCCGGAAACGGTGGCTAAATAAGCCTGAAGTTTTTCATAAGTATCATCATAGACATCAGCCGGTTTAGCCCTGTTTTTTTGGGTTGAAGGCGGAATATCGGTTCGGGTGGCCACCAGGTCTAATTGCTGCGGGGGAGTTAAATTAGGGTTTAAAGCCAAGCCGTTTTCAGGAGGAGCGCGAAAAGGTTTTAACAAAATCGTTTTCAAACCTTCAAGTTTAAAAAGTTGAGAAAATCTTTCAGATAAATCGCCAAAAGAAAGCATAATAAAAAAACTAAAAGAGATAACAAATAACCAGCGGCTGAAAATCCAGATAAATTTCTTTTTAATAATTAACAGGCCGAAGGCAATGGTTATCCCGGCAATAAAAGCAATCCAGGAAGCCCGGGAAGCAGTCAAGATTAATAACCAATATTCAAGGATGGCAATCAGCGCGGCCAGATAACGGACCAATTTTTTTTCATAGATAAAAGCAATAATAATCAAGGGAATCAGGGTGATCATAATATAGCCGGCCAGATCAAAATGACCGCCAAAGGTCGATAAAACCCGGGCATGTTCGGTTAAATACAAAGCAATCCCTTTAGAAAATTCCCGGTTCATCGTGGAATAAGCCGGCCAGTAAAGATATTTTTGGCCAAAACCATAAACAGAGACAGAAAAAATAGTCAGCATTAATAAATAAATGTAGGTCAAAATTTGCTGAGATTTTTTTAAAGCAAAAAAGAAAATAAAGAATAAAGAAAAATATTCAATCCGCCGAAACCAATGCAGATAAACTTTGGCAATTTGAATCCACTCCGGATAAATAGTTTTAGTAATAAAAATGGCGGAAAGAGTCGACAGAAAACCGATCGCCAGATAAATCAGGATTGGCTTTAACAATGGTGCCCGGCTGAGCTTAAGGCGGCGGCGTAAAAGCTGAAACACAAAATAACCATTGACCAATAAAATCAAAATGTCTTCCAACCTGACCCGGACATTATATCCCGGCAGAATATCAAATAAAGGCCATTTGGGATACAAGGGAATAAACACCAGGAGAAAACCGGCGGCAATAGTTAACAAATGCTGGTCAAGCCAAACGAAAAGCTTCGGCATAAATCCTGTTCCTTAAAATTATAATCCTCAGAATGGCTCCCAGCTTGAGCAAAATTTTTAATATCAGTCGCTGACAATGATTAAAGTATTTTTTATAGATATATGTCAGTCCTTGATATTCACCGAGAATTGCTCCCCGGCTGGAACCGGAGGCTTGGCCAAGATGAGTCAATTGCGGCTGGCAAAAATAATCAATTCTCACTCCTTGTTGTTTGGCCCTGAGACAAAATTCCACATCTTCTCCGTACATAAAAATATTTTTATCTAAACCATTAAGTTTTTCATAAACATCACGGCGAATTAAAAGAGCCGTCCCGGCCAGCCAGCCAGGATACTGATCGGTTTGAAAAAATGACTTTAAGTTCTGATGATAAGGTTTAATTAAAGATTTAATCAAGGGCAGGTCATCAATAAACAACATCCATAAGGCTAAACGCCATAAATCCGGCAAGTAGCCGCCTTGGGGCTGGATCGAGCCGTCAGGATTTAACAATTGGCAGGAAGCCAGTTGAGAATCATGGCTTTTCACGCATTCCATGAGAGTACTAATTGTGTTTGGTTTTATTAAAGTATCGCTATTTAACAACCAAATATACTCACCTTTAGCATGGTCAACCCCGAAATTATTACCTCTGGCAAAGCCGAGATTGCCACCAGAAGATAAGACATGATATTGGGGAAATTTGGCCTTCAGGGACTCAAAAGAGCCGTCAGCCGACCCGTTATCTACCACAATCACTTCTTTGGTTAAATTATCCCGGGATTTGGTGATGGTTTCGAGGCAGTCGGCAGTAATCTTTTTAGTTTTGTAGTTAATGATGATAATGGATAAATCCATAGGTTATTGAAACAAGCGCGGCCGACCCAGGCGATAATTTAATTCCTGAAGCTGGCGCTGACCGATTTCTTTGGCAGGGACACCGCCAACAATGGTCATTGCGGGAACATCTTTGGTGACCACGGCTCCGGCACCGACAACTGCCCCTTGGTGAATAGTGACCCCGGGAAGAATAATCGCTCTGGGGCCGATAAAAACATAATCTTTAATCGTGACCGGTTCCTCTTTCGGATCAAAACCGGCTGAGTTCAGGTCGTGTTCACTGTTAAAAATCATTACTTCGCTGGCAATATCCACATGGTTACCGATTGTCAGTTTGTCCCGGCCGTCTAAAGTGGCGTGGTCACCGATAATCGTTCCATTACCGATAGAAACATTCTTGGGCTGGTAAAATCTGGCGCCGATGTGCAGGTATGATTTTTTGCCGATCTTGACTCCGGCTAATTTAAACAGAGAACAACGGAAACAATGACAAGGAACATAACCCAAACACCAGAGCAGAGAAATTTTTAAATCAAGATAGTAATTATAAAAACGGTTAATGATTTTATCTCCGGCCTGACTCCAGGTCAGCGGCTGGTTGCTTCTATCTTTAAAGGGTGAACTCATTGATTACCTCCAGAATTTTTTGAGCAGATTTTCCCCAAGAAAAATTCATGCTTTTTTGTCTGGCAGCGATCAATTGGGATTGTTTCGCTGCCTTAGACAAAGATAATAGCTGTATTATACCCTGTTTAACCTCTTCGTGACCAAAGGGTGGTTCGATATACAAACCGCAGTCAGCGACAATTTCCGGTAAAGAGGAGTTGCGGCTGACTAAGACCGGCGTTCCCAAAGCCATTGCCTGGACTACAGGAATACCAAAGCCTTCGTATAGGCTGGGGAGGATTAAACCGGCGCTGCCTTTAATTAAGGCTCCTAGTTTCTCGTTAGGTACATAACCTAAATATTTGACGTGCGACACGGTTTTTTGTTGATATTTCCAACCCATTTTTCCGGCAATAACTAAATCACACCTTAGAGGTGTGATAGAGGTAAATGCTTGAATTAAGGCGTCGAGATTTTTGCGCGGCTGGAGAGTCCCCACATACAATAAATATTTACCAGCAATTAGACTTTGACCGGCAGATCTGAGCCTGCCCACACCAGGATAAGTCACACTGATATTCCGCTCCGGAACGGAATAAGCAGCAATAAGATCTTTTTTTGTTGCTTGGGAAATGGCAAAAATGTGCTTGGCTTGTCTGACTGAATAGGCAGTCCATAGTTTTAACTGCCACAGGTCAGAGCGCCGGAAAGTTTGAGGAAATTTTAAAAAAGCCAAGTCCATAATACAAATCATTGTCGGCAGGGGCGAAAATCTGGGGGCATAATGACCTAAAGTTAAAAATATATCAGGCCTAGGCTGGTCAAAATATAAGGATAAAGGCAGACGCCATTGAGTCCATAAAAATCCGGGCTTTAAAATCCGGTACTGCCAGGATTGGCGCGTTGCCGGTAACGAGGATAAGGGTTGGTCTTTAAGATAAATTAAATACTGATTGGTTTTATCCTGTTGGTAAAGCTGCCAGAGAATCTGATAAGCAAACTGGTTGCTGCCGACACGATTGGCAACATTGGCTTCATTGGCATCAATCCCGATTAACATTAAACTGCCTCCTGGTAAACTTTTAAGGTTTCTTTAGCGGTCTTGTCCCAGGAAAATTTCTTTGCTTGGGCTAAAGATTTTTTGGTTAAATTTAATTTCCGGATTGCGGCCATGGCTTGAGTGATTTCGGCAACATTGTGAGGATTAACATAAATTGCTGCTTCCCCGCCGACTTCCGGCAAGCCGGAAAGATTACTGGTGATTACCGGACAGCCGCAACTTAAAGCTTCTAAAACCGGCAAGCCAAAACCTTCATATAAAGACGGATAAACAAAGGCTTGGGCGCCGGAATACAGTCCGGCTAAATCTTCGTCAGGCACAAAACCTAAAAACCGGACATTGTTTGTTTTTGACAATGATTCTCCCCAACCGACTGGACCAACAATAACTAATTGAGTCCCTGCAGGGACTGTCCTTGCAGGCAACTTAGAAAATGCCTCAATTAATCGCTTTAAATTCTTACGCGGTTCTAGTGTTCCCACACTTAAAAAATAGTCTTTAGTTAAACTGTATTTGGTCTTAGCCTGATGAGAATCAACCGGTTTAAAGATTGAGTCGGCCGCTTCATAAATTATTGAAATTTTTTCTGCCGGGATACCATAGTCAATTAAGTCTTTTTTGGTTGACTCGGAAACAGCAATAATTTTGTCAGCATATTTTTTGGCTTGATTTAAATGCCGGGTGTGGACCGCGACTGAATAAGGCGTATGGGTTGGCGGATATTTTAAAAATGTCAGGTCGTGAATCGTGGTCACCAATTTAGCTTTGGTTTTAGGTAGGGCCCAGTTGGAGGCATGGAACACATCGGTTTCCGGCGGCGGTAATAAATTAAGCCGATTCCAAGCAAAATCAGCTAGTTTAGGCGAAAGCAGAGTCAAGACCAGTTTAGTTTTTCTGGGCAGTTGGGCCGCAAAAGCTTGGATTATTGACCGCTGCCGTAAACTGCCGGCGTATAAAACATATTGATTTTCCTGATCAATTTTTAACAAATGCTTGACCAGCTCGCTGGTGTAGCGGGATACCCCTGTCTGATAAACAATCTGGGAAATATCAATGCCGATTCTCAGTTGACTTTTATTTATTCTCATAGTATTATGATTATATAAAACGTGAGGTAGAGTCGTTCGTAGAGTCTACCTCTTTTTTTGTTTAAAATTTAAAATAGCCTTTAAAGATTTCATAGGAGTAAAGTTTGCCCCCATAACTTGACGAATTTCTCTAGCAGTTCTTTTGCCATTGGCAATGACTTTGATTATTTTTTTTATTTTTAAAAAATGATTAAGCAAGATGTAAAAATCCCCATCACCGGAAAGAAAAATTACTCTGTTAAATTTATCAATATCCCGCATTGCATAAAAAGTTAAATCAACATCACAATTAGCCTTTCTGACTTTATGGCCGTTATCCTGAAGATAAATTTTTACCGGTTTTAGTTTTAAATCATAACCGATTTTATCTAATAACCGATAAAACTTTTGTTGTTTGGGATTTTTTTCATCTTTTCCGGCAAAATAATAAATTTTTTTACATTTATATCTTTCTTTTAAATATTTAAACAATTTCCGAAAATCTACTTTCCAGCCCTCGTCGCGCGTGCCGTAAATAATATTCGAGGCGTCAATAAATGCGTAAGTTTTTATCTTCATCTCTTATATTGTATCAAAGTCAGGTTGCCGCGGAAGTGGTTTTGAGAAATTTCCTGATAGCCGACGGCGGCAATTTTTTGGCGCAAAGTTAAATCGGCATCGAAAATCGGCTCGGCATAAGGAATGTACCAAAATTCCGGCGCAGAAGGCACAGTATAAATAATTTCTCCTGAATAATAATATTTTAAAGGAGCGTTAACCGCCGGAATCATCACTACCGGCTGATCAGTTAGCGATCGCGCCAATCCCCGCCAGTCTTCCCGGTGAAAAGCCGGATTAAATAAATATATTCCCGTTGTCGCCAGATTAAATACCAGAAAGCCTACAAGGACGGACCTTGAAGTTTTCACGCAGAGAAGCAGATAAAAAGCCGGCAGTAAAAATAAGAGCCGGAAGTATGATAAAACCGGCAGCTTCAGACTAACGATAATAATTAATATCAGAGGCACCAACAGCCAGGCAGCAAAAAATTTATTACTTTTTACCCCGCGCCAGACAAGCCAAGTGGTCAATAGCAGTGGCACGGCCATCACCAAGGCAAAGATTAAGTTATTGTCGATGGCAATCCGGCCGATTAAAAACTTGATCGGAATTAACAGTAAAGCCTTCAAGCTGAGACCGCCAACGACATTACCCCAGCTGGTGCGGCTAGCGGTTTGGCCGCCAATAAGCTGCTGTAAAAAAATTGGCAGCCAGGGGAAAAAACCTAAAGCAATTCCTGACCAAGATAAAATTAGTTTTTTAATCTCTTTCTTTTTAATTAACAAAAGTTGCGCCGGAAAAATAAAAACAGTCAGGTAATGGCTGTATAAAGCCGCTAAAGAAAAAATCGCGTACCAGAACCAGCGTTTTTTGAGTAAAAACCAGAAAGAGGCGGTCACGGCTAAAGTGGCCAAACTATACATCCGTGCTTCCTGGGAATAATAAATATGCAAACCGGATGTTGCCAGCAATAAGGCCGGCCAAATCTTTCTCTGACTGATTTTATAAACCAGCCAGACTGTTAAAACTCCAAAAATTACCGAAGGCAAGCGGAGAGCGATTTCCGAATAGCCAAAAACTTTGCCAAAGCCAAAATTGATTAAATAACTTAAGGGCGGGTTAAAATCTCCCGGCAGATAAACAGTCAGCAAATCTTTTAAAGAGAAAAAATAAGTCGATTTAAACTGAAAGGCTTCATCCAGCCACAAAGACTGGTTAAGATTAATTAAGCGTAAAAATAAAGCTAATAATAAAACCCAAAACATAAGTTTTCCAAGGCGCCCAGCATAATGCCTAAGTCGTAAATTAATTTAAAAATAATCATTGCCGGGGTGCGGGATTTAATTATCTGAAATAAACCGATAATTATCGAAAAGCCGGCATTGGCTTTAAAAATTGTCAATAAAGTCCCCAATTTGCCTAATTTATACTGCCGCTTGCCGATCCAGCGGGCTTTCTTAAAAATTGCTAATAAACTGGCAGGGTTAAAATGATAAAACTTGGCTTCTGTCACTGCCGGCTTAAATCCAAGTTTATTAACTAAGCTCCAATCATCGGTATAACCGGTTGAGTCAAAACCATTCACCCGGTCAAACTCAGACTTTAAGATTGCCCGAAACACCCGGCGCTGACCGCGACTGCCAATCATCTGGGGTGAAAAACGATTTTGGTTATAATTCCAACAGCGGGCCCAAAGATTATCCCAGTTAGCCGCTTGTTCGTTGCCAGACCAGCTTCCTTTGGCTTCGCCGGTCATAATCGGGTTGGTTAAATCTTCCAAGAAATCTTTGTCAAACTCCATATCTGAATCAACAAAAACCAAAATACCGCCTTTGGCTTGTTGGGCGCCTAAATTTCTGGCCGCTGCCGGGCCCTGATGGGTTTGGGTTAATAATTTTATTTGAGGAAAAGACTGAACAATGGATCTGCTGTTATCTTTGGAACCATCATCAACGACAATAATTTCCGGTTTTAGGCTTTGCTTAATTAAAGACTCCAGACACGATCTGATTGTCCGGCCGGAATTATATGACGGAATAATGACGCTGATGTTAGGGTTCATTGATTTTAATATACTCTATTTGACGATCGCTATAATAATCGATAAACAGATTTTGGGATTCGATAAATTCCCGGGAATTAACCACGGTATAGGTTTGGCCAAAAGGAATTAAACGATTAATTTCTAAACCCAATTGATACCCTGGCTCAAACGCCTTAGTTTTAACCAGAGCCTGATAAAACTTATTTCTTTCTAAGAAAATTGCCAGGAAGATTATGAGTATCAGAGCTGGTTTTAATTTAATTCGATTAATTAAATTGACAAGGCTTAAGGCTAAGAACGGCCAGAAAAAAACATTAAAGTATTCGTGGACAAAAACAACGTTGGAAAAAATCAACGGATAACTTAACCCCCAAGCTAAAAATATTAAGGTAATTCTATTCCGGCAGAATAAAAGGTCGAGGGCGGCTAAGGATAATAAAGTAAACGTGTAATAAACTGTGAGCATTCTGGCTTCTTTAATCAGGTAGGCCAGCCAGGTGAACTGGCCGGCCAACTCCGGTTCTGTTTTCCCAAGCATGGGGAAAAAACCTAAACGCAACAACAAAGCATCAAAGATGCCGCCGCCAGAGAAAGACCCGGTCAATATATAGACGTGAAGCAGATGAAGAAAAAAAGTCATGACTAACAGCAGACAAGCTTTAATTGCCCAACGGCGGTTAAGGAAAAAAAGTAAAGGATAAAAAAAATAGCCGGCCCAGCCGGACAAGCCGTTTAAGATAACGCTAAGATAAAAACCGACCCGGTTTTTTTTCCGGAAGAAATAGAATG
>Ga0210019_1005020_pt1 | contig 11200 bp, 5 predicted proteins | sample CryGeyCG2114_020_2_FD_183969 | JGI IMG/M metagenome (GOLD analysis project Ga0210019, IMG submission 183969) | Groundwater microbial communities from aquifer - Crystal Geyser CG11_big_fil_rev_8/21/14_0.20 (SPAdes) (version 2) | ecosystem: Environmental > Aquatic > Deep subsurface > Groundwater ...
TCGCGACGGCGGCGCACAGAAGGACGCGCAGAAAGCGCATGGTTCATTATAGAGGAGACTCCGGGACTCGTCGGGGGGCCGGAGGCGCAGGCCTGCGTAGGTCCTCGGACCTAGGTTGCTCTCACGGAGCCAAATGCGGGGGAGGATGAGGGTCTCGGGCTTTGCGCATCGCCCGCTTTACGACTCCTCCACGATGATGCTTTTCAGGCTCCAAAACATGCGTCCGCCATCATGGACAAGTTCGTTGATCAAGACCTCGACTCTCGCCCTCGTTTGTGCGTTTTGGTGAAGACTTCTGATAGCCTCAACCCACTCCGCATCAAAATAGAACGGCATTCGCTGCGCGCTTCTACGAACACATCCTTCAAGCAGATATAGCCGCACGATTTCCAAAGAATCTTCTGCCCCAGCCTCGGCGAGGCGTACGATCGATTTCGTCAGTTCGTGATCCCAATCCAATGCCCCGTTGGTCTTTTTCAGCGTCTTCTTCACACGATCCGCAAGCCATGAGGGTTCAAAAATATCCTTTTCCAGGCTCATCCAGGACCCGAGCTTCGTGAATGGCTGCAAGTCTTGATATTCCTGAAGAAGCCAATCCCAAAAGTCCCTCAGGCGCTTCTTGCAGTCCGGGTTCGATTGCAATACCTTCGCCGCATTCGCATTTTTCCCAGACACAAACGCGCGTCCAAGAAAACTCACAAACTCTGCGTGCTGCGCAGGCGCTTCCCCTTTCCAGAATGCATCGGAAAGGGGGTGGCCCTGGGAAAATTTATTGTAGTGCAGGAAAGCGAGGGCCAGGTGTTCCGCGATACCCTTGTCTGGATTCTTAAAATGCCTCCGGCTTGGATAATCGGCTTCGGTCAAAGCCAGACCGCGCTCGTAGAGCTTTTGGATTTCCGGATCAAAAAACATCTCTTTGTATAGATTACTGCAGAGATATCCCTCCCAGGCTGCCGTATAGAGGGATATTTTTTCTGGCTCGGGTGAAAAAATCTGCTGCAATAGCCCGCGAATCCAATCCCTGTCGCGGAAATAGAAAGTTGGGAGATAATGTCCGAAAACAAACATCAACGCACGAGTGCCTTCCTTCTCAAGGACGCTCTCGTACAATTGCTTGAGGTCTTCTGAAATCTTTACCTCGTCTTCCTTATCAAAGCGCTTTCCATCCTGATCCGAAAACATCACCAGGGCTTGGAAAGCCCGTCCCCGCACGGAATTAATCGCGATAGAGAATGGGTCGCTTACTTCATAATCCGCATCGCCGGAAGACTTGGTTTTGTGCTTCGTCGTTTCTATTTTCTCATCTTCAGGAGCTGGATAAGGGTGGGAAAGGAGATAGGCCAGCAGGCTTAGAATCTTATCTCGATACTGCTCCAGGTCAATTGGTATTCGACCGTCTTTCTCGGTGAGCAATCCTTGGAGCAGATCAGTCAGGGCAACATGGACCGCGTCCCAACCGACAAGCCATGCGAATGAAGAAACTCGATCCCGCTTGTTCCGGTCAAATGCGCTGGCTTCGCCTGCCTTGCGGATATTCTCAACCAGATCGAGCACCCCTTCCCAATCAGTCTCTCTCGCAATTTTCGGATGCTCCTTAATCGCCTCCTGAATTCCCCGCAGGAAAGAGTATGTGTAATGCTGGTCGAGAACTTCGCGCTCAAAAAATAACCCGGCAGCAGCCACATACTCTTTTAGGCGCTTCGCCACATCTTTCTTGAGTAGATCGCCGACACCCTCGGCATTTATCGGGTTCAAAAAGTCTTTAGCCGTATCCTGCTTAGCCAGGTTTTTCGGCGTCCACTCTGCTCTTAACTTCTTAGCGATGTCTCCAACTGCCATAGTTTCAAATTCTTCCGGGGTAATCGGCCCCCGCGGCTGTACCTCCCCGCTTTGTACCGGCCCGATGCTGGGGGTGGGTTGAAATGCCGCGCTAATTTTAAAGCCTGCCCGTTCGACGCGAATCCTCTCTTCTCCAGTCAGATGCGGTTCAATCATGGAAAGAATGTACGATCCATTGCGGAGGAGGGATTCGGCATCCTCATCTCTTTTTGCCTCAGAGAAACGCTCCAGGACTTGCCAGACATAGGCCCGCTTCCTTTCTTCCGGCAACACGGGAAACCCCTTCCGTAAAACCTTCAGGTATTCTGCCCCAGATAAGATGTCGTTGTACGATTCAACTGCGAACACGCGGAAGAAAGACCTGTCTAGCAACTCCTGGAATGCCGCAGGACATAGGCTCAGGGCGAACAGCCTCAATCGCCAAGTGGCCCGACTCTGTGGCAGCGTATCGAAAGTTCGAGTGTAGAGGTCTCGCACGAAGGCCAAATCGCTACACCTTTCGAAAATGAGGCGCCGTGCCAGTATGGCAGTAACCGCCGCCAACTGGCGGACATTATCCGCCCCAGATGGGGGGTCTTCATGCGCCAATTCGATGTCAAAAAAATCGACGCTCATCAGATCGTAGGAGTCCGCTATCGGGAATGTCCTTCCAGGCTTCGTCTCAGTTTCAAGAGATATAACCTTCCCCAGAACACCCACGGCCAAGGCTAATGCCTCGCTTGCATGTTCGTCCGGAACTTTCGCGAGGAAGTCAAAGACCTTGGTGTGGGATAATCTCTCGAGAAAGAACGGATTGTCAGAAAATCCGTAGCGAGAGGCCTCTCCCGCTTCCTCTCTGGTACGGACTTCCAGCAAGGCATTAGCGAGAACAAATAGGCTGGCATAATCCTCGGCGCCAGAGAGAGTCGTCAGCATCTCTTCGTACCCGAATCCCAAGCGATTGATCAAGGCCACCCAATGCTCGTCTTGTATTTTTTTCACAAGTCGAGACAATTGGTCCGCCGGCAGCGTGCTGCAAATAGCTAAAAAGCGGTCGATTACTTCCAGATTAAGATTCTCTTTGGAGATCGGGACTTCCAGCAGAATATCTGCAACCTCATTGGGGGCTTTTCCCGCTATCTGTACCAGATAATTGATTTCCGGAGTGCGATAACTGTAGTGGATCGGATCTTTCGCCTTATCCTTTATCGTGTCCAAAAATCCATTCTTCCAAAGCCAATCGAGCCAGCGTTCGTCGGCTTGAGCGTAGAAATACTGTCGTGCATCTTCATTTTCCTGAATCAGCTTGCGCAGCCCGTCCGTATCTATCTGCTCAGGGATTTTTCTACTCATGGCGAGGCCACCGATCCCGGCGTCAGCCACCGCTAAGGGGCCGGCAGTTAAAACTTCATCGAGCGTTTTGTGAATATCAACCTGGCGAGTCAAAGCCCTATGCATTATCCGCTCAAAGCCTGCCAGCAGTTTCTCGAAATCGGTAAGGGTGAAACGAGAGTAATCCACACCCCGTGATTCACTCCGGTGATGCGCCAAATCGCTAAGGTTCCCATAGGCCCGGCCGATTTCATCATCTATCTTCTTGTCAATGAGAACAGATCCATACTGCTTCAGCACAGCCCGCCTGTGACGCAGAAAGGGGTAAAGAATTTCTCGGAGAGAGTGCGCGGCCTGGGAAATCCAATCGGGGTTACTGCGGCATTCCGTACGCGCCGCAAAGACGGCGCTGCGAAACATATCCGAAGGCAAAACCTTCAATCCCTGCTGGTTGTGGAGGTCGTCTAGGCGCCCGCAAAGTTCCTCCTGCTCAGGGGTCAGAGAGACGGGCGGCAACTCGCTCGCGCCAACGGATTCGGGAAACAGTTCACCTTCCATGCTCATGTCGTGCCTGACGGTAAATCCTCAACTCGATGGATAGTATGTCAGCGAAAAAATAGTATCCGTCAACCACCGCTTAAACGACTCATTATCGCTGAACTGCTTAAAAAGCTGGGTATCATCCTTCAGCACCGCCGCCATCACTCGCGCCAACGCCTTATCATGCTCAATCCGCGCGTTCTGCTTGTCCGAAAACTGCTTCGCATTCTGATACGCGCCGTCCGCCGCGACCTTCCTCGGGATATCCTCCGTGATAAGCCGCCGCACATGGTCCGAGTCCGCCCAGTCCACATTTCCAAACAGGTCGTTGAAAGTCTTAACGATGTTCGAAAGCCGGTCGAGCTCCGGCTCGGGCTTGCGGCCGCCCCCGCTGTCCGGCACGGGGCCGATCTCGGCATCGGCGTCCGGGAGCTGGATGCGCATGACGGCCTGCTTCTCGGCCCGGTAGCTGTCCATGTCGATGGATTGAAGAATGCCTCGGGAGAGGTCCTCATCCAAGGGCGCCGGCAGCTTGGGCACAAGGAAGTTGAGGAAGATCGAGAGCTTCTCCCACTCGGCGTTGGCGTAGGGCAAAATCGCAGCCAAAAAGCCGTGGGTGCGGATGAAAGCCTTCGCCTTGCCCTTAAACTGGACCTGGCCGTCTTCCTCAAGCTGTTCGTTGTAGGTCGCCACGCAGGCGTCCAAGATCGGGTCCAACTGCTCGCGTTCGGCGCCGCCTAGGTAGAGTTCGGCGAGGCGGTCCACTTCCTCCGGGGAATAGACCTGCGCACCGTCGAGCGCCGCCTTGAGGTCGTGCAACTTGTTCGGGTCGGTCTCCTCGCTAAGCAAGGTCGTCCGATAGTAGTCGGAAAACGCTTCCTGAATCGTGTCCGCATCGTTCATGAAGTCGAGCACGAATACTTCGCGCTTTTTGGGATGGGCGCGGTTGAGGCGCGAGAGGGTCTGCACGGCCTTGATGCCCGAGAGGACCTTGTCCACATACATCGTGTGAAGAAGCGGTTCGTCATAGCCGGTCTGGAACTTGTCGGCGCAGATCAGGAAGCGGTAGGGGTCCTCCTGGATCTTGTCCGCGATCCAGTTCGACGGAAAGTCGTTGAGCGAGGCCTCCGTGACCTTGCCGCCGTCATGCTCGTGCTCGCCCGAGAAGGCCACGATCGGGCGGTACGGGCTTTTGCGCTCCTTTAGATACGCTCCGAAGGCGTGGAAGTATTGGATGGCTCGCTTGACGCCGCTGGTTACGATCATGGCCCGCGCCTGCCCGCCGATCTTGCCGACGCCGGCTACGCTTTCGTGGAAGTGGTCCACCATAATCTCGGCTTTCAGGCGGATGGCGTGATCGTGGCTCTCGACATAGCGGCGCAGCTTCTTCTGGGCCCGCTTGATATCGAACTGCGGGTCGCCCTCGACCGTCTTGACCAGCTTATAGTAGCTCTGGACCGGGGTGTAGTGCCGCAGCACGTCCTTGATGAAGTCCTCCTCGATGGCCTGCTTCATCGTGTAGCTGTGAAAGGGCCGATGCTTGGTCACGCCGCCCTCCGCGTAGGGCTCGCCGAACATTTCCAGGGTCTTGTTCTTGGGAGTGGCGGTGAAGGCGAAGTAGCTCGCGTTGGGCAAAAGCTTCTTCGCCTCCATGATGCGGTTGATGCGGTCTTCGGGAGTCTCCTCCTCTTCTTCCGCGCCGTTTTCCGCCAGCACGCGGGACATGGCCGCGGAGGTGCGGCCGCCCTGGCTTGAGTGCGCCTCGTCGATGACGATGGCGAAGCTGCGCTTGCGGTGCTCGGCGCTGATCTCATCAAGGATGACGGGGAACTTCTGGACCGTGGAGATGATGATCTTCTTGCCGCCCTCGATGAACTTGCGTAGGTCGCCCGAGTGCTCGGCGTGACCGACCGTGGCACCGACCTGGGCGAACTGCTTGATCGTGCCCTGTATCTGCCGGTCCAGAATCTTGCGGTCGGTCACGACGATGATGGAGTCGAATGTCGGCGCGCCGTCCTTCTCGAGGCCGATCATCTGGTGGGCCAGCCAGGCGATCGAATTCGACTTGCCGCTGCCGGCGGAATGCTGAATCAGGTAGCGCTTGCCCGCCCCGCGCTCGCCGGCGTCGGCCAAAAGCTTGCGCACGACATCCAACTGATGGTAGCGCGGGAATATCTGATCGCGCTTTTTCCTGCCGGTCTTGGGATCCTTCGTCTCCACGACCTGAGCGTAGTTCTCAAGGATATCGGTCAAGCCCTCGCGCGTGAGCGTGCGCTTCCACAGGTGGTCGGTCTTGAGCCCATCCGGGTTGGGCGGGTTGCCCGCGCCGTCCTTGTATCCCTGGTTGAAGGGCAGGAACCAGGAGGCCTTGCCCTTAAGATGCGTGCAGAAGCGCACCTCCTGGTCGTCCACGGCGAAGTGGGCGACGCAGCGGCCGAAGCCGAAGAGCAGCTCTTTAGGATCGCGGTCGCGCTTGTACTGCTCCACCGCGTCCTCGACCGTCTGCTTGGTGAGCCGGTTCTTGAGCTCGAAGGTCGCCACGGGCAGGCCGTTGATGAACAGGCCCAGATCCAGCGCGCGCTGGGTCTCGTCACGGCTGTAGCGGAGTTGGCGCGTGACGCTGAAGCGGTTGGCCGCGTAGCGCTCCTCGGCCTTCTCGTTGCCGGGTGAGGGCGTCCCGTAGAACAGGTCGACATGGTGGGCGCCGTGCTTGACGCCGTGGCGCAGGACATCGATGACGCCGCGCTTGGTGATCTCGCCTTGGAGGCGGGCGAGGAACTTCTGTCGCGTTGGTCCGGCCTCGTCGAGATCGAACACCTCGGCGGCCTTGAGTTGGGTCTCGCGGAGGAAAGCGCCGAGTTGCTTGAGGTCCACGGCATACTCGCGGTCGTAGTCCTCGGGGGAACCGGCGGTCCAGCCCGTTCCGGCGTAGGGCTCCTTCGGCTCATGGACTCGGCCGCCCTGCCCAGGTTCGTAGCCGACCATGGCGGCCACGATGAGGGTTTCGAGGCCTTTTTCGCTGATGTCGGTGCTCATTGGCCGAGCTCGCGATACATTACGAGGAAAATACTCATCAAATAAAAAACCCTTATAAATCAATATATTTTCTTAAATTGAGCGGTTTCATGCTCTTTCCCATCAAATTAACGCTGCCTGCCCATCGGTCCAAGATGTTTGCTAAATCCTTTGCTAAATTCTTTGCTAAACCGCTGACATTCCACGCAGTTTAGCAAAGAAATAATCTTTATTTTTAAATACCTTTTATTATTTAACCAAGTGTCAAAACCGAATTTCCATCCTATCTTCCTGAAAATGAACAGCAAATAAGAAAGTGATGAAAAATAAAGGACTACCTTTAATTCTCCGTAGGGCAAGCGGTTACTCTGCAAATAAGCGGCAAAGGTCCTGGGCTCACGCAGAGGCCTCGGCCTGCGCTCGCTTGGGATCCGCCCACCAAGGCACATATTTCATGAACTTTTTCGATGTCGCCGGATCGTAGGGGGCGATAGCCCCCTCTTCCACAGCTTCCCTAATCAGCCTGGAGGCAGCAGGAACATTCTTCGCTTCGAGTCCGAAGCGCTCGCGCAACGATGTGTTCGTTAGGTAGCTCCGCATCACCCACTTAAGGCAGGCGTGCAGATAGCAGGCCCGGATCCGATCCGTCTTGTCCATGCCGGCCAGCGGCTTCGGCGCGAACAGCACCGTCCGCGTAAATCCCTCTGGAACCTCGAAGAGAGGCGGCGGGAGCTGGTATAACTCGACCTCCGAAACCACCTTGTCGATGCCGCTGCCGCGCTCCTCGCAGATGCCGAAGCGGCGCATCAGCGAGGCCAGCGCCTCGTTGCGCGATTTTGGCGGCGTATCCACAAATCGCTGGGTGTCCACGAGGGGCTCGCCGGGATTTGTGATCTCGATGCGGTCGGTGAAGATCTCCACCATCGGCCCCGCGCCCTTGACGAAGAAATCCTGGTGTATAAGCGCGTTGGCCACCAGTTCGCGCACGGCCAACTCGGGGAACATGGGGACCGTCTTGCGCAGCGCCTTCCCGATGACTTCGTTGGAGGGCAGCAATCCGTTGATGTAGCCGACCAAGCCCTCGAAACCGTTGGCGTAGCCCTTGGCGCCCACCTGCTCCTTCAAGGTCTCCGTCCGGGCCTTGCCCTTGTACTGGATCACGCGCACGGCCTTGCGCTTGAGACCCCGGAAGTTGTCGAGCTTCTTGGCAAACAACGCGGCACCCAGGTTCATGATGTCCCAGCCGCCCGCCTCGGCAGCGCGGATCAGTCCTTCATCCACGAGCGCGGAGAGGATGGCGTCGCGGTTGGCCGGCAGCGGCTGTTCGAGCAGCTCGAAATAGGCGGTATAGTCCAGGAGGCGCAGCGTCTCATCGGTAGAAACACGCTCGGCGGCGACCATGTCCTCGAAAGGCGTCTTGTCGAAGATGCGCCAAAGCTCCCGCTCGCGGTCGGGGGTGTCCTTGAGCGGTTTTGTGACCTGGCCGACGCGGATGAAGGCGTTGCCCTTGAAGCGCACCGGATGGCGGAAGGCGTGGCCGATCTCGAGCAGGACCATCGGCCGGCCGTCCATTTCGAACTCGTGGAAGCGAAAGTCGATCTTGGGCGTCAGCGAGTGCAGCAGCCAGGTCTCGAGCGGTTCGTTGCCCTTCTTCGTATTCGACGGCGAGAATTCCGTGCCGACGACGGCATGCGTCTCGTTCTCCACGCCCCAGATCAGGTAGCCGTTGGCCTTGCCGTTGAGCGCGGCGGCGTTGGACAGGGCCGAGAGGTACTCGCCGATCAGCTCCGGATTGCTGTTGTTGTGCTTGAACTCGACATATTCGATCTCGGCGGGGAGCTTGCAGAGTTCGCGCACGAGCCCGGCGAGGTATTCGGCGCTGCGTTCGGTGGTCACGCCTCGATCTCCTCCGGGGCGGGTTCGGCTTCCTCGGCGCCGTTCTCTGAGAACGAGGGTTCGGGGTTCGGTTCCGGTTCGGGCTCCGGGGATTCGTCCGGCAGCTTGGCCGCGGCTTCGCGTATGTCGAGTTTGCCGGTGACCACGTCGGCGATCAGGCGGGTGCGGAGTTCGTGGAGGAGAGCAATTTTCCGTCGCGCCGCAGTGACGGTGAGGTTAATCTTGCCAAGAGCAAAGTCGAGAAAGTTGATAATCGACTCTTGCTCATCGCTCGGTGGAAAGGCGAAGCTGTGAGCCCGCAACTTGTCACCCGTCAAATGCGCGATTGTGCTCTGGTGGCCGTCGTCAAAGGCCCCGGCCTTGGCAGCCGCATGCAGAGCATAATACAGATAGCGCGGGACATCACGCTCCCTTTTCAACGGCCGAAGTCGATGTAGTGCCTTTTGAAACCCGCATACAGTCAATTGTCCAGACCACAGAGCGCTACGGCCAACTTCTCCGCCCTCACAGACAAGCAGGTCGCCCTCTTCAAGGCAATAGCGATCTTGCTCATGAGGCAAAATGTCCATTGTCGGCAGATCGCCGACTTTAATCCGATCCCATTGAACATCCGTGTTCCGTAGATAGGGGAGCAAGTGTTTCCCGGAAATCCGCTTAGAATCGAGCATCTTGCCGAGACATTGCGAATACCTGTGCCGTAAAGCCGAAATTTTCCAATATTCCGGCATGTCGCCGAGCCACTCCACACCCGAGGACTTGAGGCGGACTTTGGGGTCGAGGCCGCGCGTGACGGCGCGGTGGATGATGGCCTGCTTCTGCTCCTCCAGCAGCTTGATGAGCTTCTGCTTGGCGCGGATGTAGCGGCGAATCTTGCGGTTGGCGTGGTCGAGGAAGCGGACGATGGCGGATTGCTCTGGGAGGGGTGGAATCGATACGGCCATATTGAGTAGGTCATCGGGGCTGATCGTCGAGCGAACTCCTGCCCCGAGTTGGTTGTAGACGCCGCGCTGGTAGAGGTCAAAATACTGGTGAAAGAAAAAGCGGATGTCTCCAGCGTTGTGTTGCACCAATCGAACATAAGCCGAACTCATGATGCCGTCTTCATGGACGAGTCCCACCCGGCTTGTCCGCAAATTTTCCAGGTCGATGAGCTTGAAGACTAGGTCCCCTTTCTCAAAAAGCTGATATGTGGCGTAGTCCTTAGGAACTAATCCTTCAGGGTTCTCTGGATTATTGTTGACGACCCCTCGCAATGTTAGGGAAAGGACATTTTCGTTTGATCGGTTCAAATTCAGAATTTTCTTGTGGCGGAATAGCCACTTACCCCTGCGGACTCTCCAATGCTCCGGCACCTGACCGAGCCAGGGAGCGCCAGAATCTTTGTAGCTGGGGTAGGGCTTGAGGTCGGAGATCATCAGGTGCCCTTGAAGTGCGTGGGAACGCAGTCGTCCAGCTTCCGATGCAGGAGCGAGATGAGAGAGAGGTAGTCGGCAGCGTCATCCTCTCCATCCCATAGAATCTTCGGCTCATGCGCCAGGGGATTGCGTACCGCCCCAAAGCAGCCCTTGAGAAGCATGGCGAAGCCTTTATGCTCCGATTTTTCAGTCTCGGTTTGTAGTGCGCTCATGGCTAAGATCGGGCGCTCGATTGAGAACACCTTATCCACCAGAGCCGCGCCGTCCAAATGAACTCCGGACATGTCGCGCAGCCTCTGCGCCAGGCCCTTCGTGGCCTCGAACACCGCATGGAAGTAGTTGTCCTGCAACAACTCCGCGGTGCAGTACTTTAGCACCTCACAATGCATTCGTCGGCCTTGAAATTTCGACTGAATGGTCCGAACGCGTCTTTCGGCCTCCCCAAGAGTGCTCGCAGGAGTTACCTGGCGGAATTGGCTGTCGGCACCATATTCGAGGCCCGAGAAGGCGAGTATTGTGTTCAACTTCTGACGGTGTTCTTCAAATTCTTGGTTCCGTCCGACAAATCGCGCCGGAGTCAGAAATGCGCGGATGAAGTCGACCACTTGGTTCGCACAAGCGGCCTTCCTTTGACAATCCAAGAAGATCCAGTAGAGACGCCGCCATTTGGTGGACTCGCCCGAATTATCGACTAGCCCTCGATCAGTCAGGACTCGGGTAATATCAGTTCCCGAACCGCATTCGCCGAGAACTTGTGCCAGCGTTTCCACATGGCCTTCGGGAAAGGGAGGTACGGAAGCCATTAAGCTCCCTTCCCAACAATCTCCGCCAACAACCCCTCCGTCTCCTTCTCAACCACAAGAATATCCGCGCGAATCTCCTTCAGCGACCTCAAAGGCAGCGGCTTGTAAAAATACCGCGTGAAGCTGACCTCATAGCCGATCTTGATGCTCCCCTCGTCATACCAAGCATCGGAGGCGTGCGGCAAAACCTCCCGCTTGATAAACGCCTCAACCCCGCCATCTTCCAACAACGGCACCTGCTCCGTGTCGCGCAGTTCGCTATCAGGCACATATTCCACCACGCGCGCCTTGCTCTGAAAAAGCCCGCGCAGCGGATCCGCCTTGCCCTTATGAACCTTCTTGACGACAGGCGCGGCCTCCTCGTCGCGTCGCGCCAAGCCC
>Ga0210019_1005022_pt1 | contig 11195 bp, 13 predicted proteins | sample CryGeyCG2114_020_2_FD_183969 | JGI IMG/M metagenome (GOLD analysis project Ga0210019, IMG submission 183969) | Groundwater microbial communities from aquifer - Crystal Geyser CG11_big_fil_rev_8/21/14_0.20 (SPAdes) (version 2) | ecosystem: Environmental > Aquatic > Deep subsurface > Groundwater ...
ACCGATTGCGCTACACACATCAACATGCGCGATCTGAAGATTATCCGCGTCTGGATGCGGCTCAATGGATTTAATCTGTCCTATAACAATTTTTGACAAGCCCATGCTGTTATCAACGATTTTCTCCACTTCGCTTCCGGACAAAGTCAACCGCTCCGCGATTTCTTGCGGACTTGCTTTTATGTTCACGAATTGTTTGAGCCAAGAGATTGGGAGGTTCATAATTATCCTGTCATTGCGTATATAAATTTAAAAGTTGAGAGAATTTGATCAATTAATTGCTGAACATATTCTCCACCAAAATCACCTGCCGTTGAGTTGGCATATGGACCATCCTCCAATTGCACACCACCACTAAAATACAAATATCTGATTGCATAGGTTACACCATTACTGCCATCAACATAGATTTCATAAGATGGCATGCCTTCTTCACCACTCTGAAATTTATATCCTTTTTGTTGGTCTATCTTCAGAAATTCTGGTTCCTGATTGGAAAAATAATCAGCTCCTTGCTTTGGTTTTTGGAAATCCGCAACCAATTCTTCTGCTGTCTTTGATGACTTTCGTATTTCCAGAATTATATCTGTATATGCATCTCTAGCAAAAGTTTTTAACAATGTAATTCCCTTGATTGGATTACCTTGAAAATCTTCACCCTCTTTTAAAGAAAAAACAAAAGGATAATTAACTGGATAATCAATCTTAAAGCCATAAATACTTCTATATGTCTTCCAATCCGCGATTGAAATTTCTTCGGTATCAGCCGCATCTGAATTATCCGATGGCTCATTTTGAGCTGTTGATTGCTCCATCGCGCGCGCTTCCAGCTCGCTAATCCTCTGTGAAAGCGTGATGCCAACCAGATCAACTTGCCCTAGCATGTACCAGTACACGCCTGCGCCCACAATAACGGACAGCGCGACTGATAAAACCACGGTAAAAAGCCAGTACCGCGGCTCATGAACAACGCCTTGAATATGGCCTGCTAATTGTCCGACTGGACTTTGTTCAGGCGCTTGTTCCGGATTGGTTGGGTTTTGCATAAAATTTTTTCTACTGATTGATTATTAAAACATATATTATAATGCGCTAGTGGCAACAATGTCCTCCTGCTCTTTTCTATCAATAACAATATCATTGTTTTCGTTAAACCGATAATAAGTGCGCCATATCTGATCTGGCGCGTTGCTGTATCGTATCGTATTTTCTTCTATGAATGTATATCTGCCTAATGCATCTCTGCGTCCAAACCTGATATTATCCGCATACAAACTATCGTCGCCAGTATATGGATTGGAATGCTCTATGAAACGAATGGACTCTAATTCCTTTTTTCCGATTCTAAAAAAATACATAACTTCATTGCCAACGGTATGATCCGCAGAAATCAGAACATCATCAACGCCATCATTGTCAAAATCGTAATAATCAACCATGATACTGCTTTTAATAAGCCCGGAATTTTCTCCTGACGAAGAATCCTGAACAGGACCTATGGCCACGGTCTTCGTTCTCGTGCCGTCAAAAATTCCCACCGTAAGCCATATTCTGCCAATACTCGCATATTCAGAGCCCAAATCCTTATAACTGAAATAAACTTGTTTTTGATTCCATAATATCCAAGAAGAAAAACCAAGCGTAATGATCATAAAAATAAATACGGACCACAAGCGAATCCTCTTGCCTTGGCGCGTGTCCACACCATTCTCATAAATGCTCCAAATAGCATCATTATGTTCTTTTTCTTGGGAACCATATCCTTCCATTGCTTCTTTCCAGCTGTTCCAATATCTGTTTCCACTGTTCGTTATGCCTTGTGCTTTATGATATAGCCAACGCACGCCCCAATGAATGCCTTGACTAATTGTTTCGGCGTTTGCCTCACCATTGTAATTAAGCTCAATCTCTTCTCCGTTGTGTATCCAGAACTCTGTTTTTTCTGCCGCACCATTAAGCACTTTCAATGTGCCGTCTTGGCCTATGCTGAACGCGTAATCAAATTCTTTGTTTGTTTTTTTGTACATACTATGTCAATTTTTTCCGCTTCGCTAGCTGTTTCCGGATGATGCTTTCAATAATTATAAACTCCGTCTCCAAAGCATCATAATGCTTTTTATAAACCGGATCTTTCATTTTTTCTTTTAGGTATTGGGTAAAACGCTTCATAAAATGGATGTGGTATGCATGTAACCTACCTCTCCGTGACATTAGGATTGCTTCGTCGGCGAGTACGCCTCCTCGCAATGACAAACTAAAATTGCTCTATAAACCGCAGATCGCCGGAATAGGAGAGGCGAATGTCATCAACTCCGTAGTAGAGCATCATCAAGCGGTCTATACCTAAGCCGAACGCGAATCCGGAATATTCTTTTGGATCAACTTTCATATTCTTTAACACATTCGGATGCACCATGCCCGCGCCCAAAGTTTCTATCCAGCCGGACTGCTTGCAGAACGAACAGCCTTTACCCCCGCACAAAAGGCAACTCATGTCCACATCCAAAGAAGGCTCGGTAAACGGATAAAAATGCGGGCGCACGCGAATCTTAACATCATCACCATATAAGCGCTTAATAAAGAGCTCCAAGGTGCCGATTAAATCCGTAACGCGGATATTTTTATCAATCACCAGAGCCTCGCACTGGTAAAATGTGGTCTCATGCCCCGCGTCCGTGCGCTCATTGCGGAACACGCGGCCCGGCACCAATAATCGCACCGGCGGCTTGCGGGATTCAAGCGCCCTGATTTGCACTGGTGATGTATGCGTCCGCAAGACATATGGCCGCCCCTTTTTGTCCTCGCGGCTTACATAAAATGTGTCCTGGATGTCGCGCGAGGGATGATCCTCCGGCACATTGAGCAAATCAAAATTATATTTTTGATCTTCCAATTCCGGGCCTTCAACCACTTCATATCCCATTTTTATGAAAATATCTTCTATCTTTTCCAAAAACTGAGTAATGGGATGAAGATGTCCAGTAGCTGGCGCGATTCCGGGAAGCGTGTAATCAAATTTAGATGATGTTTGCGACGCGCCCGCGGATGAGGTAGCGCGCTGTTTATTCACAGCAGAAGCAATGTCGCGCTTTACCTCGTTAATAAGCTTGCCGATTTCTGGCCTTTTATCTTTAGCGATTTTTTTTATATCTTTGGCAATGCGCGCTAATTCTGCTTTTCTGCCTAAAAATTGCTTTTCCAGCTTTTCAATGGTTTTCGGATCAGTTGCCTGCTCAAACGCCTTGATTGCGTCTTTTCTGATTTGTTCTAGTTTTGATTTCATAAAATTGTCATGGATATTTATGATTTTCCCGCTTCAATCCTTTCAACTTATAAAGCATTCGCGTTCTTTATTGCGGAAAGTTCCGGATATTCTATCTCCTTCTCTCATTTTACCATCCGGAGCAGGCAATTTCAACTGTCCGATTTTTTCGGACACTTCAAAATATCTTTCATTTATAAACTTTTTTTTTAAATTATCCCAATATTTCCTTGGCCTGTTTGTGTCACCAAGCCCTAGTTCGCGCATAATAGGCCTGTTTATAAGTGATATTGACTTTTTGACTCAATATGCTATGATGATATACATTACCATGAAAGAGACCCTTGCCGGGGTTAGTCCCGGCCGGGGGCTTTTTCTTTTTGACTGATTTCCAAAATTCCGCGTTGTGTCTCTAAATATAGAATAGGAATATTAATTTTTCTAAGTAGAAAAGAACATTTGTTGCTTGGCGAGACCAATATTCGCAAAACGCATTTTTCTTTAAGAAATTTAGCCAAGCTAGAATAATCACCATCGCTTGAAATCAAAATCGCTTTATCAAACTTCTTTTCATAATAATCAACAACAGTTTTAAGGACTAAATCCGCATCGCAATTTCCTTTTATCCGTCCTTCTCCGTCGCAAGTAGTTTCCTTAAAAACAAGAGTAAATCCAGCTTCCTGTAAACTAGTATACAAATCATTATATTTTGGCACCAAGCCGATAAAAAGATAGGCACGGGCAACGCTATATTTTTCTTTTAGCCAGACCCGGAATTTGGCGTAATCCAATTGCCAGCCCAAATGGCTAATGCCTCTATATAAATTGGCGGCATCTATGTATGCGAAATTGTTTAGTGTTTGTTTCATAATGCGATTGTCAAAATTTTATTCAGCATCTCCAACATCAATTTTGCGGATGTCGCGGCTATAGTTTTTTATAGACAGGCATTTCCATCCCCCAAACAAACTTGGTGGTTCATGTTCCAAAATAGGTCCTTGGCATCTTCAATCGCTTCCGGATCGCTGGAACTTGTCAATAATGTTATGATATTCCTACGAAAAGATTGTTTGGAATTTTTTGACGCTTCTTTGCAAGTATGCCCTTTAATTAAAGAAATCCCGATGCGATTTGACGGTTCCAAAAACCGTTCAGCGCGCCTGTCTTGCAAAGGATTGGCAAGGCATTTCCGATCAAGATTCAAAATAAAATAATCGTCATACCCTATAAATGAAGCGGCTGTTTTGTCGCAGACCTCAGCTCCCAATACTTTTGCGCAAGAGCAAGCAACCGCATAAGTAATGCATTTCTTTAAAAGGCTCGAGTTTTCTCCGGCGCGCACCAATGTTTCGTTATCATGCCCGCAAATTGAATAAATATCTCCATGCCCATTGAGTAATACTAAAATAGGCGCTGTTTTTCGCATTCTGCCTTCAAATTCCTTTTTATTTGCCTTTTCTTTATGTAAATCAGCAACCTGGTATCCCTTTTTCAGCGCTTCTTCTTTCACTTTTTTATTCCAATGCGATAAGTGCCTTGTTAAAGGATCATGTTCCGGCCTGGTTATTAGTATGTCAATCATGGAGTTCTTGTTCGTTATATATTACACTGACAAGCCCGCTTTTGAGTCCGCGCAGCCACTCCATTTCAACTCGCTCCATGGTTTGTCCAACTTCGTCATCATCCTGAACATGTTTAATAAGTTCGTCTCTGCTGAACGACCCTTGATCCCCGATGCATTTAATCGTATCCTTAGAAATAACCTTTAGCCGGGCAATGACAAGCTTTCTGATTTCTTTGTCAGTTGAAATTTCCTTTTTTGATTTTTTGCTGTCATTGCTCATATAATTTGCAATCTTTCTAATTTTTCTAAAATAATTTTGCTTAATTCAGTGTCATTGTCAACTTCCACGAACGCCGCATCCCATGTCATAGTGCGCTTGTCGTCCAAAACCAAAATAATCTCTTGCCGAATTCCAAGCGGCAAATTGGCGTATATTTTAAGAAATTTTTCTTTGTTTCCTTGCGGCATTTTTGTAGATTTAGCTCTATATATTATACCACTTTTGCTCTGTTAGCAATAAATTTTATTCAGCGTCTCCGACATCAATCTTGCGGATGTCGCTGTTTGTGATGCCAAGCCCTAGTTCCCGCATGATTCGGAACGCGTCCGCTGGCCTGTTCAAGTAATAGCCCTTCAAGTCCTTGGGATTCACATAATACGCTTCTCCGTTTTGCTCCACATCAAGCAGTATTTTTCCTGCTAGCCGGCTTGGGAATTTGACCACAAGATAACCAGTAAGTTCGCTGTGTTTGATTCCAAGCCCCAAATTTCTCATAATGCTGAACGCGTCAGCCGGCCTGCCTAAATAATACTTCTTTTTGTTGTCCGGGTATACATACCACCCTTCCCCATTCTTTTCCACCTGCAACAAAATATTTCCGCTCACTCTTTTTGACAGGGTTTTGTCTATTTTAGTGATCAGATTTTTTTCTTCGGATATAATATTTTTTTTAGTAGAGATATCATTCGTATTAATATTCGCACTAGTGTTTAATTTTTTTACACACCAATTTCGTTCATTATTTAAAACATAATTCGGCTGTTCACATATACATATACCACTTGTAATTTCTTCAACTTGGTAAGATAAATATGATCTAATACTATGTTCGCCAAATTTTGCTTTACAATAGTTATCTTTTTCCATTAAACTCATTTCAATACATTCTCCGTTGCTATCCTGTTTATAGCCCTCATCACAAACACATTTATTAAGTTCTTTATCATATATTTTTCCCGGCACCGAGCAAAGTACTTCCTCTGCAACATTTTTAGGAATTGAACTCAAATTATCATTTACTTCGGATATCGAAGTATACGAATCGCTAGAATATATATAAAACACATCATCTATTTTTGTACAATTACAAATATAATCTATATAGTTTTTATCTATCCTACCTTTCTTTATGTACAGTATATCTAAAGTTCGTTTTACAAAAGTATAATAATCATTATTCTTGTCACTAATATCATCTAAAATATTTTCATAATATTGAATCTCTTTTTGTAAATTTACTTTTGCTTTATCTCTAGTAGAAGAAAACTTATTTATATCATCCAAATATTTGCATTCTGGTGAATAATAATAACAACCAGTATTAACATTGGATTCGCACTTATTCATATAATCATAAAGAACAATGCTATCCGTCCAACCGTCATTGCAATAAACAGTGCCGTCTTGCTGCCGCCCCCTACTACAGTCAACCCCGCTGTGCCACGAACAAGCACCGCTCGTTGCTTTAGCAACAACTGGAACAAAAGCGAGCACTAATACAAACAAGAATATTTTATAGAAATTTGTTGACATACCTACAAAGAAAATAGAGGAATAAAAAGTATTGATTTCTTACCTGTTGTGCTATCGTATGCAACTTCCAAGTGAATAATATAATACTTGCAATTAGAAGATACTAAAGTGTTCTAAAAAAAATGATTAAAAAATTACTTCCAATAATTTATCGATCTATTTATTTTCTTTCATTGAATATCACCTATGTATTTTTTTAGCTCTTCCATTTTTTGCGCACTACTAAATATAAACACAATATCTTGCTTTATGTCATATAGTTTTATCTTTGACCCTAATTTTTTATTTTCTTTTGAAAATTCTTTTTCATTATAAGATCCGTCGTTATTTCTCGGGGCATCATCACCTGAATTATATCCTAGACCTTTAAAAGTATAATCATCTGCTATGTGATAATATTTTCCTTTTTTATCTTCATCTTTATCTTTCTTTGTATTATAAACCACTGCGTAAACTCTATTTTTTGTGTTTTCTTCTTTACAGCGCGCAATCTTAAAATTTTCCCTTTTTTCTGTTCTTTCTCTTTTGAATCTCGCCTTAATATAAAAATTGTGCAAGCAATAATGCCAAATAATAAAAGAAATAGAAATCAAAAAAATAATTCCAACTATTCTCTCGCTAATATCTTTTAAAAAATCCATCACAATTTTATATTTTGTTTTATTTGAAGATTGAACATCAAAACGAGATAATTTATGTGAAATAAGCTGTTGTTTTTTATAAGCATTAAATTCTTTATTTATAAATTCAGTGGTAGTCGTGCTTTTTGTATTATCATCAGCATTTGTAATACTAAAAGGAATTACAATAAGAATTATAAAAAGTAAAATTGATAAAATAGCAAATAGTTTTCTCATAAAATCTCAATATTTTCTAATCAATCTCTATACCGCTTTCTTCTTCTAATTCATTTCTTAAATCCTCCCGACAATCAAGACAAATAAAATTAGTGCTTAATTCACTATTACTCAAATCTCTATTTATTCTTTTTTTGACTCGAAATTGCATATATGCTTCCATTGAATTAATTCTAATGCAATGACCTTTTTCTTTATTACAAATAAAACATTGTCTAGCCATACTGTTAAAATTATGCGCAATTATCCGATATTCCCTCCCCCCAACACCCTAAAACCACTCCCACTCACCACTTTCCTGCCGGTTTTGCTCTAATTCCTTTCTTGCATTTTTGGCGATGCGTCCGCCATTGTGGATAAAACCCTTGACTTTTTATTTTAATACAAGTACAATGTTCTTGCTAGCTGGAAACAGTTGGCGCTGACTTTAAAGCTAAAGGGCCTCGGAAACGGGGTCCTTTGTGCGTTTATATGCAAATTCCCTTTTCCAACAAATAAACTCTTTCAAATGGAATATGTCAAAAATAGCAAGGCCAAAGGATTTTAGAAATTGCATCAACCGCTTTGTGTCAACATGCCATCCAAGTTTATCAGCCCAAGGGCGCACATTTGCATAATCAATGTATGTGTTGAAATTGCCAGTCAAAAGCGATTCAAGATGTGTAATTTCTGGTTGAAATGATTTTGCTATTTCTTTAATTCTATTTGTATATGGATGAAACATAATTCATTTTATTCCACATCTTACTCGGCCGCGATTTCCTTGTTTTTCCTAAAAAACTCGTACTGCCAGGCAGATGTGTTGTAGTTGTCATAGCGATTAATCTTTTTCTTGTTCCGCGAAATAGACCAAGCTCCATTGTCCCGCGCTCCTCGTGAACTTTGCCGAATAAACAGGCGACTCATAGTAGTATGACAATCGTTCTGTTTCTTGTTCTTTAATTTCATGCGGCCGGACCACAATATCCTCGGGCATAAAATGCCGCTTGAGCCGGAGTACTGCCTCATCTTTGCCTTCGTCAAAAACCGGCTTCCCATCTATAGTATCAAAAATCCCATTGTTTGATTCCTTGGTAAGCTGGTTAAATGTATAGGAAAATCGTTCTTTTTGTCCGGCGCTCCAATTGCGCAAAAGCGGATGATCATAGCCCTGACCGACAATGTCAATCAGCGCGTAATGCATGGCTCCCGGAATGCCCAAGTATGACTGCTTGGTTAGCGCAAAATCGCGGATGCGCGGATTGTATTCAAATGTTTCTTCAACTTCCATGTGCTGGCACGCCATACACTCGAAATTAAACGGGATAACATCAAATTTTTCTCCCTTCAAATTAATTTCCATTATGAAATTGCGGTTTTGGTCAGTGAATGTGTATTCAGGATACGCATAAACATCCTGTGTTTGAAAACTCTGCTCCAAGGTTCCGTTGTGATAGCTAAAAACATGCAAATGCCCACCCCATCTGCCGCCGGACAAGAACAGCGCAATTTCTGGAATTGCATCGCCAGTCAAGTCAATAATGTCCAACGGGCGCGCCGGGTACTGGGAATCTGGAGCATTAAAATATGCTCTGTATATTCTTTGTTGAGTCATTTCAAAGTTTCCAGATACCTCATCAATAACCGAAACCGTCATGTATTCGCGGTTCAAATAATCCGGGATGACCATGACAATCTCGTTCCGGCCGTCTCCGTCCACATCGCTGTGGGAGAAATTGACGGCCGAGATAATGCCAAGCACCGTGGCTGCTTCAATAAATTGCTTGCGGTTGCGCATGCGCGCTATAAGCTCATCAAGGTAATCCGCAAATATCAATTCCGAAAAACAGATCTGCTTATGATCCTGACACAGTGTTGCTGGTTCTTTAAAAATTGCTCCATAATCACGCTGGGGCTTCTGGTATTGGGCCATTGATTCTTGCATAAGATTGCGCACTTGGGATTCAATCTCTTGCCCATTATAATCTCCGCTTTTTTCAACCGAGGAACCCAGGACTGATCCATTATTTGAATCAATTTCATTGCCTCCGCTTTCGCGCAACAACGGATAACTCGCAGCCGATAAAACCAAAAACGCGCCCATAACAAAAACCAGAAACATTTTTACGAAACCACCGAGATCTGATTTCTCCCGCAATACATTTCCAAAGGGATCAATTCCGTCTTCATATAAATGATATACTTTCTGCTCGTATGCAACATTGCCTTCTGAATTATAATTCCGCACCGCCTCATTCCAAGGCCTCCAGTACCGCTCCCCGCTTTCAGCGATGCCCTGCGCTTTATGATACAGCCACCGCACGCCCCATTTAATGCTCTGTTCCGGCTTGTCGGCATTGGCTTCCCCGTGATAATCAAGAACTTCTTGTACGCCTTCGGCGTTTAATTCGTATTCTCTGGCAACTTTTTCTGTTGTTGGATCTATCCAGCCGTCATTGTTCAGCGTGTGGATGGCCGGATTGCGAATGTCACCAACTTGCATTATGTCAGGATACGGCTCATTTGATCCTTCATGCTGTCCCATGCCGGTTTCTATGTAAATCATGGCTTTTACGAGATTCGGGTCAAGCGGCTTCTGGGGTGGATATTTTTGTGATAAAAATTCATCATTCCATTCTTTGACGGAATCGCGTGTAGCTTTGTCATACTTATTATAATCCTGACCACTCGGCCCGGGATTATATGTCTTGACGGCCGCTTGGATTGGTTCGGCCTCTGTGGGCGCTTCAAGTTCAAACGAAACAGTATGCACTGTCGGCGTTTTGTCGGACCATAATTCTATGTAATGCAATTCTTGAATCTCCAAATTTTCTTCAAATGTCTTTTCCGATGTCTCGCTTCCAAAAAACTTTTTGATGACACTTGAAGCAAATATCCAGTTGCGATGCAAAATTGATGATTTGTTTTTCTTGATATTATCGTCAACAATAATCTTTATGTCGTCCCCGTCAGGAAATCTCCAGCGCGTTTGCGCTTTGACAGTAAATGATTTCAAGCCCACATCCATTAACACAAAAGTGAGCCACGGCTTATTGTTCTCGTCTTCGGCTTGCTGGTTTAAATCAAATGCGACATGCGACGGATCAGCGATATTTTGAACATCAACCCGGTCAACGAGCGCGCCTTGGTCCGGAATTAAAGAGATGGCGTGTTGACCGGCTCTAAATCGGCCAATAAAATAGACTGTTTTTGAGGTATTGCGCGACTGGCCACCGGAAAAAGCGGCTGGCGAGTCAAAATAGCGCTGCGGATTATTCAGCTTGGGAAACTTTTCTCCGTCAATCTCAACCCTTAAATCTTCATCATCAGTAGCATCAGCGCCACATTGTTTTTCGTCCCGCACCCTGGCTGTGACGGACAGCACATACCATCCTGAAGCGCCGATATCAAACGGTAATGACAGTATCTTTGATATTTTTTTTGGTTTTAAGAGTAATTCCTGCATATTCAAAATAATAATCTTAGCTGTTTTTTATTTATTTGCTTCGGACAAAGCCCTAAAGTTATTCCGGCTCACCACTTTCCTGCCGGTCTTCTTCTCCAATTCCAGACGCGCATTTTTGGCGATGCGGCCGCCATTGTGGATAAAACCCTTGACTTTTTATTTTAATACAAGTACAATGTTCTTGCTAGCTGGAAACAGTTGGCGCTGACTTTAAAGCTAAAGGGCCTCGGAAACGGGGTCCTTTGTGCGTTTAT
>Ga0210019_1005024_pt1 | contig 11194 bp, 12 predicted proteins | sample CryGeyCG2114_020_2_FD_183969 | JGI IMG/M metagenome (GOLD analysis project Ga0210019, IMG submission 183969) | Groundwater microbial communities from aquifer - Crystal Geyser CG11_big_fil_rev_8/21/14_0.20 (SPAdes) (version 2) | ecosystem: Environmental > Aquatic > Deep subsurface > Groundwater ...
GAGATTTCGCTCAAATAAACAAAAAAACTCTTTCATTAGACATTGTAAACAAAGCCCTTTCTCTTCTTGAAATAGATGAATTAGGATTAAACGCTTCCGATAGAAAAATTCTTGAAATAATAATTACCAAATTTAGCGGCGGGCCAGTCGGTCTTTCAACAATAGCGGCGGCAACATCAGAGGAACAAGCGACTATTGAAGAAGTATATGAACCATATCTATTACAACTCGGACTTTTACAAAGAACTCCGCGCGGAAGAGTAACGACAGAACATGCGTATAAACATTTGGGACACAAAACTCCAAAAAGTATTCAGGAAAAATTATTATAAAATAATTAAAATTTATAATTCCAAACATATGTCGGGTCATAATAAATGGTCAAAAATAAAACACAAAAAAGAATCGTCTGACGCAAAGAAGAGCAAGATGTTTTCAAAATTTGTGAAACTTATTCAGGTTGAATCTAAAAAATCAGGAGGGGACAAAAATTCGCCGGGTCTTCGTGCAGCCATAGATAAAGCGCGGGCTGAAAATATGCCTATGGATAATATTGAACGGGCAATCACAAAAGGAAAAACGGACACCGCTGCCAATATGGAGTATGTAATTTTTGAAAGCTATGGTCCCGGCGGTTCCGCGATAATAATTGAAGGGCTTACAGACAATAACAATCGCACGGCACCGGAGATAAAACATATACTTGCGAAAAGGGGGCTAAAACTTGCGGCGCCGGGTTCCGTGGTGTGGGCGTTTGAAAAATTAAACAGCGAATGGAACGCGAAAACTCCGTATGAAATATCCTCCGAGGACTTGAAAAAACTTGAGGAATTGGTTGAAGAGCTTGAGGCGTATGACGATGTGCAAGGTGTTTATACGAATGTGTAATGTATAAATTACGAGATTGATTGAAAAAATTTCAAAAGGTGTTGGTGTGGAAAAACTTATTTATTCCGACTGTTTCAAAACATCAGCGAGTATTGTTTTTGCAGAGCAATTGTGTTTAATTTTATCATTTCAATAACAAAAAAGAGGCGTTCCTCCAAACGCCTCTTCTTTTATTTTTAATCGTGCTTTATGTTCTATGAATTTTGACACAGCATCCTAATACGATTGTATGAGGACATAAGGATTTAAATTTTTTAAATCCTTTAAAAAAATTCCAAAGAAATTCTTAGGATTTTAAGAAGACTATTCCTTGCTTAGACCGAACATTTTTGAGATTCTATCTGCCAACAATTTCTCTCCAGCTTCATATAAATGTTTTATTAATATGTCTTTATTGGTAATTTTTTCATCAAATATTTTTCGCGCATCGCTTGCTTCTTGCTCTAATCTTTCGTATTTTACCCTATTTTCTGGACTTGAATTTACAAAAACAGACAAATCATCAAAATCTGGGTATTGTTTAGTTAAAACATTCCTCCGATTATTTGCTTCACATAGAGCTTTGGCTAAATCCACCTGTTCTTTTATCGTCAGTTCTTGTTTCAAACCTTCTATATATTTTTTATTTAGCATAATTTTAAATACTTTATTTTAATACTAAGATTATATTACTTTGAATTACGAAATGCAACAAACCAGCCCTATCCACCAAAATGACCCGAGCAAGGTTTAGGTCATATGGTAAATGTAAACGGATGATAACAGTTTCATTCGATATATCGAATGAAAAGAAATAAATAAAAAATCATACGATATATCGTATGATTTTTTATAATTCGTCAATAAATTTTTTGAAAGAATGTAAACTAGCAAGTAAACCAGCAAGGTCAAACCAGCAAGGTCGGACCTTGCTGAATCTTCAGGTATCCTTTTCGGTATATGATTACCAAACAAGCATTGCGTAAAGCCCTCATAGCTGTCGCTGTTTAAGCAAGGTCTTTCAGCAAGGTCGGACCTTGCTGAATAATAATTAAATTCAGAAAAAATAAACCACTGCTGAAATAGAGGTTTTGTTTTTCTTGTATTGTCTAATTCGCGCGAATTAGACAATATTGATATAAATGAAAAATGACCTAAGCAAGGTTTAGACCATAAGATAAGAATGTCGGGCTTTCATAGTGTTTTAATTCTGCTATGTCAGACACAATTTTGTGTAGAGTCTCTTGCCAATAAACCGATTTTTGCGAAATCTTATTAAAAAAGTTATAATTCAATTATGACAATACAGATTATGAAAAAGAAAATAATTCAAATTTTGAAACGCCAAGGCGTAACAAAAGCGGCTTTTTTTGGTTCCGTGGCAAGAGGTGAAGCGACAAAAAAAAGCGATGTGGATATATTGGTAAGGTTGCCACGGAAGAAAAGTCTTTTAGATTTTGTTGGTTTAAAATTGAAACTTGAAGAAAAACTTGGGAAAAAAGTTGACCTTGTTTCTTATAGCGGGATTAAGCCCCGTCTTAAAAATATAATTCTAAAAGATGAAAAAAAAATCTACGAAAAAAGACCCTAAGATTCTTTTGCTGGATATTATGGACAGTATTGAAAATATCCAAAAATACACGAAAGATGTTTCAAAAACTAAATTTTTTGCCGACTTAAAGACGCAAGACGCGGTTATCAGAAGAATAGGAGTAATTGGCGAGGCAGTAAAAAATTTACCTGTAATATTTAGAAATAAAAATCCTGATATTTTATGGAAAGAAATTGCCGGAACTCGCAATGTGATTATCCACGATTATTCTGGTATTGATACAAATTTGGTATGGGAAATTATTAAGACCGACATTCCTGAACTTAAAAGACGAATTACAAAAATATTGGATAGTATATAAATATGAAAATATTAGCAATAGACCCGGGTTATGAAAGAATTGGAATCGCTGTGCTTGAAAAAATTTTAAACAGCTCTGATGTGGAAAAACTTATTTATTCCGACTGTTTTAAAACATCAGCGAGTATTGTTTTTGCGGAGCGGTTATGTTTAATCGGCAAAGAAATTGAAAGGATTATAAAAAAATACAAACCCAAAGCGCTTGCGATTGAAAAATTATATTTTAATACAAACCAGAAAACAGCAACTATGGTAAGCGAGGCGCGTGGCGTGTTTATTTACATAGCGATTAAAAATAAACTTAAAATTTTTGAATACACTCCGCTTCAAATAAAATCAGCTGTTTGCGGAGACGGGCGCGGTGATAAAAAACAGATTATCACGATGATAAAAAATTTAATAAAAATAGATAAGCTGATTAAATATGACGATGAGTATGACGCTATCGCCGCGGGGATTACTTGTTTTGCGTCAGAGAGAAATCTTTAGAATTTATTTATTTATTTCGTGTTAATTTTGGTAATTTATAATTATCCACAGGTAAATTTTAAATGTGTTGCAAAAAAAAATAATTCTGATAAAAATATACTGCTGGGCCAAATACCGAGAAATCGGAGATTGGCTGGTCGTTTAATTAAATAATATATTTATCAAATATGGACGAAGACACAATAATTCTTGATGATGAATTGGTTGATATGGATATGGAAGACGAGGAAGAGGGAGGTGGCAGTGATGACAAAGATGATGAGGAGGAGGGCGAAGAATAGTTTTTAAACAAAAACATCCGATACCAAATGTGTCGGATGTTTTTGTTTATAATAATAGTTGCGGAGCTAAAAATAATCCGTGATTATTTAATTTTGATTTTTAAAAATCTTCTCTTCCCTATTTTTAGAATCGTGTCTTTTTCAATTTTGAAATATATATCGTTTATTTTATTTCCATTGACTTCAGACACCGCCCCATCGCCGATAAGTCTTCTTAATTCGTTTTTTGATTTAACTAATTCTAAAACAGCGTCATAAATACTTGTCCCTTTGTTTACAATGATTTCTTTTATATTTTCAGGCGCGCCTCTTTCGGCGAAGGTTTTTGTAAAATTTTCTTTGGCTTTTTGGGCTTCATTTTCTTCATAATATATTTTTACAATTTCTTTCGCTAATATTATTTTAATATCTTTTGGGTTTGCCCCGCTTTCAAGTTTTGTTTTTATTTTATCAATTTCATAAATTGGCATATCTGTTGCCATCCTGAAATAATCCAAAATTATATTATCGGGAATTGACATTACTTTGCCAAACATATCATTACTGTTATCTGTTATGCCAATATAGTTGTCTAATGATTTTGACATCTTATTTTTGCCATCAATACCGACTAACATAGATACTGTTATGATGGCTTGCGGTTCTTGTTTAAATTTTTCCTGATACATTCTGCCGAAATGTTCATTAAATAATTGGTCGGCATGCACTGCCGCATCTGCTTTTAGAACAACAGAGTCATATCCTTGTAAAATCGGGTATATTAATTCATGCGCGAAAATCTCCTTTCCTTCTTTAATTCTTTTTTGAAACGCTTCTCTATTTATTATTTGCGAATGTGTTACAAAAGTAAGAAGTTTTATAAAATCAAACATTGACATTTTGTCAAACCATTCCGAGTTGCGGCGAATTTCTGTTTTGTCAGCGTCTAAAATTTTTTCAACTTGAGTTGTGTATGTTTTAGAATTTTTTTGAATTTCTTTTTCCGTAAGTAGCGGGCGTGTTTTATCTCTACCCGATGGGTCGCCTATTCTTGTTGTGGCGTCGCCAATTAAAAAAATTACAGTATGTCCTAATTTTTGAAATTCACGCAATTTACGCAAACCAACAGCATGCCCAATGTGTATATTCGGTCGTGTTATATCAACTCCAAATTTTATTCTTAATTTTCTGCCTGATAAAAGTTTTTTTCTCAATTCGTCAACACCAATAATTTCTTCAACATTGTTTGTTAAAAGTTTTTCAATCTCAAGCGAATTGGTTATTATTTGGCTTGTTTTTTTCTTCAAAAACATATAGGTCTATTTTAGCATAAATGTTATTATGTAATAAATTATGTCCAGAAAAAACAAAAATAGAGGCGGTGGTTTGTTTAAAATTTTTATAAAGCTGTTTATTGTGGTAACGCTTTTATTATCGGGATTTTTTGTGTTGTGGGTATCGTCTTTGTCTATTCCAGAACTTGATTCTTTGGGAAAACGAAAAATAACACAATCAACAAAAATATACGATAGGACGGGAAAAATTCTTCTGTATGATGTGCATGAAAATATACAAAGAACAGTTGTTCCTTTTTCTGAGATTTCAAGAAATATTAAAAATGCCGCGGTTGCCATTGAGGACGCTGATTTTTATGAGCACAAAGGAATTAAGCCGTTGTCTATTATTCGCGCGGTATTTATAAATCTTGGGGCGCTTGAATTTAAACAAGGCGGTTCCACAATTACACAACAGGTTGTAAAAAACTCCATCTTAACCTCGGAGAAAAAAATTTCAAGAAAACTTAAAGAATGGGTTTTGGCTTTTAAGCTTGAGCAAAAGTTTTCAAAAGAAGAAATTTTGGAATTATATCTGAATGAATCTCCTTACGGCGGAAACATATATGGCATAGAAGAAGCAAGTAATGTGTTTTTTGCAAAAAACGCGGCAGACCTCACCCTTTCTGAGTCCGCGTATCTTGCCGCGCTTCCTCAAGCACCGACTTTTTATTCTCCATACGGCAACAATAAAAATAAACTTGAAGAAAGAAAAAATTTAGTTCTTCAAAGAATGTTTGAAAATGGTTTTATAACAAAAAATGAATACATCGGCGCCCTTAAAGAGCTTGTTGAATTTAAACCTCAATACAACATTGGTATAAAAGCTCCGCATTTTGTTTTTTTTATAATAGAATATTTAGAAAACAAATACGGAAGACGCGCTGTTGAAGAAAAAGGTTTTAAAATTATAACAACGCTTGATTTTGAACTTCAAAAAAAGGCAGAAGAAATAATTTTCAAATATGCTCATGAAAACGAAGAAAAATTTAACGCGGAAAATGCCGGTCTTGTGGTAATAGACCCTAAGACGGGTCAAATTCTTACAATGGTCGGCTCGCGCGACTATTTTGACAAAGAGATAGATGGTAATTTTAACGTGGCAATCAATCCAAACCGCCAGCCGGGCTCCGCATTTAAGCCGTTTGTATATGCCACAGCGTTTAACAAAGGATATACGCCGGAAACAACTGTGTTTAATTTAAAAACACAGTTCCAAACAACATGCGCTCCTGAAAATCTTACGAGTGATGACGGATGTTATTCTCCTGAAAACTATGATGGTGTGTTTAATGGACCAATCTCGTTTAGAAACGCGCTTGCCCAATCTGTAAATATTCCAGCTGTAAAAGTGCTTTATCTCGCAGGGCTTCAGGACTCTCTTCGCACAGCAAAAGATATGGGAATAAAAGGCCTCTCTAATATAAACAGGTATGGATTAACATTAGTGCTTGGTGGCGGCGAGGTTTCTCTTTTGGATATGACGAGCGCTTATGGTGTGTTTGCGAATAATGGTATAAGAAACGAACCGACGGGCGTTTTGCGGATTGAGGACGGGTATGGAAATATTATAGAAAAATTCACGCAAAAAAATAAACGAGTTATTCAAGAAAACACAGCTCTTCAAATATCGGACATATTATCAGATGAAGACGCGCGGACTCCGGCATTTGGCAGACATTCGTATTTATATTTTGAAAATAGAGATGTTGCCGTAAAAACAGGAACAACAAATGATTATAGAGACGCATGGATTATAGGATATACTCCGAATATTTCTGTCGGTGCATGGGCTGGAAACAATAACAATAGTCCAATGGAAAAGAAAGTTGCCGGTTTTATCGTCGCCCCTATGTGGAATGCGTTTATGAATGAAATTCTTGCTGTTATTGATAATGAAAAATTTAAAAAACCGAAAGATGCGGATTTATCTACTCTTAAACCCGTATTGAGGGGTGTGTGGTTGGGCGGTGTTGAATATACAATTGATAAAATATCAGGAAAACTTGCGACGGAATATACGCCCGATGAAACAAAAAAAGGTCGGATAATAACAGATATTCATTCAATTTTATATTGGGTAGATAAAAATGACCCTAACGGAAAAATTCCCGAGAAACCTGAAAACAACGCTCAGTTTAGGTTGTGGGAATATCCTATAAATAAATGGAAGGAGAAAAAAGGTTTTGCTTCAACAACAGCTGATAATATACCGAATGAGGTTGATGATATTCATAAACCTGAGTTTTTTCCAAAAATAACAATATTGAGTCCGGAAATAAATATTGTGTATAAAGAAAATAGTAAAATAACTGTGAATATAGAAAGTTTTGTTCGCTTCCCTCTTGTTAAGGTTGATGTTTTTGTAAATGGCGCGTTTATCGGCTCAACAAAACAATACCCTTTTTCTTTTTCATTTATTCCTAACAATCTTGATAATATAAACAAACAAAACACACTAAAAGTAATCGGGTATGATAGTGTTTTTAATAAAGGATATGCTGAAATGGTTTTTAATGTGAATATGTAAAGATATTTTAGTAAATATTAAATATTATTATTTACCGCATATCTCTTATTGTTTTTTTATACTTGTTTAGATTTTTTACAATCTGTTTCATAATCTCGTCTTTTTGTAAAAAAATTTCATTTTTTATAATTGGGTCTGTTGATATAAAAATTGTTCCGTTTCTTACATCTAAATCATTTTTTTTAAGAAGTATGTTTGTGGTATTTTTTACAACACTAATAAAAATATCTTTAATAAATTTATTTGGCGGGGTAATGTTTTTAAACTTCTCTAAAAAATTACTTATATTAAACATATTTAATATAACTATTTATTCATAGGCATCATAAGATAAAAAAAACTATTATCTCCAATACCGCGCGCTATAACCGGTTTACTTAATCCGCTAAATAATAAAGAAACACTGTCTGAATGTATTGACTGAAAAGAATCTGATATGTATTTATAATTAAGATTAATATCTATAATTTCTCCAGAGAGAGCTGCTTCAATATTATCAACTATCTCTCCTACATTTTCGTTTTTTGAACTTATTTTGAATAATTTTTCTTTTGGGTTTATATAAAAATTAATCTGATTGAATTTGTTGGAAAAAACATTTATATTTTTTAGTATATTTACAATATCTTGTTTTAAAACAACAACCTCTGTTGTGTTTTCTTTTGGTATTATTTGTTTATAATCAGGAAACGAACCATTTATAAGCCGCGATGTTAAATATATTTTATCTGATGTAAAAAATATTTGATTGTTTTCAATATTCACATCAACACTTCCTCCTATATATTCTAAAACGCGAATTATTTCATTTATATTACTAAGTGGTATTAAAATATGTTCAAAATCATCAATATCTCCGTTTGTTGTTATTGTTTTTTCTGCCAACCTAAAAGAATCTGTTGATACAAAAACTAATTTTCCGCTATCATTGTATATATAAACGCTTGATAACTCTTGTTTTATGGACGACATAGAAGCGCTATACCAAACAGACCTTAATCCATTTATAAAATCTATTGATTTTATTTTTATAGATTTATTTTTTTTTATAATTGGTAATTTTGGAAAATCATCATTAGGAATTGTTTTTATTATAGCGTTACTTGATTGTGTTGAAACTTTTAAATTATTATTAACAACTTCTAATGTGATTTTATTATGATTATATATAGTTGAAATAAGACCGTATAAAACAACCCCTGGAACAGCAACAACGCCGTCTGAAATAACTTTTGCTGATATGTTTATTTCAATACCAATATCAAGATTTGTTGAACGAATATAAAATTTATTATTTTTTACAATAAGTAATAAATTATTTAAAACAGGCAGTGTTAAATTTTTACCGCTTATTTTTTCAGCTATTGAAATATAATCAATTAAATTTTCTTTTAAACATTCTATTTTCATATAATTTTTTTTTATTATTATTATTATTTATGTTGATAACTTAATAACCTATTTTCCTTTATATTTTTAAACAAATATTTACTGTTTTTTATACACACATCTTGTTTATAACTATAAAAAAATCTTTATATTAATTGTTTATAACTATAAACATAAAATTATTTTTTTATATACTAATATTTATACATACTAATACACATACTTATAAACACTAATTTAACATCATTTTTAATTGCTCAATCTCTCTTGAAAGAATACTATCAATTTTAATTTCTTTTTTTATCTTTTCATAAGAATGAATCACAGTTGTATGGTCTCTACCGCCAAGTTTTTGTCCTATTGTTGGATATGGGATATTAAAACATTCACGAAGTATATACATAATAATTTGCCTTGGTCTAACAACTTCTTTAACCCTTGTTTTTTTATAAATTATATTCTCTTCAATATTATAAAAATCAGCCACCTGTTTAACAATATCTTTAATAGAAACAGAATTTTTTTGTTTTATAACGTTATTTTTTACAAACATCTTAACATCATTTAATGAAAAATCTTTTCCTTTTAATTGGGATTGGCATATTATTGAATTCAAAACACCCTCAAGCTCTCTTATATTTCCTTGAACAGTAAGAGCTAAATAATCCACAACATCATTGTTTATTTGAAATTTATTTTGAAGCGATTTTGATTTAAGTATAGCAATTCTTGATTCGTGGTCTGGTTTTGGTATATCAACAACCATACCAGCGGAAAATCTTGATTTTAAACGGCTTTCCATATTTGGTATAAAGTTTGGATGTTTGTCTGATGAAAATATAATTTGTTTATTATTATCATATAAAGCGTTAAATAAATGAAATAATTCCTCACGTGTTTTTTCCATACCAGAAAGAAACTGTATATCATCTATTATAAGAACATCATATTTTCTATATTTATCTTTAAATAACATATTTACTTTATTACTTCTAACAGCGTTTATATAATCAGTCGCGAATTTTTCAGATGTTGTGTAAAAAACTTTTGTTTCATCATTTCTTTTTTTTAATTTATTTCCTATTGATTGTATAAGGTGTGTTTTACCATGCCCAGAACCGCCGTATATAAACAAAGGGTTATAAACAATCCCCGGTTTTTTAGTAACAGCTTGGGCGGCGGCGTGCGCAAGTTCATTAAAAGGTCCAACAACAAAATTTTCAAATGTATATCTTGGATTTAAATTATCTTCTTTATTTATATAAAATTCAGCGAGTGGTAGTTCCATATTGTTTGTATTTTGTTTATACATAATATCACCCTCTTTTTTATTATCTTTCCTAACAAGGTATTCAATATTTCTAATACCAACTATCAAGCCCCTTAAAATTTTAAGTAAAAGTTTATGGTATTTATCAAACAACCACCCCCTTGTAAATTCATTCGGCACGCTTAAACAAACAACACCGTTGTTAATTTTTATAATATATGTATCTTTAAACCATGTGCTAAAATTTGCTTTTGAAATATTTAATTCAACATCAACAAGAACATTTTCCCATAATTCTTTTATATTAATCTCCCCTGTTGTTTTGTTTTCTAAAGTATTATTCATTTTTTATTATTCAGTTAGTTTTATTATATAGGTTATAAAAAAAAATGTAACTTGCTAAAAAAAACAAATTATGTTAATAATATGTTAAGAAACTGTGTATAACTTATAATTAAAAAAACAAAACATAAACATAAAACAATGTCAAAAACATATAAACCAAAAAAAAGAAAAAGATTTAAAACACACGGCTTTTTGGTTAGGAAAAAAACAACAGGCGGAAGAAGGGTTGTAAAAAAAAGAAGAAACAAAAAACGAGCAAAACTAACAGTATAAAAAGTATAAAGTTTATAAATAAAATAGCGTGATAATCAACACTAAACAGCTATTTGAAAATATTTTAAAGAAAGGAAAGGTATACCACTCACCACATCTTTTATTAAGGGTTTTAGAAATTGAAAATATTAAAAAAAGCAGGTTTTACTTTGTTGTTTCAGGAAAAATTATTAAAAAAGCCGTAAAACGCAATCTTTTTAAACGCCAAGGAAAACACACCATACGGTCTATAAAAACAAAAGAAGGCCGTATTGCTGTGTTTTTTGCCAAAAAAGGCGCTGGGGCGCTTGAATTTGCCGAACTAAAAAAAGAAATCATTAGTTTAATTGAAAAAGCAAAATTATTTTAATTTCAATCAATTTTCAACAAAAGCTTTGCGATTATTTCCTGAACTCGGTTAAATTATTTTTGCCGTATTTATAAATATATGTTATATTAATATTTAATCTATTAAAAATTATGTTAATACCAACTGTTATAGAAAAATCACAATTCGGGGAAAGGGCTTTTGATATATATTCTCGT